>Ga0209172_10004323_pt1 | contig 19407 bp, 18 predicted proteins | sample LarsenN4metaG_FD_184113 | JGI IMG/M metagenome (GOLD analysis project Ga0209172, IMG submission 184113) | Hot spring sediment bacterial and archeal communities from British Columbia, Canada, to study Microbial Dark Matter (Phase II) - Larsen... ... | reverse complement strand
GGTGCATGCATTGGCAGAGCGCTACGACGCAGAGCTGATCCAGATTTGGCTCACGGCGGATCCGCGTGTGGCACGCGATCGTTTTCTCGCGCGCGCCAACAGCGAAGCACGTCATCCCGGTCACAACGATGCTCTGGAGCACGTGATGGCTGAGTTCGACGAACGATTTTTCAACAAAACGTTCCCGCCTCTCCCCCTGCGTGCGAGACGGCTTGTGGTGGACACAACCGACATTGCCGCAACCGATCATCAAGAGATTCTTCGCTTTGCGCGTGGGGATTAGTATGCGTCTCATCACCGACTGGCACGTGCATTCCAAATATTCGCGAGCGTGCTCGCAGAGTTTGGAGTTGCCGCGGATTGCACAAATGTGCCAGCGCAAGGGGATCGACGTGGTCGCAACAGGTGACTGGACGCATCCGAAGTGGGTGGAGCATTTGAAGGAACAGTTGGTGGAGAGCGAGCAGGGGATTTACACGCTGAAGAGCGGCGGGCCGACGCGCTTCATGCTCGTCACAGAGATCAGCCAGATTTACAAGAAAGGCGACAAGACGCGTCGAATTCACAATCTTGTTTTTGCGCCGTCGCTCGAAGCGGTCGACAAGGTCAACGCGGAATTGGATCGCCGCGAATTCAATCGCAAATCTGACGGACGGCCGATTCTCGGAATCGATTCCGAAGAACTCTACAAAATTCTTAAAGATATCGACGAGCGCATCATCATCGTCCCCGCTCACGCATGGACGCCGTGGTATTCGGTATTCGGAAGCAAATCCGGGTTCGACCATCTTGAGGAATGCTTTGGCGAAATGACGAAGTATATCTACGCCATCGAAACCGGCCTTTCCTCAAATCCAAAAATGAATTGGCAGCTGTCCGCGCTCGATAAGGTCGTATTGATCTCAAATTCCGACGCGCACTCGCCAGATAAACTCGGCCGAGAAGCGAATGTGTTTGATTTAGAGAAACCATGCTACGACGAATTCGTGCGCGTGCTGCGCGAACAGGATCGCTCGAAGTTTTTGAGCACGATCGAGTTCTTTCCCGAAGAGGGGAAATATCATTTTGATGGATGTGCAGACTGCAAGATTGCTTGCGATCCCACGGAGAGCAAGCGATTGGGTTTCAGGTGCCCGAAATGCAAAAAGAATTTCACCCTGGGGGTCGAACACCGCGTACGAGCACTCGCCGACAGGGAAGCCGCGGACGCGAAGAATAAGATCCCGTACAAATCGATCGTTCCGCTGCTGGAGGTCATTGCCGACTCGTTCGGCGTCCAGCCAGGATCCAAAAAAGTCGCCGCAGAATACACCCGCCTCACCGACCGCATCGGCAGTGAATTCCATATCCTTCTCGACGCCCCGATCGACCAGATCGCCAAAGAATCGTCCGACCCCAACGTCGCCGAAGCCGTCCGCCGCATCCGAGAAGGAAACGTGATCGCAACGCCTGGGTACGATGGAATTTTCGGGACGATTAAGGTTTTTGGTGATTCTGACCGTCCCAAACAACCCGCACAGACCAATTTATCATTGTAATATTGACATTTCCGCGTTTTTGTGCTATATTTCACCCTCGTTCATTCATAAGAATTTCGCAGAGGCAGGCGCAAAATGGCTGAATTTCGGCCCGTTTGCGCCTGTCTTTGCCAGCACGAGATTTGTCGTGTTTGGTGAAGGGGAAACCTCGTTCATTGCGGAAGCTTCTGGGTCTGCCCCGAGATGGGTCGTTCCAGTCGCCATGCCGTGATGGTCGGAGGGTGTCATGTTGAAGGAAGTATTGGTCGCGATCGAGAATATCACCCGCGCCCTGCGGGTGGGCAAGGTCACTGCCCTGGCGATCGAGGGATTCTGCAAGATGCACGACGCGTTCACCCAGCTCGGCGAGGCCGCCGCGCGCGGGGACATCGACCCGGAGGATCTGATGGCGCTTGTCGCCAAGGTGAAGCCGGCGGAGTACCCGCTGTCGAAGGACCAGGAGCGCGCCGCGAAGGTGATGGGCAAGAGCTTCGTCTCGCCCGCGGCCTTCGCGAACGCCCTGCGCGGTCGGGCACGGTACAGCGATGTGGATCTCGCGAAGCTCGCGAACATCCCCTGGATCGATGAGGTCCTGAAGGAGGAATTGGAGCGCGGCGACGCGATCCTGTTCCCGGGCCACGAGTCGGTCACCATGGGGATGCTCCGTCAGCTGTTCGGCGCAGACCCCGAGGTCCAGCCGTGCTTCTACGCCGACAACAGCTGGTGGCTCGCGGAGCAGGGCGACCCGTTCCGCGAGAAGCCGCTCGAGGTCCGGTGGTACCTCGTCCGCACGAAGATCGAGGCGGAGTCGACGAGCAAGACCTGGGACGCCCAGGGCACGCTCATCCCCATCGAGACGCACCGGCGGACGCTGGGGCTCGAGGTCGCACTGGCCTGTTTCCTCGTCTACCGGACCCAGGGCGGACGGCGGATCCTCGAGGGGATGTACGCCTGGTGCGAGGACGTGGCTGCGGACGGCCGCCGTCTGGGCGTCGGCCTCTTCGACCGGGACGGGCTCGACCTGCTCGCCGGCGCGCCGTCGCGCGACTGGTTTGTCGACCTCGGTCTCCTCCTCTCCCGGAAGTAAGGCACTTGGACCTTGGGTCCTTAGTTCTCGGAGAGAACTTGGACCCTCGGGCCTCGGCCGCGTTCGCGAGATACGACCTGGAAAGTCGTATCCTTGCGGATGCGGCTTTTCAGTTTACAGAATGAAAAACACTCTCCGCACGCGTCACGGAGAGTGTTTTTATGCGACTATGCGCGGCGCTTCTTGGCTGCTGCCTTACGCTTTGCCGGCTTACGCTTCGCTGCCTTGCGCTTCGGTGCGCACTTCGCGACTTTCTTCTTCGCCTTTTTCTTTGCTGCCATAGTTATCACCTCCTTAGTTGAGTCTTAAAGACTCATGTGATCCGACGAACAGTGTTCATCGTTATGTTGGATCGTGACGCATGACGCGATGCAATCAACGACTGCAGATATTTTATCGTAAAAAAAATGGCGCGACAATTGTGTCGCGTCATTTTTGTCAAGGCATCGCGCACTACTCGCGCACAGTGACAGGATCACCGACTTGCGCCCAGTCGTATACCCATTTGATGTTTGCAAGACTCACATTCACGCATCCATGACTCATCGGATGTCCAAAATTGTTGTGCCAGTATGCGTAGTGAATGTAGTGCTTAGGGTAGAATCGCAGATTCCACGGAACATTGCCAAGGTCCCACGCGGTTCCATCAAGATCAACACCCGCGTAATACACGTACGGTAATTTCGCTAAAACTGAATGATTTCCGACCGGAGTTCGATACGGATATTTTCCGGAAGAAATGAAGAACGTGTTAGAGAGAACATCGCGCTCGTATGCGTACAGCCGTTGGTCGGATAGATCAACAACGATCGAACGTTCTGCAGCGTCATCGTTTCGTGCGCTTGCGTAGAGCAAACGTCCTGGTGCGACAATGCGTTCTTGCTCTGTGTCTTCATCAATATTTGCGAGCACAATGCGTGCGCTAGAGTTATCCACAGTTACGGTTGATTGCGCTGCATCATCGAGATTCACGAGGTGCTGACTTCCTTCAACGACGAGATGACGAACGTTGTTGATGTAGATCGCTTGCGCAGCACCTGTGGCTATTGATTCATCCTGCCAGGATGTTTCGTGAACGAGCGTTACATCTGACGACAAAGTGTATTCGCGCACGCTGATCGGATTTCCATGCGACGATGCAACCAAAAGTTTTTGATTCGATACATCACCGACGAGTCCGCGGCGGTCAGAACCGTCGAAGGCAAAAAATTCTTGCCAGAGCGTCAGGGCACCATTGTTCCATTTCCATACCCGCACATGCGGACCGCCGCTTGCAGCGGGAAGTGTTACAAGTTCGTCGCCCGCGAATCCATCAAGATCGCCACAGGTAATGTTCACACCGCCGCGGAACGCTTCTGCATAGGCAAAGGTTCCGCCTGCGTCGATCGCTGTGCCCATGTTGTCGAACACACGCATGTGCGGCCCACCGTTCTTTTGCGGGACCGTGACGATTTCGACTTCGCCATCGCCGGTGAGGTCGCATGCCGCAACATTGATGCCAACACCCATATCGGACGCGTAGGCGAGAAAACTGCCGATCTCGGATCCGTCCGCGCGCAAAACGCGCACGCGTGGCTCGTTGCCAAGCCCGTTGCCAATGATGATTTCCTCGACGCCATCGTCCCCGAGATCTGCCGCATCAATAGAAACACCGGTCGCCGCGTTAGCCGAAGCGACATCGAAGGTATCCAGCTCCTTGCCGTCCATGGCCTGGATCGAAATATGGACGGCGGGTGAATGGTAGGCGTTTGCTGGCGAGGTCGGCCAGAAAAGAAAAACGCCGACCAGCAAAAATGGCAGCGCGAAATGCTTGGTCATACTGTTTGAGGAGGTCCCAAGCAGTATAGCAAATTTTTCCAACAAAATCAAGGTGGTGGGGGGTCATTGACGCGATTGGAACCGCTAACCAAATGGTTGCCCCAAATTGTGGAGGAAGTTGTGGTCGGAATCAAGGAATATTTCGCTTCCGTCGATCTCGTACCGTACCAACAGCTCTGCCAACATTTCGCGGAAAAACCCGCCCATTTACCTAGATAAGTTATCATATTTTTTTAGAAATGACAAGAATCGCCCCACTTTGAGCGGTTCGTCCACTCCAAGCCTACCATCTGGGTATCCTGCGGCCACGCCCTTTTCCTTCGCCCACTTAACGGCTTCAAAATCGGGGTGCGTGGCTGCCACATCGGCAAACAGCTGGTTAGCTGCCACTGGGGCGTCAGAAACGCCAACAAGCGTCTTTAAAGCCTTAATCAGGGCTTCACCACCCTTGGCCTTCACGGTTTCGACGTCGTTATTGATTGATCCCATTTCAAGCAGGAATGCCCAGCCCTTTGTATCCCTTACGATCCCGAGACGGCCGAATCGGCTTTGGGTGTCGGCCAACAGCCCAGCGTTCCGTAAACCGATCTCTTTAGCGTAAACCTTGAGGAAGGCATCGGCTTTCTGCTTACTTTCCTCGCTTCCGCCGTAGTAAAAGCAAAGCGTCCCTGTCTCTTTTCTTTCAGGCGACGAGTTCAGGTGAAGGCAAACGACGTAATCGTTTTCGCTTGCTCGTTTGTTGATCCACTTGGTCTGTTCATCCAAAGTAAGGTCAAACGGACAAAGGTCGGCAAAGATCATCTCTTTTACCTTCGGGAATATCTGCAGGAGGATATTCCGAGCGATCAGGTTTTCAGTTTCCTTGGTTTTCAGGTTTTGAGCGCCCTCATCCTTGCCCTGAGTGTGCCCAGCGATTAAGTATAGTTTTGGCATACAATAACGGGGTTAATGATTACAATTTCTCTTCGGTATCTGTTTTGGTTTCTTCGGCGATCTCATCAGCTGGCACTACATGCTCCAGTTCTTTTTGCTGCTCTTCCTGAGCTTTGAGAAAATCCTCGACCGATTTGATCTCCCGTTGCTCAAAGTAAGTCAGTTTTTGAACAGGCTTGCCTTCCTCATCTTTTTCTTCGACCACGGAAATATCAGCTGTCGAAGTTTCTGCGCTTTCAATTTCGGCTTCTATTTCTTCCTTCGTCAGCTGTTTCTGTTTTCGAATCTCAGCCTTTGTAGGCACTGCAATTTTTACGCTCTCTTTTTCCAAGAGCTTGTCAGCTTCGATAACGGTCTGTTCTTTGACGTCTGGGTTTTGTTCTTCAAAGGCTTCGGAGCCTTCGCGGACGCAAACCAGCTCATCGCCGTTGTCTTTGTGGTAAACGACGGTGGCTTCGACGCCCTCGCCGACTACTGAATGTTTTGCTTTGTAGAATTTCATAATGTTATGTGGTTAATGATTAATTAGCTGGCGCAAAGAAGGTCACAAGACCGTTGTTGTAGCACCAGAATTCAAGATAGAGTTTGAAGTTCTTTTTCACTTTGGTGGTGAAGACAGTGGCTGAATCGACAACTGAAGCTGGAAGCGCGTCATTTACGATTACAGAGTGAATACCGTCGTTATCGATCATGATGCGGCCATAGCGGTACGGCGAGCTCAATGATGCACTTCTTGCCCAGCCAAGAAGATAGCCGCCTTTTGCAGCGTTAATTTGTTGGTAAAATCCCCATAGCTGGTTTACCGCGCCCGAGGTGCTACTACTCGAAATTCTCAACATGAAGCTTTGTTCAAAGTTCTCCGAATTAATATTGAGAATCGCCACACCGTACTGACAGAATGATTGGTTTATCCAGATGTATTTGTTTTGATCGTTCAAATACTGTTCGAGTAGCTTATTTGAGATGTCGTAAGCCATGGTATCCATGTCGTTGTAGTAGAGCTTGTTGTCGCCCGTCCCCGCATACCATATTGGTTTTCCTTCAAGGGTGAATCCATAAACTCCATACCAAGTTGCGTTTGCATAGCCCGTTATGTTTTCGAACGATCCATCTGTCGGGTTAAAGGCATAATATTGCTGACTGTAATAATTTGATCCGTCATTGCTGCAATAGCTTGTTAATAGCAGCCACGAACTGACTTCATTTGAAGTAATCAGATGATTCTTGTAGTTGGCGTAGGTTACGTTTGTGGTTTGATTTCCTAAGTACGAATTGGGCATTGTTCCTGTGGTGTTCAGCATACTCCATTGGTTGGCGACGACGTCGAATTTATAAACATAAACATTTTCATGAGCGCCGTATCTCGGACTCATGAGGTAAATGTTTGTGGCGTCTTCCTTAACCGTAAACAATCCACCGACCATCTGGTATGGTGTCGCATAATTGAGATTTGCTAAACCACAACCATAAAGCCAAGTGTCACCGTAGCAGCTGTAGGGCATCTTATTTCCTATGCGGGCGTAGATATTGTCTTTCTTTGTCCAAGTCCATGTACCGATCGTGCAGACGAAAAGGTCGAGAGATACTGGGTCAAGCATGTATAGCTTTCCGCCCTTTACGACGGCAGCCCACCCACACCATTCTTTTTCTTTTCCTGATTCCATCGGGACTTTGACCCATTCGACGGTTTTAAGCGTTGGATCAATGTATGGAAAATATCTGTATCCGCGTGCATAGCTGTGAAAACCGCAGAATACAGCGTATCGGCCGCATGATTTTTGCATCGCCATCATGTCCTGCTCGCTGGCGTAAGCGAAGTTGTAGCTCCACATACCAACCTGAACTGGCATGAATTTACTCGTATTGAGCGTGAAATTTTCAGCTGTATCCATTTCCCAAAGTCCATATTTATGCATGGGTGTGCTGCCACTATAATCAGCAACTTGATATGAACCGATCCAGTACAGTTTACTGTTCGCTCTGAACATTCCATACGAACCACCATTCGTCATTCCTTTAGTTCGAAGGTTTAATGCAGTCGCAGTCCATGTGTTTCCAGTGATGTTGTATTTCCAAATCGTGCTGTAGTTGTCTGTGGTGCTGAAATACTGAACATAAACGAATCCATTGAACACTTCGGAAATATAGTAGCTGGATTGAGTCGGTGCACTCGTACCGATGGCAGCAGTCCATGTATTTCCAGATATGCTGTATTTCATCAACTCATACCCAGCGGTTTGCATGTTTTGGTACGGAACGAAAATTACCCACGCTGATCCATCAGTGAGTAAACGTGCATTTCCTTGGCTGATACTGTGCGATCCAGATATAACAGTAAGTGAAGCCCAAGTATTGCTTGCGATCGTGTATTTGACGAAGTTTCTGCTGGTATCAAGTACATAAAGCACTCCAGCACATGCAACTACTGATGCAATTGTCCCCGCTGCGGTACAGGTGACTTTTTGAGTGATAGCTCCCGTTGTTTGATCTATTTCCCAAAGCGTTTTATCGCTATAGCAAAGCCAGAAGAGCCTATTGCTGGTTTCATCGTAAATGATGTTGTTGTAATTGTAATTTTGGGAATTGTTAAAACGGCTGCGATTGTTGTAGACGTCAGTCTTATTGAATTCCAGCCAGACGCTAGTATCCGTTTGATGATCGTATTTGTAAGTGCCGATCGGGCTTTGTTTGTCGTATTTGTAATCGTATTTGCTTCCCATCCCTTGAGGTAGCGCAAAGAACTTTTTATTTGCCACATCAAAGACATGGTTGAAATACACTGGAGAGTATCTGAAGTTCTGATAATTAATGTTGAAACCCTGACCGCCTTGCTGAAACCATTGGTAGTTGTCCCAGCTGGTAAATTGCAGCGCTGACGGGATCGCGTCCTTGAAGACTGAACCCGAACCGCCGCCGATAGTGATATTTGCCATAGTGTTTAAGTTAAATAATTAAGATGCGATAATCGGCTTCTTTACGATCGACGAGATATTGCCGTCATCGTCGTAAAAGAGCTCGTAAAATACGTCTCCACCTTGGTTGTGCTCGTAGACGAAGAGCTGGTCGACCCGCAGCAACATTCCTTCCGAGAACATGCCGATCTGGCCTTCGGTGAAGTCTGAGGCAGTGACTTCGTCTATCAATATCCAGATCGCGCCATCTTCGGAGTAGTAATACTTGAAGCTGTTTGTGTCGCATTCGACCTTAAGGTGATAGAAGTCTGTAGTCGTGGGAGTGAATGCCATTTCCTCTCCCAAAACCGTGTCAGTCCCAGCCACTCGCTTCACGAAGGAGATCCGACCGCTCTTGCATTGCAGTCTAAGGAAATTCGAGCCGTCCTGATATTTGAAAATCAGGCCGCTGGCATTTCCTCTTCGAGCATTGAAGGCGCCTCGGTACATGAAGTTTTGGAAGATATTTTTCTCGCCATCGGTTTTAAGTATCAATAGTTTTTCTCCCGAAGCTTCGTCGGATTGCACCAGATACTGGTTGCTGCTTTCGACATCCTTTTCGATGAGCCATGTACCGCTTACCGTGTCGTATTTACTGGTCAGTATTCCGTTGCTCTTGATGAGTTGAATGGAATCGAACGTGACCTGCGGATTGTTATTACCATGCGTGTACCAGAAACGGACTTGAGTCACTGTCGACCAATCGAATCCGCCGATTATCGTGAAGGCAGACTTTGCAACCTCGATATAGTTCCAGCCGAGAGCAAGACTCGCGGCATTGATTATGGTCTCGGCTTCTTTTACGTCCTGCGTTTCTGCAAGCTCAAGTCGTATTGATGTCGGAACTTCGGTCGCGATGTAAACCCAGAAAGCGATCACATCGGTGTTGGCCGAACTAATGCCGTCCTCGAATCTTGTCAGGTCGAGAATTACCGTATTGTCGTAAGCGTAGGAAGATGCAGCACTTACTTTCCATCCTTGCGTTCCTGTTTTGTAATTGACCGTGTCCGCTACACCGCCAGTCATGAGGTTTTCATCGGTCTCAAATGTGGCGATCCGTTTGAAGAACGATCCGAAGCCGTCGAACTTATCGCCTTCACCCGTGTTTTCCTCTATCTTCACGAGTCGGTCAGCGGCATCACGTTCGTATGTCACCGATGTTTGCTGGAGAATAACTTTGTCGAAAGCTGTTATATTTCCGTTATCAAAGAGCACGACTTGACCTGCGGTTGTGATGCTTGAATCGGTTGTGCTGATTTGAGTCGTGAAGGTTATGCCGTCGAGCGACGTTGAGATGACAACTGAAGTTCCATTGAAGGCTACACGGAGCCAGTAGTCAGTATTGGCGCTGATTGAGAATGCAACGCTTTGGATTACGGTTCCGCCGTTCTTTGCGAATTTGAGCTCAGTGCCAGTAAAGTAGGCGTGGTAGCAGCTGGACGGCGAAGTGTAGCGCCATTTGATCCCCGAGTTTGAAGATCCTTGCAGGCGCCTGATGCGGGCTGTAAAAATACCGTTCAAATAATTACGGCTCTGGTTTCCGAGCGAGAGAATACTGTTTTTATCGCCAGACGCTTCATCAGTTTTTACATAACGCTTCAATCCGCTTAAGTCATGGATTTCCCAAAAACCTTCAGCATTCGACCAGAAGGCATTTGTCGTGTTTGCGGCTTTCACAACGCGCATGCTGTCGGCAATGAAGTCGGAAGCACCATTTGTGTTGGTTGAGAATTCAATCCTGACGCGAATGAGATTATTCCAGTTCGGCGCTCCGTTCTGGGTGAAGCTGCTCATTGGAATCGATATTCGGTTCCAGCCATTTTGGGTTATCTGGGAAAGGAAGTTGTTTTGGAAATAGTTTGTTGATGGCGTTGTTGATCCAAGCTGAAGCGTAGCCATGTCAATATTGGCCAACGCGCTCACGTAGACCCAGAATTCGATTTTGTCAGAACCAGAGAATGCCGAGATGTTTTTGCTCGGTATATCGATAAGAAGGGTTGCCGTGCTATCAGTTGTCAGGCTCAGTTTTCGGGCTTGAGTTCCTTGTTTATATTCGGAGGCATCAAAAGAACCGCCCGTGTATGTTTCGCCAGCTTCGTTATCAAAATTGGTGATGACCTTGTAATTGCTTTCGTATCCTTGGAATTCGTCGTTTACCACCTCGATGTTTTGCGAGTCTTCCTGCATGACGTCTTCCTCGTATCCGAAGCGAGTCATGATTCCTTTTTCCGAGACCGCTTCGGTGTCGCCAGATGGCAGATAGAAGTAGTTGGGGCTTTCGGTAATGCCGCTCAACAATGGATCGGCCGCGTGTTTGTGCAGGTTCGTAAACCCGCCACCCATGAGAATGTTCAGGTTTGTGGCGGTAACGTCGGGAGACACGCCTTCCAATGCCTGATCCACTTCATCGGCGCTTGCGTCAATGTCAGCCAGCTTTTCAAGGTCTGCTTTTTCAAGACCGTCCACGTCATGAAGTAGGTTAAGTTCATCTGCCACCGACTCGATTCCCGTCAGCGCATTGTTGAATTCGTCTTTGGTTACCGTGGTGTTTTCGAGAATGTTCAGGTCTTCGGCGCTGGCCTGAATGCCGTCCAAGGCAAGATTTATTTCAGCAATGCTGGCAGTGAGTCCTTGCGGGATCGCTTTGAATTGAACACGCTGGCGTTGGTCGGTTATTTTGGCGTTCGTCACTTCAGTAAAGCCGTTTTCGACTATTACCGTCGCCAAGAGATACTTGTTCTGCAAGCCAGCACCTTGTTCTTGTACGATCAAGGAACCGATATTGGAAGCGGTCGAATTGATATCTTCCGCGTCCATGTTCGCATCGGGAATGGAGCAGCAAATCTCATAAGTCTTCGGTGATCCCGAGATATTGTCTGGGATCGGCAGTACTGCGTCGGCCAGATTGTGAAATCGGAGAACGAATTCGTCATTCGTACCGTCACCGTCCACATCGGTACTTCGCAGGACGGGAAAATACGCGACGCCAGCCTTAATCTTTACGGTCTTGTCGGGCGTATCCTGAGCCACTACTTGCAGGTCTTCGCCGACGTCTTCGGGAGATAGCGCTGTTTTGGAAAAGTCAGCCACCCCGTCAGTGAAAAAATCACGCTCGACATTCTTGATGTCGATGTCCTGCCAGTAGGTATTTAGTGCGTTTAAGTATGATACTCGTGTTGCCATAGTGATTGTTTTTAAAAATTAGGATTCGAGCTCTTCAACCCGTTGCACGAGCTCCGCCAATTTCTCTTCGTCGCTTTTCACGCTCTTCGTGCCTTCCTGCGCGATCTCGATGTCGATTGACTCTTCATTGTTTCGGCCGACATTGACCGAGACCGCCAAGATGCGGTGAATTTGGTCAAAATCCAGAATGCCGTGCTTGATGATCACGCGGACGCGGTCACCGATGCCGTATTCAAAGAGGTCGATTTTGCTCTTATTAGGCTTGATGCTCGGAATCTCTTTAATTGGTTTGTGAAACGCCAAGAGCGCCTCGGCATTTTTGTTCAAAGTGTTTTGATCTTCAATTTCGGTGAAGTAGCGGACTTTCTCGAGCACTCCGAACTCCGCGATTGAGGCGTTGTCTTGCCGTACGGCCGTAATGATGTTGTTTTTCCCGTAGCAGGTAATTTTATTGAAAAGTTCCTTTCCTTCCGAGAGCAGCGTGAAGCTGTCGATAGAGTTGGCGTTCTGCAAGTTTTTGATGAATCGGAAAATGACGCTTGCGCTTTTATCTTCGCCGATCAACTTCTTGCAGTTGAGCTTGAAGTCGGTGTCCGTCAGGATTTCGCATAGCGTAGCCTCTTCGATTTTTTCGAAGGCTTTGCTGGCCTGCATTTGAAAAAAGTCATGGGAAAAAATATCCGTCACGTCAGTTTGCCCTTGAGATATTTCAGTATCGTCAGCGGGATTGATGACGGTATTCAGTAGCTCAAAAACCGCAAGCCCACCTTGCCAATTCGTAAAGCTGCGGGTTACCACCCGTTTATCAAGCAGCTGGTAAATTCCTTTGCAGCCGACTTCGAGGCTGTTATCGTCCACGATCCGCACGGCTTCGATGTAACCGACCCATACTCGGCGCACGTCGGTGCGGTCTTTCGGATTCACTCGGTTGATGACAATGCGGTTGTGTCTTTTGAGGTTCTCGGATTCTGCTCGCGGATGCGAGAGCGGCAGGGTGAACTTGGCCGTGTCTTTGCCCGTAAGAGTCAGCTTGAAATTCAACCCCTGCGGATTGAGGATTTTGCTGAAGGCCGTATTGTTCTTGTTGAGGATGTCGATTGTGTACATACGGACAAAGTTAAAGCCACGTGTCAGACCATTCGATCTGCGCGTATGAATAATTGTTTACGGGCGGTACGCCGCTTTCTTCCAAAAACACCACTTCGTTTTCGCCAGACAGCAGATAGAAAAACTCGCTATTGTTTGTGAGCACCAGCAAAGCGTCTTCGGTCGTGCCGTTTGTGCGGTAAATTGTGGCCGTGCCTTCAAGAACGTCGATCTTCAGGTAATCCTCGTTTTCCAGTGCACAGATAAACTGCATGAAGACGTCGTAAGTGCGGTTCAATATTTTCGGATTCACGCATGGCGCGTGGATCGTAATGACGGGCGAAGCGGCAAAGTTTCCGATGTTTACCAATGTCTTTTTATAAACGTAATTCCAGCCGATTTTCAAAGGCAGCTTGAACGGAATGATGATTTGCCCGCCCAAGATGTCAGCCTTTATTTCAGGCTGAGTTTTTATCGATTGCGAGAGCTTGCGTGGCTCCTTGCACTTGAGAGCTACGATAAAGTTGCGCACAAACGGGAACCCCAGCTCCTCGGCGTAATCGGGCATTTTGTCGACTTTCGCGAATACCTTTTTGGCAATGCCATCTTCTTCGGTGAAAAGCAATTCGCGGTAGCCATCATCTTTACTCGGTACGGCGCTCACGGTGAAAGCCTTTTGGAATTTATCGACCAGCGCCACCATCGTTTCCCGATCGGGAGCAATAAGCTGGCCAGTGAATACTAAGGCTCGCTTGCCGACAAAAGTGTCGTAATCAAGAATGCCGTGCTGCCCTTGTCTGGCTTCCTCTGAATGTCTGAGTTCGGGCGAATGAAATCCGCTCGGTGTTTCAATAATGCTGATGACGCAGCCGTTTGCCCGTTCCTGCTCAGACGCAAAAGGCACACCCGTGAGAGCGTCTTTCTCAAGGTCGTTTATGGTGATGCCGTTGTATGTGTAGGAAATTCCGAGCATAGTTTTTGGTTATCAGCTGAATCGCGCGCGCCACGAGAGCTCTCTCGCGGCAATTGAAAAATCAACACCTTCCCGAATGTTCTGGGTGATGTTTTGCGTGACTGTTCTTTGGTTGTTGTTGGTGATCCCGCTCCTTACATGGCCGCCAGATTTGAAGCCTCTGGTTCGAACCGCCTCCAATTGCCCTATGAGTCCAGAATATTTATCTACCATCCATGAAGGGGCGACCCACTCGCCGCCGTGCACGATACCCGCGACCTGATTTACTCCGCCGAAGGTGTATCCGCCAAAAGCCCAGCTTCCTTGGTTTACTGAAGCCTGTTCGCTTTTGAAAATATTGATCTTATCGAGGGCGCGTTGAACCCACGAGATGATGTTGTTGACGGTGTTTTGAATCGTGCTGAATACGCCCGTTACGATATTCACGACGTTATCCCAAATCGATCGCCAAGCGTTTCCTATGATGCTGATTCCGCCTTGGAATATTCCAGCGACCGCCTCAATGCCTTGATTGACGAGGTCTTTGATGGAAGTCCAAGTGTTTACCGCGAAATCTTTGACTCCGTTCCATGTTGTAGTCCACGCTTTGTTGACGGCGTCGAGCCCTGCGTTGAACAGGTTCTTGATGCTCTGCCAAATGCCTTCCAAGAATCCGACGATTGCATTCCAGATTGCGATAGCGGAGGCTTTAATGCCTTCCCATGCGGCAATCGTTGTAGCCTTGATTTGATCCCAGTTCTTAACGGTAAAGATAACCAGCTCGCTTAAACCGAATGTGATCACGGCGAGCACCGCGCGGAGTGAAGCTTCCACGTATGGCTTGATCCATTCCCAGAAACTGATCGCGGCTTGTTTTATTTTGTCCCAATTCTGAACGAAATAAATCACGGCTTCGCTCAGTCCGCCCGTGATAATTGCCAAGACGACTCGAAGAGCGCCTTCAACGTAAGGCTTCATCCATTCCCATGCTTTCATGGTGTAATCCACGACCTTATTCCAGACGTCCTGCACGAATGCGGTGATCTGATCCCAGTTTTTGATGGCAACGTAAATTGCCGTAATTAGCAGACCAATCGCCACAAACGGCGCGGCCGCTACGGCTACGGTTGCGATCAAACTGCCGAGGGAAACAACAAGCGAAGGAATCACGGAGATCGCCAAGCCAGTCAGGATTGAACCCAATGCAATGAGCGCGCCCTGCACCCAATCATTGTTTTCCACCCAGTCCTTGAGTTGCTCAACGATCGCTGGAATTTTATCGATGAATGCGGTTACCGCCTGAAGCGCTTGATTTAATGCAGGAAGCAAAGCGCTCCCGACCTGAATGCTGAGAGCCTCAAGGTTGTTTTTCATTGTCTGCCATTGAGCCGATACGGTGTTCTTTTGCTTTTCAAAAGCCTCGGTGATGTTTTGCGCGCCGTTTTCCATGTTTGCAAGCGACTCGACATACACGTCATTCAGGTCTCCAGAAAGCTGGATGACCGCGTTGTACGCCTTTATCGATCCAAAGATGGAGATGATCGCGGCATCATCGTTTTTTACGGACTCGGTGATTGCCTTGAAGGCGTTCACCATGCCGCCCTTTTTGTCCATCAGCTCTTTGAACGATTTCGCTCCCAGATTATCAAGTACCTTGGTAAGTTCTTTTCCTTCTCGGGTGACGCCAGCGATGACCGACTTCAATTCCGCATTGGCTTGCGAAGCTGGGAGTCCAGTGGTCGTAAGAGCCGCAACCGCGCTCAAATATTCAGGGAGCTCGATATTGGCTTGTGCTGCCATAGCCGCCACCGATCCGAAACCGTTTGCGAGCTCTGAGAGGTCTGTCTTGCCAGCTTTTGCTGCCTCAAACACATATCCGTATACTTTCTGAGTTTCCTCTGCATTCAGGTTGAAGGCGTTGACTGCGCTGGTTACGATGTCGGCCGCGTCCGCAGTACTTCCTAAAGCCACTACTCCGAGCTGCGCCGATTTCTCGAGCACTTCCATGGCGTCATCGGCTGAAATACCAGCGTCGCGGATTTCATATAGAGTCGCTGTCAGTTCGGAGATTTGCACGGGCGTACGTTTGGAAATATCCAAGACGGCGTTGCCCATGTCTTTCAGGCTTTCAGTATTGGTGTCGATGATCGTTGCGATATTGGTCATTCCTTTCTCAAACTCCACGGCGTTTTTTTACCGAGATCGTCAAAGCAGCCGCAAGCGCAGTCGCTGCGGCGGCAATGCCCGTGAACGCTATCTTGGCGATCTTTTCTGTAGACTCGGCGCTGAGGCCAAAAGTCTTGATCTCCTTGGTTGCGTTCTTGAGCGAGGACTCGAGGTCAGCTGTGTATCCAGTGATTTTGACCCCCAGTTCTCCAACGATGTTTGCTGTACCGAATGCCATGGTATTTAAGATTGAATAATGTTTTTAACTTCTTTCATTGCATCAAGCGGGTCTTGTTTCGGCTTATCCGCCTTTTTGCCGCTTTCTGCTTCCAGCATGTCCATGAGGCAGGAGTAGTACATGAGGAATTGTTTGTAGGTCAGCTTTAGGAGCTTCCAGTGATCAAATCCACCGTTGTAGTACCTGATCATCTGGGCGAACATCTCGCCGAGCCTTACTCCTTTTCGGCTGGTTCCTTGCCGCTCTTTAAGAGCTCTTCCGTTTTTTTTAGACCCAACTCCTTGAGCGGCTCAAAAAGCCACATGATGAAAGCGAGGCATGTCTTGAAGCCCCAGCCTTCGATTTCGTCTTTGCTGATCTTGTTGCAATCCTTCAAGACCAAGTGGATTTGATCCACCATGGTCTGGAATTTGCTCGCGTTCGATTGCTCCAGCTTTTCGAACTGGAGCATGGTTTTCATTTTGATGTCTGGCACCTTGTACTCCTTTCCGCCGACCTTGAAGACGTCATGGTCGGAGAGGAGCGCGTGGCTATCTGCATCGAATATTCGGCTCATAGGTTAAGAGTTAAATGTTAAGAGACGCTCTGTTCGTCCACGATTTCTTTGACGGTTCCAGCAAGCTCGATCGAGCAGACCATGATGCCGTCGTCGTCATCGGCTTGGAACGGAGTGGTAAGAGGTTTAATGTTCGTGACATTCTCAAGATCAATGCGGAATTCTTTGCCGTCGTTATTGACGTTCACGATTCGCGCGACCTTGTAGGTTTTGGTTCCGCCAGTGTAGAAGGTCACTTTCTTGCTGGCATTCGGTGTGTAGGTGTAATCCACAAGCAAAGTATCGCCACTGTCGATGTCTCCACCTTCAATGCGAGCAATGCGGGTATATCCGTCGGCTCCGATCTGCACGGTGTAATCCTGATTGAGGACGTAAGTGATTGATCCACCTTCGTCGGTTACTACGATTCCAGTGACTACCGCGCCGTTGCCGTTCTTGTTCTGCAGGGCTTTTCCAAGCACGCCAGTCAGGACGAGGTTTTCGTTGGTGATGTTTACGGGAGCGCCTGCGATATTGGTTTGCACGACCAATCCTGCATCGGTGTAAGCGAATGTGGTCAGATCGATTTCCGCCAAATCAAAGACGAATGACGCCTTGTTTCCGTTCTTGAATTTCTTGATGGCAGGAACGTTATCGAAGGCGACCTCGATGTTTTCCGCCTTGTGTTCGAAGGACATGTTTCGGATAGCACCCACATTGATGAGTGATCCGAAATCGTCTCCGATGAAGAGGGTTACTGAACCGTAGCGCAGTGCCTCGTTTCGTTGAATGTTCGTTTGTGACATAGTGATGAGAGTTAAAAAATGGTTAATAAAAATGCCCGCGTTTAGCACTGGAATTCATTCCAAGCTTTAGCGGGCTATATGCCTCAGTTTTCCACCTCGCGGACGGGTGGAATTTTATTGCTCGACTTCCTGTTCTTGTCGTAAATACGCGAACTTGAAGTCGATCGTGATTCGGCGCAGCGAATTGTCTTCGCTGAATCCATCCGCAATGACATCGAGCCACGTATTCTTTACCTTCATTCCCGTGTTTCCAAGATCACCTCGGAAGCGGTTCAAGTTATCAAGCAATTTTTCCTTCAATTCTTCCAGCGTGTCATCGCTTTCAACCGTACCGACAAGGTCGAACTGGTAACGCTCAGTCACGCAGTCGATGTCGTTTTGGTTTACGGCTGTTATCCGCTGAAAGGAGATGAAAGGGGTTGTCGCTTCGGGTGCAAATGTCCGATAGACGCGGTCGCCCACGATCGCAGTGATCGCAGGGTCATTGGTCAGCTGTTCATAGATGGCGGTTTTAAGATTCATTGTTTTTCAAATAATTATTATAAGTTTGCCAGATTTCTTTGCCGTGTTCGTCGATTGCTTTTCGGAACATCGCTCGCGGTTCCATTCTTTTGGTTCCGAATTCAACGAACGGTGCGTAAGAGACATTGGTTCCGACGAAGGCCTCCACCTTGTCTTTTGCCTCGGAAATTATCCGCGTATTGATGTTCGATTTCAGGTTTCCTGTACGCACTGGAGTGCTTTGCTTAACGAAGTATTCCGTCTTGAGTCCCGCTTGCATGGTTGCTTTCGCAGTTTTTTGGCCATAGTTTTGAATGCCTTTGGTTAAGGCTTCAACAACATCGGCGATTCCTGTTACTTTAATTGCCATAGTTATGCGGTTACTTTGTTAAGCTGAAGCTCCAAGTGGTCGAAGCTTTGTTTACCCATGACCTTTGAGACAAAAGCTATCTCATACTGGTCTCCATCAACGACGACTCGCATTTTCTCAGTGATATCTGGCTCAAAGCCGAGAAAGAGCGTGTAGTCTCCGCGTGTGTACTTTTCCAAGTCCTCAGCTCCTTTTCGCATGCTGCCGTTGTTTGCGACAAGCCGTGCTGGAGCGGTCAATTTGTCAGTCCATGTCTTTTTCACCACACCGCCAACATTGGAAGTGTGCTGTTCTTGGATCGTTGCGGTTTGTGTGAGCAAATCAAAGAATGACATGGGTTTACAGGTTAATATTCATTTTGCCCGTGAGCTTGCGGAAGCCTTTGAGCATTGTTTTTACAGGCAAAAGTCGATCATCGATTGTTTCAGTCTGCGCACTTGTTGATTTCTTGTAGCTGTAATTTCCAATTGATTCCTCAACGATTTCCTCGTTGCCGCCGTTGTTTCCGCTCATCATCATGTCGATAAACAACGCAGTGGCCTTGGTGATTTCTTTGGGAATCGGTGGATACTTTTCCTCGTTATCAATATCGACAATGCGCGGGAACAAGAGTTGCTGAGTGTCGGCGGCCTTTTCCCAGTATCCGCAGAACGAATCGATAAACATTTCCGCCTCGCGGATTTTCTTTTCAATCAAATCGTCCTCGGGAGGGTTTTGGTTTTCCGAATCGTTCAATTCCAGATACTGCTTTGGCGTCAGGTAGCGCACGGCGTTGAGTCGGCCAGCTTCGTTGGCGGTGTAGTACGAAACTTTCACCAAGTCGTCGGCAGAAGGCGCAAAATCAAACTTTACTTTGTTTGGAGAGACTTCCCGATACTCATAAAAAAGCCTGCCATTGTATTCAATGCGGCAAGTGCCGTTTCGAAAGTTTTGCCCGAGTGTGAACTCGGTTGCGCTTCCGTCTCCAGTTATGTTTTCTTGTTGAATGTAAGGCATCTTTTTACTATTAAAGAAGTTTCAAACCCTTGTATTCCAGCCCAGAGATTTCTCCGTTCAGGTCTCCGAGGGTCTTTTCTGCGTCCAGCAGGGTGAGCAACACCATGAGCATGTTCATTTCCAGTATGGCGTTGATAATCTCTCGCTGGCTGCTGGCAAGTCCCCCATTTTTCGGACACGTTTTCTGCAAGTGGGGATATGTAGTTTTGTGAGAAATTAGGCGGCTATTAAAGCGAGTTGGGATGGCAGTTGAAGGGCGGCGTAGGCC
>Ga0209172_10004316_pt1 | contig 19440 bp, 23 predicted proteins | sample LarsenN4metaG_FD_184113 | JGI IMG/M metagenome (GOLD analysis project Ga0209172, IMG submission 184113) | Hot spring sediment bacterial and archeal communities from British Columbia, Canada, to study Microbial Dark Matter (Phase II) - Larsen... ... | reverse complement strand
GATCGTACTCTCCCAGCGCTGCAGCGTGCCGTTCCAGCAGTGGATACCCTTTGTCCCATCGGGGCAGATCGTCGGCCATTGACGCAGGGTCTTGTCTTCATACGTGTGGTAGGTCTGCGGCAGGATGCGGAGGTCAAGAGGGTAGGCATCAGGGCGAGCACCCGGCCGACCATGGCGTCGGCCACGATGAAGACGTGTTGCCTCCTGCCATCATTCGCAGCGGCACTGGTTGCTTCCTACTGGTTTCTCGTAGAGATCGCACTTCGTGGCGCAGTCACACCGCGCCTTCTTTGGCATGGAACAGCTGGCGCTACACCCCGCCATTCTGCCATGACTGCAGAGCACCGCAGGGCAAAAACACCAGACCGTATTCTCCGCAGGGCTGAGCGGAGGGTATCCGTGCTCGAACCGGTACCGCTGCGCGCTTTCCCATGGCGAGGGACCAGAAGGAAGTCGAGAACCTGCCCCGAGCGCCGCTGTTACAACCAGGAGCCACGCACTGAGACCGACACCAATAAAAAGAACGGTCGTTCTGAGCTGGATGATGCGCCGGCTCCTCCGTCGGCCATCGGATGACATCATGCGCTATTACCCCAGAAAGTCCCAACCAACTGCGAGCGCCATGCCTCGTGCATCGGGATGGGGATGTTGGTGGCCACGTCTGGCGGGATCTCCTTCATCATCCATGGCGGCATACCATCGATAATCGCCGTCGATAGCGGCATCTCTGTAGCAGAGCATGTTGGCCATGGGTATTAAGAGAATTTGTCTTCTTTTATACCATCACGTCCACTTCTGTCAATATATCGCGGGATAGAGGACGAGAGGGCATGAGGAAAGTGGCTAGTACCTGGTCAAGTGAAAGAGTGCAAGGATTGTGGAGCCGCAGAGACTGGATGGAGGGCCGCTCAATATTGCGGAGGCCGATGCGGCAGAAGATGGAGGTATCGCTTTTGATGGCACAGGCGAAGCGCTAGGCATGGGTAACACGGGCTTCCCAGAAATCCTGATGTCTTCCCTTGGGGAGGGGTATCCCTCTCGTCCACCATATGCCAATCCAGATGGCTTCAAAAAAACCACCTTTATCGAAGATCTATACAAAAAAATTGTTGACTGAAGACTTACACTATTTTATTTTTTAGCCCATTGTTAAGACGGTCTTTTGGTGGGAGCCGCTCGCCGGTCAGCATGGCGCTGCGACGTCCTATGCGCCCCGAACGCAGTGCATCGCAGCCGATACGCGTAGGGATACCAGGCCACATGCCCTCGCTCACGCCATCAGCATCCGGTCGGCATGCATCCCCGCCGCCCTGTTATCCGGCGTGCATCCAGATATTCAGCACAGGCTATGGGAAACGACATTTCGCTATCCGATGGAGGAACCATGAGCGAAGCCGTGCGCGAGACCAAGGCACAGCGAGCAGAACGGCTGAAGCGTGAGCTAAACCCCTGGGAAGCCTACTCCGAAATCGTGCGCTTTGCCCGCGAAGGATACAGCGCGATTCCTGCGGAGTGGCTCAACACCTACTTCCGCTGGTGGGGCGTGTATACACAGGGCGATGGCGTGGGCGTCGTCGGCGGCAAAGGGGGCGAAGGGCGGGCTGTGCCCTACTTTATGGTGCGGATACGCCTGCCCAACGGCATCCTTTTCTCCCATCAGCTCCGCACCATCGCCGATGTGGCGGAACGCTATGCCCGCGGCATCGGCGACATCACGGTGCGCGAGAACATCCAACTGCATTGGGTGCGCATCGAGGATCTGCCAACCATCCTCGAAAGCCTGACACGTTGTGGGTTGACGTCGATGGGGACGTGCGGCGATGTGACGCGCAACATCACGGGTTGTCCACTGGCCGGAGTCGACGCCGATGAGATCGTCGATGCCTCGGCCCTCGTTCAAGCGGCCACCCGCATGCTCAATGGGAATCCGGAGTTCTACAACGTGCCGCGCAAGTACAAAGTGTCTATCACCGGCTGTCGTGTGTGGTGTTCTTATCCCGAGATCAACGACGTTGGATTGACCGCCATCCGACACCCCGTAACAGGGGAGATCGGTTTCTCCCTGCGGGTCGGCGGCGGCTTATCCACCAACCCGCATTTTGCGGTACGGCTCAATGCCTTTGTGCGCTGGCACCAGGCGCTGCCGATCGTTAAAGCCATCACCGAGATCTTCCGCGACAGCGACGTATTGCGCCAAAATCGAGAGAAGGCGCGGCTGAAGTTCCTGTTCCTCCTGCACGGTTGGACGCCGGAACGTTTTCAGGAAGAGTTGGAGCGGCGTCTAGGCTTCGCGTTGGAGCCGGCCGTGCCGGAAGACCCTCCGGACGATGTCTATCGAGACCATGTCGGGATCCATCCGCAGAAGCAGCCAGGGTATTACTATGCCGGCTTAGCGATCCTTCGCGGTCGGCTGTCGGCCGACCAGATGCGAGCTTCAGCAGAGGTGGCTGACCGTTACGGCACCGGAGAGCTCCGCACGACCGCGATGCAAAACCTGCTCATCCTCAATGTCCGTCAGGAACAGACCCAGGCCCTTGCCAAGCGCCTGCAAGCCTTGGAGTTCAGGCTCGACGCCTCACCCTTCTGGCGTGGCACGATCGCCTGTACCGGCACCGAGTTCTGCAAGCTCGCGCTGACCGAAACCAAGGGGTTTTCGCGCTGGATGGTGCAAGAGCTCGAGGCGCGGTTGCCGGGCTTCGACCGGCACGTCAAGATCCATGTCACGGGTTGTCCCAATAGCTGCGGCCAACATTGGATCGCTGACATCGGCCTGGAGGGCAAGAAGATCAACGTCGACGGCCAGCAGGTGGACGCTTATTACTTCTTCGTCGGCGGGGCGGTCGGCAAACAGCAGACCACCGCCCGCCCCATCGGCTACCGCATCCCGGCGACGGAGGTCCCCGCCGCGGTTGAGCGCTTGCTCAGAGTGTATCTGGAAGAGCGGCGAGGCGGCGAGAATTTCCGTCAGTTCGCGGCTCGCCACTCCGACGAGGAGCTGCGCACTTTCCTGGCCGGCGCGGCGATCGCCGAGGTGGCCCGTGATTCTGCGTCGGGACGGCCGCCCCATGGCGTGGACGACTAAGGCGATGTGGAGTAGTCGATGTCGGCTTACTACCCGATTTTTCTCAATTTACAGGGCAAGCGCTGCCTCGTCGTCGGCGGTGGCGCGGTGGCGACGCGCAAAGTGCAAGGGCTACTGGAAGCAGGAGCAGTGGTCACCGTCGTAAGCTCCACTCTCACCGAGGCGCTCGCGGCGCTGGTACGGGATGGCGCGATTCAGCACGAAGCCCGCGCCTTTCGCGACGACGACGTCAGGGAGTGCGCGCTCGTCATTGGGGCCACCGATCAACCGGCAGTGAACGAGGCCGTCTACGCGGCCTCTCAGCGGCAAGGGGTATGGGTCAACATCGTCGACGTGCCGGAGGCGTGCGACTTCATCGCCCCAGCGGTCGTCCGCCGCGGCGCCCTGCAGATCGCCATCTCGACCAGTGGCCACAGTCCCACCCTGGCCAAGCGTATCCGCCAGCAACTGGAACAGCAGTACGGCCCGGAATATGCCGAGTTGCTGGATTGGCTTGGACAGGAGCGGGCGCGTATCCGTCGGCAGGTGGACGATCCTGCGGTGCGGACCGCCTGCTACGAACGGCTGGTGGATATGCTTTGGCCCGGCGCCATCCCAGTCGCTCCGCTGCCATAGGCCATGCCCAGCCCCATGCAACGGCGCTCCCTCTCGTCGCATGGGGTGCAGCCCTGCTTCGACCTCTAGTCGCCAAAACGTCATCGTCCTCGCCCGCTACAATCCTCGAGTTACGCTTGCCTTTCCCGCGCTTAGGACAACATTACCGCTCTTTTACGACGTGCTGATCTTGAGCCTCTCGCCGGTCGGCGGCTCCCAAGCCCTGGCGGCACCGACCGTAGGAGTGCAGGATTCGGAAGACGCTCGGGCAAGTTGAGGCACTGCTCGGCTGACGCACGGGCTTTAAAGGCTGTTGCCCTCATTCAAGAGCAGGGCCATCCAGGCAGGGGTCAATCGCTTCATAGGCAGGAGATATTTCGTCCGCAACGAAGACGATCGAAGGGACAACTCTATCCCTCATCCCGGTTGGCCATCGTCGATGCTTTCCGGATCACGGTGCTATCAGCATTATCCGCACATCCATCACATTGGTCTGCGTGGGTCCGGTGACGAGTAGGTCGCCGAGGCATTCGAAGAAGGGATAGGCGTCGTTGTGCTCTAAGCTCACGCGTGGCTGTAGCCCAAGGCTTTCGGCTCGGGCGCAAGTCGTCCAGTCGGCGAACGCGCCAGCCGCATCGGTGGGGCCGTCGGTGCCGTCGGTACCGCCGCTGAGCCCTGCAACGCCGAAGAGCCCCCGGATATCGAGGGCAAAGGCCAGGGCGAATTCCTGATTGCGGCCCCCCTTCCCCTGGCCGCGCAGGGTGACGGTGGTCTCACCGCCGGAGAGAATGCAGGCCGGCGCGGCGATCGGATGTCCCGAGGCCAGCACCTCCTTGGCGATGCCGGCGTGCACCTTGGCGACTTCGCGGGTTTCCCCCTCGATGGCCGAAGAGAGGATCAGTGGGCGATAGCCCAGAGCAACGGCTTGGTGGCTGGCAGCCTCTAAGGCTTGCAAGTTGCGGCCGACGATCACCGTGTGCGTATGCTCGAAGACCGGGTCGCCGGGCTTGGGAGTCTCCGGGATGGTGCCCGCCAACCCGGCCTCTAAACGCCGCCGTACGGCCAGTGGAATCTTGTCCAAGAGTTGATATTTGCGCAGAATCTCCAGGCAATCGGCGAAGGTGCTGGTGTCGGGTACCGTAGGACCGGAAGCGATGACATCCAGGGCGTCGCCCACCACATCGGAGAGCACGAGCGTGATGAGGGTCGCCGGAGAGGCCAGGCGCGCCAGTTGGCCGCCTTTGATTCGGGAGATGTGCTTGCGCAAGGCGTTGATCTCGTGGATGGTGGCGCCGCAGGCGAGGAGCAAGTGCGTGACTTCTTGTTTTTCAGCCAGGCTGATGCCAGCCACGGGAGCCGGGGATAGGGCCGAGCCGCCGCCGGAGATCAGGCAGAGGATGAGGTCGCGCGGTCCACGCCCTTGGACGAAGTCGAGCAGCGCGTGTGTGGCCCGCACCCCCGCTTCATCGGGAATGGGGTGCCCGGCCTCATGCAGGGTAACGCGTGTGACCGGCCCACCGTGGCCGTATTTCACGATGACGTGGCCGCCCCGCAGGCGATCGCCCAGTAACTCCTCGATGGCCCTGGCCATCGCCGCCCCGGCCTTGCCCACGCCCACCACGTACAGCGCCTCATAGTGCCCCAAGTCGTATGTGCGGTCGGACACAATGAGTCGCTGTCCGTCACGCCGCACATGCGCGCGAATGGCCTCGCCAGGGTCAACCGCCCGCAGGGCAGCCTGGAAGATGGTCTGCAGATCGTGTCGCAGTTCCACTGGGGTCTTCACTGGACCGCGCTCCACTAGCGCTCCCCCTCCTGCCCTTTATTCACCGTCGATTGAATCACCGTGCGCAAGACCCAGCTGCGCCGCGCCCCTTCCAGGAGGGCGGTGAGATTTTCGTACAGCGTCGGATCTTTGATGAACCCGCCGACCGTGCCGCGGCCCGCGGCGATGTCGGCCGCCACTTGCCGGAAATCACGCATGATCTGCGCCAGATCGGTCAGCACCTGTTTGGACTTGGGATCGTTGAGGACGGCGGGAAGCAATCCTTTCTCATCCTGCAGGTTGACGAGCAAGGCATTCAGGTTGGCCACAGCCTGGGCGAAATCGGCGACGGCTTTGCCCCCCTGCTGCTCGTAAACTAGGGCATGCAAGACCCCCTGGCCCTTCTCGACGTCCTGTAAGAGCTTTTGTACCGAGGCCATGATCCTGTTCAAGCGGACCACGACCTCTGGGTTGGGATCGGTGAGCAGGGTCTGTAAGAGACCCTTCCCTTCTTTGATGCCCGTAGCGGTGTCCCGTATCGCTGCTGTCGTGGCCGCGATGTCGGCGAAGATGCGCTCGTTGCCCTTGTCATAGATCAGCGAGTGGATCAATCCCTCCCCAGTCTCGATCTCTCGGGCGATGTTGCTCAACGCGGTGAGGAGGTCGGCCACCGCCACCGGAGTCTTGCTATCGCGGTAAGCGCTGGTGAGACTGGCCAGCGATGCGGTGATCTGGACGGTATTTTCCAGCACGTCCTCACCTTTGCGCAGGAGGACAGAGTAGTCTGCCGGCTCTTGGCTGCGAATGAACATGCCATCCTGCAGGATGGGCTCTGATTCGCTGCCCAGGGTGATATCGATGTATTTGTCGCCGAGCAATCCAGAGCTGGTGATGGTCGCCACTGAGTCCTGGCGAATGCGATCTTGGTAATCGCGGGCGATCTTGAGCGTCACCAACACCTTCTGCGCCGCCACATCCTCGAAAAAACGGATCTCGCCCACGCGCCCGACCTGCACGCCGGCCAAATAGACCCCCGCCCCCTGTAAGAGATAACCGACGTTGGAGAACACCGCTTTCAGCGTATACTGCGGTTGAAAATACTGCGTGCGACTGCCGAGGATGAAGATCGCCGCCATGAGGGTCACCAGGGCAGAAAAGACGAAAATGCCCACCCGCACCTGGATCCCCCGCTTGCTCACCATAGCTCTCTCCTTTGAGGAAAGGACTGAGGGCTGAGGACCGCGCATGAAGCTGCACACGATCCCCACCCCGTCGCATCTAGTGGAGGTCTCCCGCCAAAAATGCTTGCACCTCAGGGATGGCGGAGGCCTGGATCTCGGCCGGTGTGCCGACAGCGATGATCCTGCCCTGATAGATGATAGCTACGCGAGACGAGATCTGCAGCGACCAATACAGATCGTGGGAAACGACGATGGACGTGGTGCCGAAGGTGTGAGCCACCTGGACGATGAGCTGACTGATCATCTTCGCGTTGCCAGGGTCAAGGCCTGAGGTGGGCTCATCGTAGAGGACGAGCGCTGGCCGTAACGCCAGCGCTCGGGCGATCCCAACCCGTTTGCGCATGCCACCGCTCAGCTCCGCCGGGTATTTTGCCTCAATGCCGGGCAAGCCGACGATGCCCAACAACTCGGCCACCCGTTGTTGAATGGCCGCTTCGTCGAGATCGGCATGTTCTCGCAGCGGATAGGCGATGTTGTCGGCCACGGTCATGGAGTCGAACAGCGCCGCTTGTTGGAAGACTACGCCCATGCGCTGCCGAAAGCTCAGCATGCCATCTTCGCTGAGGGGCACGATATCGGTCCCGTCGATGCGGATCTCTCCCTGATCGGGTTTGATGAGGCCAGCCAGGAGCCTGAGGAGCACGCTTTTGCCCGAGCCACTTCCCCCCATGATGGTGACGATCTCGCCTTGCGTGACCGTCAACTCGATGCCACGCAGCACCTCATGGCCATCGAAGGCGATGCCGACCCCGTGGAGTTCGATGATCGCATTCATAAATCGAACATGAAAAAGAGCTTGGTTAAAAAGAAATCGGCGATCAAGATGCTGATCGAGGCGGAGACGACTGTGGCCGTGGTGAACTGCCCGATCTCCTCCGTGCCGCGGCTGACGCTGAGACCATTGTGACAGCCGATGATGCCGATGAGAAACCCAAAGAAGAAGGTTTTGCCGATGCCGGTCAGGATGTCGGCAAAGGTAATCCTATAGAGGATGGAGTTGAAAAACAAGATCGGGTCGATGTCGAACTGCAGCATCGCGATCAGCATCCCGCCGAAGATGCCCATGCTATCGGCGGCCACCGTAAGGAGGGGCAAGGCCAGCGTGACGGCGGTGACTTTGGGCACGATCAACTTCTTGATGTAGTTACTGCCGATGGCGCGCAGTGCGTCGATCTGTTCCGTCACCTTCATAGCGCCCAGCTCCGCTGTGATGCCGGAGCCGACGCGACCGCCGACCAACAGGGCGGTGACGACGGGCCCCAATTCTCGCAGCACCGACAGGGCGACAGCCGGCCCGATGTACGCTTTGGCGCCGAAGCGCGCCATGGCGTAGCCCGTCTGCAGGGTCATGACCATGCCGATGAACAGGGCACTGAGCGCCGTGATGAAGAGCGATTTTACCCCGACCGAGTCCATCTCCTCGATGATGAGTCCGACGTGCCATGGTGGGACAATCCCCTGGCGCAGGGTTTGCCAGATCAGGAGGCCCAGATCCCCGAGATAGTAGATCATTTTGCGAACGACTTCACCGAGGTAAAAAAACACCGCACGCATAGGGCCACCCCGTCAATTGATGAAGCGGAACTGCGTCACCAGCTGCTCAAAATCGGCCTCGCCGCGGGGAAAATCCTGCGGGCTGGCGAAATACACCAAATCGTAGACGCAGTTGTGGTGCTGGATGATGTAGCTGCTGACGAGCAGCTCCTGGGCCTCGAGCCGGGCGCGGGCGACCGTCTTGAGCGCCGGCCCGCTATTCAACGCCTGGGGCTCTTGCCGCAGGATCTCGACGTTCTCGAAGCCGAAGAACAGGTGGCGGCTTAGAATGTCAAGCGGTGCCCTCCCTTGCCGATCGCAGGTAACATTGACGGTGATGCCGGCGCCCAGGCGTCGGTGCGTGAGGGTCAGCACAGCGGGGTCATCGGCCACCACTTGCCAAGCCTCCCCCGGCAAGCCTACCTCGAAGCCGTAGCGCGGGCTGACAAACTGCTGGCCGGCCACCCGCCCTACAGCCGCGCTACAGCCGCTCAAGTAGCTGAGGATGACGACGCCAAGGGCCAGATACCATCCCGGCAGCGATACCCATCGTGGCAGATGAGACGCTCCGTCGCTCCCTCTTACAGCCCAACTCCCCACTCGTAGCCTCCCGCAAAGGGGCCCACAAGCGCTGGCTCTTTTTCAGATACAACCCCGCCCTTGGTGCTGTTCCCCCTCTCCCCCTGGGAGCATAGGCACCAAGTTAAGGAGAATAGGGAGGAATAACAGACTTTTTCGATCTCCTCCCCCGTTGCGGAGGAGGATACAAGTGGGGGGTGAGTCGCCGATTTTCCCCCCCATCCCGACCTTCCCGCGCCGGGGGGGGAAGGGGCATCACACCCTGTCCCAGCGTGCCTTCGCGCTGAACTTGGCGCCTATGCCCCTGGGAGAGGGCAGGGGTGAGGGGGAATGCAATATAGGTCCGACATCCGCTTCGTCTAGCGCTGCCACTCCCAGAGAGTATAGGGGCCATCAAGCAGCCGGCCCCAACGAATGCGCTCACGCGCGTATGGCTTCATCATGCCCCCGCCGTTCAAAAGGGCAGATGGAGGAGCACGAGCGACGGCATGAGACGCCCCGGAGAGCGCACATCCGAACGATATTGGCGTTCGAGCTCCTGCAAGAACCGGTCTTCGGTGTCGCGATTGAATTTGTGCGCGGCATTGACAGCTCCATAGATCGATCCCGAATACCAGGCGGCCTCGAAAAAAAACAACAGGCCAGCCGCTGCCTCATTGCCCGCCTGCACCGCCTCGATACCCGCCGCCAAAAACGCCCCGTTCAACAGCAAGGCGATGGCGCCATCGCGGAATCGTCCGGTATAGAAGTGACCCGTTCCAGGGATGACCGCCGACAAGACCCCGGCCAGCGCAGGCGATTTGCGGGGAAGCTGCTCAGCCACGCGCGCCGCCTCGCTCAAGGCTTGCGCCGAAGCGAAAAGCGGGCTGTCGGCATCTATGGCCGCGAAGGCGTCGACCGCTTCCGGCCACTGACGGGCGCGCAAGTAACTCCATCCTAGCAGATAGCGCGCTCTTTGACCCACAGGGGTTCGAGGTTCACGTTCGACCAGAGGGCGTAACTCGTCGATGGCCTGAGCATAGCGCCCCTGTCGATAGGCTGTTTCGCCGAGGAGGAACGCCGCTTCGCGTCGGATGTCGGCATCGGGATGTTGCTGAGCGAGGGTCTCGAACGTCTGGCGTGCCTCCTCCCACTGTTGGCCACCGAGGTAGGCGAGTCCGATCTGCAACTGCACCCGACCAGCGCGCACATCGGTGGGATGCAGGAAGAGAAAACGCTTATATTCGGTGATGGCGCGAAAGTAGTCGCCGTCACGAAACAGCGCGTCGGCGAAGGCTAAAATCTGGTCGGCATCCGTCAGTGGATCGATGGCGGGAGCGGAGAGAGAGGGTTGAAACCACGGGGAGACAGTGCAGAGCAATAAACCCACGAGCACGGCGGTGCGCTGCAAGCATCGTCCACGCGGATCGGGTGGATGGGGTGGATGGCGGCCGACGGTGAACGCCGCCGGTTTACGTCTCATCCGGCTCTGACGCGGCTTCGGAGAGCTCATGCGCGTGGCGTATCCCAGACGATAGACGTCCCCCTTTTCTGGCCACGATGAGAAAGCCCGTGTGTGCGACCATGCGGTGCTCGGGGCGAATGCTCAGCTCGGCGACGTGCCACTGCCGCTCCAGGACCTCCACCGTTTCCACGAGCGGGAATTCCCCCTGGCGATAGAGCGTATCGACGAGTTGCTTCACCTGCAGCACCGTCGGGAGGTAGCTGGCGAAATATCCCCCCGGCCGCAGCGCCTTGGCGACGCCCTCGACGATGCGCCAGGGCTCCGGCAGATCCAGGACCACCCGGTCGACATCCTGAACGTCCACCCCTTCGTAGATATCGCGGATGCGCATCTCCAGGTTGGGCACTTCGCCCATGAAGCGGTGGATATTGGCGGCGGCACGGCGGGCGAAGTCTTCGCGGATTTCCTCCGAGATCACCCGACCTTCCGACCCCACGGCGCGCAACAAGGCCATGGTGAGGGCACCGGAACCGGTCCCGGCCTCCAAGACGACGGCCCCCGGGAAGATATCGGCGGCTATGATGATGGCGCCCAGGTCTTTGGGATAGATGACCTGCGCGCCGCGCGGCATCTTTAAGACGTACTGGGCGAGCGAGGGACGGAACACCACCAGGGTGTGGTGATGGGAAGAGGTAAGGACCGTGCCCTCCTCCTGGCCGATGATGTCGTCGAAGGCCACCGTGCCCCCGTGGAAGCTGAATTTCCCGCCAGGCTGCAGTGTCGCCAGATAGAGGCGGTGCTTGGTGTCTATCAACAGCACCGTTTCGCCAGCGGTGAAGATGCCCCGTGCCGTCGGCAACGTTAATTCCTTACCCCAGATTTGGCTCTGTGCACTTCCTGTTGCAGTCGACAGAAGCCGCAGATCTCGCCCGTCGTGGGATACCCACAGGAGGGGCATTCCTTCAGCTGCACGGGGGTAGCTTCGGCAAACGCCTTGCGCCCTTCGCGCATGAACCCCAGCACGAAGCTATGTTTGGTGCCCGGTGAACGCTGCTCTAGCTGGTTCAACACCTCTTTGTACTGGAGTTGGATGGCATCATGGCTGAACGGACATTCCTCGACGATGTACTCGATGCCGCGCAGAAAGGCGTAGGCGGCGGTTTCGTATTCGCTGAGACGGTACAGGGGTTTGACCTTCTTGACCAGGTGGGGGTGCGTGGCCTCGAGCACGGGACTTTGCGCCGCCAGATAGGGGGTTTGCCAGCGCAACACGTTGCCGAGCAGGCGGGCTGCCTCATCGTCGAGGTTGTGGCCGGTGGCCATGATCGTAAAGCCGCCTTCGACGGCGACTTTGTTGAAATAATGCCGCTTGATAACCCCGCAGGCTGAGCATTGCGTCCGCCGCGTGGAACTGGCGACACCGGGGATGTCGAGGTTGCCCTCGGCGGCGAGATCGATGGTGATGAGCTTGGCGCCGCGCGCCTCGGCGAATCGGGTGGTTTTCGCGTAGGAGGAGGCGGAGTACTCGAAGATGCCCTGATGGATGTGCAGGCCCGCCGTGTCATAGCCCAGGTTGAGCAGCACGTCCCAGAGCGCCAGGCTATCCTTGCCACCGGATACCGCGACGAGAATGCGATCGTCGCGGGTGAACATGCGATCCTCTTTAATCGTGCGGCTCACCTGGTTGGTGAAGTACTCGAAAAAGCACGGCTGACAGAACGCTGCGTTATGTCGCCGGATGTGCACAGCCGCCTTGTCGCGACATTTGACGCACTTCACCGCGGTGCCCCCCCTGAAATCACCGGGATGATCCGCAGCACAGCATCTGCCTCGACGGTTTCGTCGACGGTCACCAAGCTGTTGCCATGGGCCACGAGGACGGTTTCGGGGATGATGTCGAGCGCCTTCAGGACATCAGCGACACGCCGCCGCCCAGCGAATTCTTTTTCTTCCCCCTTGGGAAGGACGATCACCCGCATCTTCACCTCGCCCGTGCCAGGCACGTCTATCGGTACAAGACAACTGGCCAGGTTGCCCGCGGTTGCCGCAGGCTGTCACCCTGCCCTATGCTATCGGCGATGGCCTGAAAAATCAAGCTTGAAAAGCTCGCGAGGGGCGCTGGCAGTCGTTGGGGAGGGCAGGGAACTCAATGACTCGCGGGCACGACCGGATGGCCGGCTGCAGCATCGGCGATACTGTGATCGTGTTCCGCCGGCACCGCGCCGCTGACGCCGATGGCGCCGATGATATGGCCGGCCTCCACGAGTGGCACCCCTCCTTTGCCGAAGACGAACTGGTAAGTCCCCAGGGAAGCGACATTTCCGGCAAAGAGGTGGCGCGCCGCGAAGCGTTCCTCCAGATCCCGCGTCGTGGCCTGGAAGGCGATGCTGGCGTTGGCTTTGGCGCGAGCGATCTCCGGCGTCACCCACAGGGCACCGTCCATGCGATGGCAGGCGACCAGATGCCCGGCCTCATCTACCACAGCGATGGCGACCTTGAAGCCCAGTTCCTGCGCCTTGGCCACTCCCCTCTCGATGCACGTCACCGCTTGCTGTAATGTCACCGCCATAGGCTCACCTCGTCCTTGCCAGCCCAATTGATGACCGGCGCTCACGCTGCGCTATCGCATGGCATCCAATCTTTACGCAAGAGAGAGATCTCTATCTTCAGCTTCATGAACCATCGATCTCGGCGGGAACATAAATCGCATGGGCGGCAAAGTCAAGGCTACCTTTGGTCGAGCCCTGGGGTGATGGCCCCTGGCTCAGTCCACTATCCAGAGTTCAGTCAGTGGGCATGCCTTTACACCTTGAGTCGCCACCGGTTTTGGGATAAGGTGTGCGGTGTTATCCCGGTATGGAGAGGGGTGTCGCGAGGTGCCCGCCATAACGGAGGTGTGCAACGCATGAAAAATCCGGGCACAGCGGCCGTCCTCAGCTTTCTCATCACCGGCATGGGTCGGATCTACAATGGCCAAATCGCCAAAGGGATAATGTTCGTGGTACTCCAACTCATCAACATCGCCCTGATGACGGTGTTGATCGGCTATGCCACCTTTTTTCTCCTCTGGGTCTATGCCATCTATGATGCCTACCGGCAAGCCGAAAAAGTCAACGCTCAGCGTGTACCATGAGGGGGTCGGTCATGCGCGTCTCGGAGATGATCGAAGAACTGCACTCCCGCATTCAAGTGAAGCTTGCCCAGCAAGGGATGCCCTCCGATCGTGAGACGCTCGCCGAGGTCTGCACCGCCATCGCCTGCCTGGTGCGGGATCCAGATGGCTTGCAATTCCATAGTAGCCCCCTATCGGCGGAGGACTATGCTGTCGTGCAGGACTGTCTTTCCCTGGCCAGTCAGGACTTTGCCGAGGAGATCGCACTCTTACACACTCTCGTGGCTTCGTTGGAAGAGGCCATGCACGCTGAAGTACATCGCTGGGTGGCCTCCGGTCAGGTCAGTCTGACAGACGCGCCGCATGTGATTCGTGAGTTAGTGCTGGCGCGCTTCGTCGACCTCGACGATGACACCCCCGAGCGCAGCGTCCCCTGAGGCAGACCATAGCGACAGCCATGACAGGTGAAGGCCCAAGCCGTGGCCCAGGCAAGGAGGATCGATGATCGAGCCATACCAGGCGATCCGCGAACTCGCCCACAGGGCACTGCAGTCCTGTGACGGCAATTGGAACGCCGCCGAGCAGCTGATTCATCGCTGGTTGGCTGAGGATGTGGCGGTGAGACAACAGATCATGGAAGGGTTATTGGAATTTCACGTGCGGCATGCCATCACCACCGAGGGGTGTCGACAACAACAACACCAAGCTGACCTGCGACGCGAGGCCATCGTCGCCAACGAGCAGGCGCAAGAGACCACACAGATCGTGGAGGAGTTGCTACGCGAGATCGAAAGGCCAGGCGACGTCGAGGACAAGGGAAAGTAACGGGGACAGAGGGGCAAGCGGTGCATGAGCGGCCGTCAGGTGGTCTTGCTCATCGTAGCAGGCGGCGTGATCTTCGTAATGGGGTTGGCCATCGGCATGTGGCTGTTAGGCGTGTGGGGAAAATGACCCACATTGACGCTGGCATCAATGGCAAAGTGTTACTGCAGTGCCGAAGGGGGGACTCGAACCCCCACGGGTTGCCCCACCACCCCCTCAAGATGGCGTGTCTACCAAGTTCCACCACTTCGGCATCAAGGTGTTGTCCACCCCTCAACAAGCATGCTCAGGCGGGCTTTTAAAGTTCCGTCTTCCGGCGACGCGGCGACGACTGAGCAGGAGAAATTTTACACCACCCAAAGCCTTTCGATCAAGCCCGTTTTGAGCCCTATTACCACCGGCTACACCCAGGAGACCTACGGCTGTTTCGTCGTCGCCTCACCACCACCGCTCGGAGCAGGGGGTGTCTCCGCAGGACCAGTGCCTTCCGAGGTGCTCGGCGTCGAGGCGCTGGGTGGCGTCGGTAACGGTTGTTCGGAGGAGGGTGTCGTAGGGACCGCCGCCGGCTTCGGGGCCGGGGAGGTCAGTACCACCGACCCTCCATGGAACTGGGAGGAGAAAATAGCCAGCATCAGCGAGGTCACCATAAAGACCCCCGCTGCCACCGTCGTCAACTTGCTGAGGAAATTTCCCGGGCCACGTGGCCCGAAGACGGTTTGGCTGGCCCCGCCGAAGGCGGCGCCGATGCCTGCCCCTTTGCCTGCTTGCAAGAGGACGATCAGAATCAGGGCGACGGCGACGACCACGTGCACGACGACCAATGGGACGTACAACCACACGGCCAAAGCTTCATTCCTTCCGAAACATTACGATCTTGGCAAACGAAGACGCATCCAGGCTGGCCCCCCCCACCAAGGCGCCATCGACATCAGGCTGTGCCATAAGCGCCTGGATATTCCCGGCGTTGACGCTTCCACCATACTGAATACGGACTTCGTCTGCAAGCGTTTTTCCATACAAACTTTCTAGCAGGCTGCGGATGAACGCATGCACTTCCTGTGCTTGCTCTGGTGTGGCGGTTTTGCCGGTGCCGATGGCCCACACCGGCTCATAGGCGATGACCAGCCGGCGCATTCCCTCCTCGCCGATACTCACCAGAGCCTGTCGGACCTGCTGTTCGAGCACGCGAAACGTGGCTTGGCTTTCACGCTGCGCCAGCGTTTCCCCGATACACAAAATGGGGTCGAGCCCGGCAGCCAGCGCGGCGTGGAGTTTCTTATTGACGGTCTCATCGGTCTCGGCAAAGTATTGTCGCCGTTCCGAATGGCCGATGATCACCTGCCGACAGCCGACATCGGCCAGCATGGCGGCGGAGATCTCACCCGTAAAGGCACCTTGTGGTTCCCAGTGCATATTTTGCGCGCCCACGACGATGTGGGAGGCACGCAGCGCTTCGACCACTGCCGCTAAGGCCGTAAAAGGCGGCGCCACCCCTATTTCTACGTCGCGGACCCCAGCAACCGACGCCTTGAGGGTCTGAGCCAGGGTGACAGCCTCGGCGATAGTCTTGTGCATCTTCCAGTTGCCTACGATGATCGGTCGGCGCATCGGCTAATTCCCCGGCTTATCCATAAGCGCTGCCACCCCCGGCAGCTCCCGTCCTTCGAGCAATTCCAAGAAGGCCCCACCGCCGGTCGAGAGATGCGTAATGTGGTCGGCGAACCCAAGTTGGTTGATCGCCGCCACCGAATCGCCACCGCCCACGACGGATGTGACCTGTGAGGAGGCCACTGCCGCAGCCACAGCGTGCGTGCCCTTGGCAAAGGGCTCGATCTCAAAGACCCCCATCGGCCCATTCCACACGATCGTTTTGGCCCCGGCGATGACCTGGCTGTATGCTTCGATCGTGCGGGGGCCGATATCCACCCCCATCCAGCCTTCGGGGATACCTTCACGAGGCACCACCTGCACCGGTGAGGCGGCGTCGAGCTTCTGGGCCACCACGTGATCTTCCGGCAGATGCACGGTCACGCCCAGCGATTGCGCTTTGGCTAGTACCTCTCTGGCGGCATCGACTTTATCCATCTCGACCAAGGATTTGCCGACAGAGATCCCTCCCGCCACCAGGAAGGTATAGGCCATGCCGCCGCCGATCAGTACATGGTCCACCTTGGGCAGCAGATTAAGAATTAGGCCGATTTTATCGGAAACCTTGGCCCCCCCCAGAATGGCAACATACGGCCGCTCCGGCGATGCCAGCAAACGGCCGAGGTGTTCCAATTCCGCTTGCATCAGCAGGCCGGCCACGGCCAGCGGCAGAAACTTGGTCATGCCTTCCGTCGAGGCGTGGGCTCGATGCGCCGTGCCAAACGCATCGTTGACATAGACATCCGCTAACCGGGCCAATTGCTGGGCAAAGCCCGGATCGTTTTTTTCCTCCCTCGCATCGAAGCGGAGGTTTTCGAGGAGCACGACGTCGCCCTCCTGCATGTTGGCGACGAGCGCCTCCACCGCCGGTCCCACGCAGGCATCCGCCATGGTGACCGGTTTGCCAAGCAAGTCGCGGAGACGCTCAGCCACCGGCCGCAGGCTATAGCGTGGATCAACCTTCCCGGCCGGTCGGCCGAGATGCGAAGCCAGGATCACTTTGGCGCCCTCGGCCACGGCGTGCTGAATGGTGGGCAAGGAGGCACGGATACGGGTATCATCGGTGACGTGCCCCTGTTTATCCAGGGGCACGTTGAAATCCACCCGGATGAACACCCGTTTGCCCCGAATGGGAACGTCCGCGATCGAAAGCTTGTGAAGCCGCATCGTCACATCCTCTATCGGAGCTAACTGACAGGCGTTATGGACGGCCCATAAACTCGATGAGATCGCGGAGGCGGCAGGAGTAGCCCCACTCGTTGTCATACCAGGCGATGACTTTCACCAGGCGTTTGTCGATGACGTTGGTCAAACTGGCATCGACGATGGAGGAATGCGGATTTTTGTTGAAATCGATGGAGACCAGAGGCTCCTCGCTGTACGCTAAAATGCCTTGCAACGTGCTGTCGGCGGCTTTGCGTAGGGTTTCATTGACCTCGGCTTTGGAGGTATCGCGCTCTACCTCGGCGACGAAATCGACCACCGACACGTTCGGCGTCGGCACGCGGATGGCCAATCCGTCGAGCTTGCCCTTCAATTGCGGGAGGACGAGGGCGACCGCCGTAGCCGCACCCGTGGTGGTGGGGATCATGCTCACCGCAGCGGCACGCGCCCGGCGCAGATCGCTGTGCGGCAAGTCGAGGATGCGCTGGTCGTTGGTATACGCATGCACGGTCGTCATCAGGCCGCGACGGATGCCGAAATTTTCCAGCAGCACTTTGGCGACCGGCGCTAAGCAGTTCGTGGTACAGGAGGCATTTGAAATGATCTGATGCTTAGCCGGGTCGTACTCTTTTTCGTTGACCCCGAGCACAACGGTCAGGTCGGGGTTCTTCGCCGGGGCCGAAATGATCACCCGCGGCGCACCGGCTTCGAGATGTTTGGCGGCCTTATCGCGATCGGTGAAGAGGCCGGTGGACTCCACCACCACATCGACCCCCAAATCCTTCCACGGCAGTTTGGCCGGATCGCGCTCTGCCAGCACCTTGATCTCTTTGCCATTGACGAGCAGCGTCTGATCCTTGGCCTGGACATCGGCCCCCAAAATGCCACCGACGGAATCGTATTTCAGGAGATGAGCGAGGGTTTTGGCATCGGTGACGTCGTTGATGGCCACGAATTCGATGGTATTGCGATCCAAAGAAGCCCGAAAGAAGTTCCTCCCGATACGTCCAAATCCGTTGATACCGACGCGAATCGCCATCGTCTCTCCTCCTCTTCTGGGAAGAAACCCCTGCAACAGTTGACAAGGCGCCTGCTATGGACACCCGTCGCCTCACCTTAGCCCGCCGCAGTTCAGAGGCCCTGGGCCGGATACGGGAAGGACGATCCGAGCTCACATTCGACGAGGATCTTCGGTGACCCTCTGCTGATAGATCAAAAAGCCTATCTTAGTTAACCATAGCGGACGGCGATGCTAACACGTCACCGCCGCCACGTAAGTCCGTAGTATACCGACATCGCCCGATTAGTCAACTCTCCCCCAAACGCTCGGTTGGGGAGTTGGTTTACGGCTGTCGGAGCAGAGGGATAGGCGCCAGGCTATGCTCCCTCTCCTACCGGGAGAGGGCCGGGGTGAGGGAAGTCTGAGCTCTGCATACGGTCGAGGTCGCCCTCACCCTGACCCTCTCCCAAAGGGAGAGGGAAGAGTGACAGCCCTCCTGATGGTTAAGGGGCAAGGCAACACGCCGCCGGTCTATCAGCGGCGAACGACGCGCGCCAGCGCGAACACATCGACCTGCCGTGCCCCCGCGTTCTTGAGAATGCGAGCTGCCTCGCCGACCGTCGCACCAGTGGTTAGGACGTCATCGACGAGGAGCGCGGCCTTGCCATCGATGAGGCCAGGGTCGGTCACGGCAAAGGCACCCTTGACGTTGCTGCGGCGTTGGTCGCCGCTGAGTTCCACTTGCGGCCTCGTTTGCCGCGTGCGCACCAGCAAACGTTCAAGGAGAGGTACCTGCAGGTGCTGAGAGAGGCCAGCGGCGAGCAGCGCTGCCTGGTTGAACTCGCGCTGCATAAGACGACGTGGGTGCAGGGGCACTGGGATGATCGCCTCGTAGGCTGCCATCGGATAATGCTCGTGAAAGTGCTCGAGCGCGAGCTGCAGGAGAGGCCAGCGCAGGGGGAGTTTGCCACGGTATTTGAAGAGATGGATGGCCTGTCGTAAAGGGCCCTCATAGTGCCCGACGGCACGCGCATGATCGTACGGCGGGGGGTGAGCGCGACAGGCGCCGCATCGGTGTTCGGGACTGGCGATCAGCGCCACTGGCGACCGAAACGGTTCTCCGCAACAGGGGCAATACGGCGGCGTGATGAGGCGGATCTGCTGCCAACAGGCCTGGCAAAAACTCACCTGTCCTGGGTGCACAATGAGCTGGCCACAATGGGCACAATGCCGCGGCAAGATCACATCGACCAGGCGACGGGCGAGGCCCTGCAGGGTGCGCCACACGCTACACCTCCCCCGGCTCGGGCGAAGGCGTTGACATCCACGCCTGCTCAGCGCTCGCGGGGAACTCGCCTTCCGATGCGGTGATCTCCGCCAGGGCCCAGATGATCTCCTGCCGCACATCCACGTCCGGCTCGGTGTCCAGCACCGCTCCGAGCATCTCCCGTGCTGCG
>Ga0209172_10004315_pt1 | contig 19440 bp, 13 predicted proteins | sample LarsenN4metaG_FD_184113 | JGI IMG/M metagenome (GOLD analysis project Ga0209172, IMG submission 184113) | Hot spring sediment bacterial and archeal communities from British Columbia, Canada, to study Microbial Dark Matter (Phase II) - Larsen... ... | reverse complement strand
GTTAGTGGAGAAGATGTCGATATTAATTATGTGCTTCCGTTTGAGGATGCGCCCAGGGTATTAGCTGATAGGGGATCAGGCAAGGATGATCTTGGTCAGTTTTATAGGTTGCGGTTAGCCGATCGTAAGCTACTATGGGCCCGCCGCCCAGAGCATTGGTCAGGTAGCTATACAGGTTAGGTAAATAGTAAGCTACTTCGGGCCCGCCGCGAAGGAGCATTACCGACTTTTGGAAACTGCACCTTCCTACCTGGTCCCTAGCCACTTCCGCCAATAATTCAGATAGCGTTGTTCATCTTGCATATATAATTCCAATGACGCCGCCCATTCCCATTGCCCTGTAATTGTAGCCAATGCAAAAACGGCCGTGTAGCGAACCTCGCGGTCGCTATCTTCCAGCGTCTTCGACAGGGGCTCAATTACATCTTTAACTTCCATGCTGCCAAGCGCGCCGACAGCACCGCGTCGCGCCTCCATAATGGGAGAGTGTAATAATCGTACAAGAGCAGGAATCGCCTTTCGATCTCTGACTCCATCCTGTATTGCAACCGCAAGTCGGTGGTATCCGGAATCTCTGTTGTGGAAAAATTTCCCATACCTCTGCTTACCTGTAAATTAATCGTTTCCGCAACGGGGTGAAATTATTTGAGTGAAGAGTTGATTAGCTATCAGGTATAGTTCCCAAAATCGGTAATGCTCCCTCGCGTCGGTCCCGAAGCAGCTTGCTATTAACTCGTGCGACCACCTGGCTAATGCTCCCTTGCGTCGGTCCCGAAGTAGCTTACTACCAACCTATTTGGGAACAGTAGGCTGATAGTAAGCTGCTGCGGAGCGGACGTCCGCAGCATTTGGTTAACAGTAGGCTGATAGTAAGCTGCTGCGGAGCGGACGTCCGCAGCATTTGGTTAACAGTAGGCTGAGCTGAGCACTAGGCTGATAGTAAGCTGCTGCGGAGCGGACGTCCGCAGCATTTGGTTAGCACTGACTGTGGAGAACTGCACCCTACTCTCAGCTAGTGCATCTTTCAGACGCCAGCCCGTTGATTATGCTTCTGAGTAGGCTATACTTGTTATGTGGCGGCTCCCAACTTGAAGATTAAAGCTTCTACGGTTTTTCGCTGATGCATTGCCGCCCCAATGCAATAGCTTTTGTCAACGCGACTGCTTCGCTGTCTGAGTATATGTTTAGCGTGGTCGTAAGTAGCGCGGCCGTTTCTCCGCGCCTGTGCGCGGGCGACGGTCGAGACTGCCTCGCCGGGAGAGGGGGCCTCTATTTCCCTTAGCGGCCAGACGGCTGCTTGCGGATCACGCTAACCGGATACCCGGCGAACCTCTCGCGCAAATGGTTAAAACATAAGGGGAACAAGAGAGGATTTTATTTATGCGACCCAGAAAGGATACTACACGGGTTACGCAGGCTGATATCTCTCAGCTCCGTTTTGGGCTCTGTTCCGACTGCAACAATGCGTATGCTTACCTTCTGAACGATCCCAGATTGCAGGAGACGTGCAGCAGGTGCAAAGGCAAGTTTATATATAACTGCTCACAGTGCGGCTCGACATTCAAAAGAGGAACAAGCAAATTTTGCAGCTCGTGCGGCGCAAGAGTCCGCAATATCCAGAAGTAACTTTAGCTCCTGAGCATCTCTCTGGCATACTGGCAGTAGTCGATCAAACAACATTGATCGCACCTAGGGTTGTTTGGGCGGCAAATTTTGCGCCCGTGCCTGATCAAGTTTATGTGAGCTTCCGTATGCTTATCCTTCGGCACAAGCTCGGTCATCAGTTGATGAGCATATTCATCGGAGCATTTCTGCGGTATCAGCCCCAGACGGCGACAGATGCGAAAGATGTGAACATCAAGAGGGAATATCTTATGCTTCTTGCAAGAGAATAGCAGGGTGCAGGCAACCGTTTTTGGACCGACTCCTTTAAATGAAGATAGAAACTCAACTGCCTCCTCAAGCGAGATGCGGCAAAGGAAAGACAGATCGAGGTTGCCGCGCCTTCTATGAATCTCATTCAAAATCTCTTTAATGCGAACCGACTTCTGTCTGGATAGGCCCCCACTGCGAATCGCTTTCTCTATGCTGGAGGCGCGCGCGCGCCGCGCCTGCTCCCAGGTGGGGAAGCGCGCTTTCAAACCGGCGAAAGCTCTATCGGTATTTACGTCGGTAGTGGATTGTGAAAGTATAGTTCGTATCAACTCGTCGAGCGGATCTCTCTCCCGCTTGAGCTTCGGCTCGCCGTAGGTCGCTCTTAGATTCTGAATTATGTAGCCTATATTCTCGCGTCCATCATCCATAGCCCGGTAAACTATACACTACTGCTCATAACGATCCAAAAGAACTTTCGGACGCAACGAGCAGTAAAAGCTTGATTGCTTCCCTGCCATTCGGTACAATCGCCTGGAAGAGCGGCAGTCGTTCCTTGTAGCTATCAATCGCAAAACAGATCTATCATCAAGAGAGGTGAGAATCATCATGGGAAAGATTTTGTATATGAATCGTCGCCAGTTCCTCAAGCGCAGCGCCGTTACCGGGGCCAGCGCGGGACTGCTTCACGGGCTTGGCCAACAGGCATTCGGCCAGGCATCAGCGGCAGTCAATCCAAGCGATAAGATCACCATCGGCATGATTGGAGTCGGCGCCCGCGCCCAACAGTTGATGTCGGCCATTCAACAGATCCCCGGCGCAGAGATTGTCGCCGTCTGCGACGCCTACAAAGGCCGATTAGAGCGCGCCGTAGAGCGCACTCAAGGGCGAGCAAAAGTCTATAACGACTACCGCGAGATTCTCGCTCAATCTGATATTCAAGCGGTAGTCGTCGCCACGCCCGATCATCTGCATAAGATGCAGGTAATCGACTCGCTGCGCGCAGGCAAAGATGTCTACATCGAGAAGCCAATGACCTATCGCGTTGACGAAGGCATTGAGATTATCTCCGAAGTGAAGAAGACAGGGCGCATCCTTCAAGTGGGCAGCCAGGGAATAAGCTCGAAGATTCAGATCAAGGCCAGAGAGATAATCGCTTCAGGGAGGCTGGGGCAGATCACTATGATTCGCGCCTTCTATAATCGCAACTCGGCCAGCGGCGCGTGGATATATCCCATACCCCCTGATGCGTCGCCGCAAACGGTTGACTGGGAGCGGTTCCTGGGGCCCGCGCCCAAGCGGCCATTCGATCTGGCGCGCTTCTTCCGCTGGCGCTGCTATGAGGATTACTCAGGCGGAATAGCGACCGATCTGTTTGTCCACTTGATGACTACTATACACTTCCTGATGAACGCGCAGATGCCTGACAAGGTAGTGGCAATGGGATCGCTCTATCGCTGGAAAGAGAGCCGCGACGTCCCCGACACAATCAATGCCATCCTCGAATATCCCGAAGGGTTCACCGTCAATCTCAGCTCGACATTCAATAACCAGATGCAGGCTGAGGGTGGATTCCAGATCCTCGGCACAGAAGCCAGCATGATACTGGGCGGCGATAGATTGACGTTGATCCCTGAGCGCGTTTATGAGAACAACGGGTGGATCGTCCAATCCTGGCCGAGGGCCCTGCAAGAGGCTTATTACAAGGACCCCAAGGTGCGACAATCGGAGATGCCTGATACCTGGGAAGCCAGGGTTGTTGAAGGAACCGAGCAGCTGACCGAGATCGGGCGCGATGCTACCGTCCTTCACATGCAAAACTTCTTTGAAGCTGTGAAGTCGCGCAAACAACCGGTTGAGGACGCATTTGCCGGCCACCGGGCAGCTTCGGTAGCCCATCTGGTGAATATGTCGATCAAGCAGAAGAGAATAATCTATTGGGATAGGGCTAAAGATAATGTCAAGGTTTAACTTGAGAGCTTGAGAAAAAGATCGCCATCTATTCGGGCGCCAAGCGCCCTCAAAACAAGTTTACTTTTGAATCGTTTTGAAGGAATGAATAATTTGTTCGACAGTCAAAGTCAGACTCCTCAAAACAAGTTTACTTTTGAATCGTTTTGAGGGAATGAATAATTTGTTCGACAGTCAAAGTCAGACTCCTCAAAACAAGTTTACTTTTGAATCGTTTTGAAGGAATGAATAATTTGTTCGACAGTCAAAGTCAGACTCCTCAAAACAAGTTTACTTTTGAATCGTTTTGAGGGCGAGCCGCCACAGAGCGGAACGGAAAGTATTTTCCCGAAGAGCTATAGTAGGATGAGTCGAAATGGAAGCAATGTTTCTCAAGGAGATCGAAGAGAGCGCGGGCGAGGGGCCCTTTGCAGAGATGATCGCCGGTTTGAAAGCGCAGAGGCTCCCCATCCCGCAGATACTTCACCTGTTCGCTTTCAAGCCGAACCTGACACAACATCGCAATCACCGTTTGCAGCCTGTTCAACTTCTTCTACAATCGCTGGGTCGATGCTACGGGGGTCCACGACATGCCAGCAGCAGCTTATGAAATATCGGCCAAACGCATGGCTGAGAAAGGTTACTTGAGAGATGATCGAAGAGGAGGTTATATGAAACACTTGACCAGGCGAGATTTTGCTAAGAGCGCAGCCGCCGCTTCAGCCCTTTCTGCATTGAGCACTAAGAGAATCCTCGGCGCAAATGATCGCGTCCGACTGGGCTTCATCGGCGTGGGCAATCGAGGCGATCAGGTGCTCGATGCATTTTTGAAACACAATGACGCTCAGGTTGTGGCCATCTGTGATGTTTATGCTCCATACATCGACTTCGCCGCTAAGAAAACTGGGGGCACACCGGCGCGACTCTCTGATTATCGCAAACTGCTTGAGATGAAAGATGTCGATTCGGTTGTAATCTGCACTCCCGATCACTGGCACGCCCTGCAAACGATTCACGCTTGCGAAGCGGGCAAAGACGTCTACGTGGAAAAACCGCTCTCGTTGACCGTCGTAGAAGGGCGCAAGATGGTCGAAGCAGCCAAACGGACCGGGCGCGTAGTTCAAGTAGGGATCCAGCGCCGCTCTTCGCAATTCTGCCGCGAGGCAGCCGAAGTGGTGCGCAGCGGGCAGATAGGCAAAGTTACTGTCGCCAAATCTTACCATGTCTTAAATGAGTCTCCAGCAGGTATTGGCAACCCGCCCGATGGCCCGCCCCCTGAGGGGCTGGATTGGGATATGTGGCTGGGGCCAGCGCCGAAGGTGCCCTACAATCCCAATCGCTGCCTGTACAAGTTCCGCTGGTTTTACAACTACTCCGGGGGCCAACTGACGAATTTCGGCACTCACTATATGGATCTGATCCACTGGGCGCTGGGAAAAGAGATTCCTCTGGCAGTCACTGCCCTGGGCGGAAAGTTCGGCCTGGCGGATAACCGCGAGGTTCCCGATACAATGGAAGTTCTGTGGTCATATCCGGGCGGGACGCTGGTCGTCTTCTCTCAATACAACTGCAACGCTGCTGCGGGCAATGCTGGCAATGCGCTGGTGGAGTTTCGCGGGACCCGAGGAACGCTTTATATCACCTCTAACGGCTACGAAGTTGCGCCTGAGAATATAACCGAAGAAGAGGTGCCCGCCAGGAGCCCGCTCAAGCGCGAAGAGCAGCGGCGATATGGGCGCTCAGCAAAGCCGGCAATGAATCCCATAACCGTTAAAGGAAGGGTTGACGATGCCGACCATGCCCGCAACTTCCTCGATTGTGTGAAGAGCCGTAAGATGTGCAACTGCGATATTGAGACGGCTCATCGCTCAACTACTGCGACACTTATCGGGAACATTGCGCTCAAGACAAAGAGCTATCTTGAATGGGATGGAAAAGCGGAGCGGTTTACCAATAATGAATCGGCAAACAGGCTGCTCCATTATCAGTACCGCAGGCCGTGGAAGCTTAGCTGAGGCTAAGAGCGTAGTGCTCCGGCCCTGAAAGGGCCCCCGGTTCAATAGTCAGCCGTCAGCGCCTCTTGAATAACATTGAAGGTGGTCAATATCTATTGCCTTTCTGAAAGGGCCGAAAGTTCAATAGTCAGGGGTAGCGCCCCTGGAAACAAGGTTCTACACAACCGACCCTGAAAGGGTCGTATCCACCAACCGAACTGCCCACGTCCGCTATACGTTCTACGTTCTACGTTGAAGATTAAACATCGAACGTTATTGACATCGGACGTTGCGGACGTCGGACATTCCTTACGTCGGACATTCCTCAAAACCACCCGAACTAAACACCGTTTGGAGTTCGATTACGAACTCATTTTGCCCCCAGCCCGGGTTATGGCGCGAAGCGGCCGCTTCCGCGTGGTCCGATTTCAAACCAAAAACGGTATTACAGACTTGTGCAGACGCCAATAGTCAGAGACCTTTCACTCGACAAAGCGGCGGTCATCCAGCAGCATCAGGCAATATGAATCCTTGCGCAAGCTTCAGATCAACTCTTCCGTCCGCTCAGAATAGTGATTGCTTCGACCAGACTCTCCGGCTCCACCGGCTTTGCCACATGCATCTGATAGCCTGCCGAGATGGCGCGCTGGCGATCTTCAACGCCAGCGAATGCGGTCAGCGCTATGGCCGGGGTCCCCCCTCCTTGATCAAGCTCCAAAGCCCTCACCCGCTTGATCAGATCATAGCCATCTTCGCCGGGCATTCCAATATCACACACCAGCACATCCGGCTTAAACTTTTGCAGCGCATCAAACGCTTCGGCTGCTGATGCTACCGCCATCGTCTCCGCGCCGTACTGCTCAAGGGCCACGGAAATAAGCTCGCGCGAGTCAATATCATCATCGACAATCAGCACTCGCAAACCCTTCAGCGTTGCCGATCGCCAATAGTCTGTCGCTAATTTCCCCATTTGCGCTCCTGGGGCCGCTGTTTGCGGTCTGGGCTTCGATAGCGGGAGATTGACTATGAATGTTGCTCCCCGGCCTTCTCCCGGACTCTGCGCTTCAACTGTCCTGCCATGCAATTCCACCAGGTGGCGCACTATCGACAGGCCGAGCCCAAGTCCCTCATACCTTCTGGTAGTTGAGGCGTTGGCTTGGCGGAAATAGTCGAAGACATGGGGCAAGAATTCCCGGCTGATTCCAACGCCGGTATCACTCACTGTAATTCGCGCATAGGGGTCTGCCGATTCAAGCCGCACTTCGACGCGCCCCCCTTTGGGAGTGAACTTGACCGCGTTTGAAAGAAGGTTCCAGACGATCTGTTGTAGCCGGGCCGGATCGCCTGTGATATCGCTAACGGCTGGATCCAGCACTGACTCGATCTTAATGGCCTTAGTTGCTGCTGCCGGACGAATAGAATCGATGGCTGCCTCAATGATTCGCACCAGCTTGACCGGGCGCACATCGATGCGAAGCTGGCCCATCAATATGCGAGAGAAATCCAGTATGCCCTCAATCAGCCGCGTCTGTAATTGCGCATTGCGCTCAATTGATTCCAGCGCATGATCGCGGGTAGCCTCGTCAAGTCCCCCTTCGCGCAGCAATCGCGCCCAGCCGAGCACCGGAGTCAAAGGCGTGCGCAGCTCGTGAGAGATTATTGAGAGGAATTCATCTCTGACGCGGCTGGCCGCCTCTGCTCCAGCCCGCGCCGCCTGCTCGCGCGCCAGAAGATGAGCGCGCTCCTTCTCCATTCTATGTTTATAAAGGGCTATCTCAATGGTGGTGTGGAGTTCTCTCTCTTCAAACGGCTTGAGTATATAGCCATAAGGCTCGGTCAATTTTGCCCTGCTTAATGTCTTCTCGTCAGCATAAGCAGTGAGATAGACCACAGGAATATCAAAGCGAGTGCGAATCTGTTCGGCGGCCCCTATGCCGTTCATCTCGCCTTTCAGCATAATATCGATCAGCACCAGGTCGGGGCGCGTCTCCGCTGCCTTCTCCATAGCCTCATCGGCTGAAGAGGCAACAGCAGCAACATCATACCCTAGATTCTTTAAACTGTCCTTTATGTCTTCCGATACAATCTTCTCATCTTCAACGATCAAGATTCGTGCGCCTGTCATTATCCCAGCCCCTTCTTCTACTTTGATTCGGTGAAGGTGATCTTAAATTGCGTCCCACCGTCGCTATACAGCTCTATAGTTCCCCCTAGTTGCTCGGTTAAACTCCTTACCAATCGCAACCCCAGTGTTTCAGCGCTTCGGAAATCAATATCGGCTGGGAAACCGACGCCATTATCACTAATGATCATTGTAATCTCGTTACTATCGCTTGAGCTAATCGAGATGTGGATCTCGCCCTGCCTGCCTGGCGGAAACGCATGCTTGAGAGAATTTGAGACAAGTTCATTGATGATCAACCCGCAAGGGATAGCTGAATCTATAGTCAGCCAGGCAACGACATTTATCTTCAGAGCTATTGACTCCGAGGCGATTCCATAGGAACGGAACAGGTTAATTGCCAGATCGCGGACATATCCGGCGAAGTCGATCCTGGCCAGGTCCTCGGATTGATATAGTTTTTCGTGTATGAGGGCCATCGTTCTCACCCGGTTCTGGCTCTCTTTGAACATCTCCTGCATCCGGCTATCGCCGATATATCGGGATTGAAGATTGAGCAGGCTGGAGATGATCTGAAGATTGTTTTTGACTCGGTGATGAATCTCTTTAAGGAGCACCTCTTTCTCTTCCAGCGATGCTTTGATCCGCTCTTCGGCCTGCTTGCGCTCGGTGATGTCTTCCATCAGGCCATCGACAATAGTCTCGGCATTCTCGGCGAGAACTTCGCCCAGCGAGACCCAAATAATGGCCCCATCGGCGCGGCGCAACTGGACTTCGCGCTCAGGCGCACGTCCTTTCTCTTTGAGTCGCTCCAGCAGTTGAGAGCGATCTTCCAGATAAACTTCATTAAGATTGATCGTCTGCGCCTGTTCAAGCGAGTCTACGCCGAGCAGGCGCAGGAAGGCGGCGTTGCCCTCCAGTAATCGCCCATCGAGAGTCGAGCGAAAGACGCCGACATTCAACCGGTTCAACAGCTCCTGCAAGCGCATCTCCAGTTGCGCAGCTCTCTGCCTGGACCGGGCCTGCTCCAGGACCGATCTGACTACCGCCCGCAGGCGAACATAATGTTTGGGCGCTTTGATGACATAATCATCCAGCCCTGACTTCATTGCCTCTACAGCAGTCTCCTGAGTAGCAGTGGCAGTGAACATGACAACCGGGCGATCGGGGTAGCGCGCTTTCACTGCTCGCAGGACGGCCAGGCCATCGCTCCAGTGCAGTAGATAATCAGTGATGGCCAGGTCGAAGTTGCCCGCTTCCAGCGCCCGGTCGAAGCCGTCGGAATCGATGATCTGCTCTACCTGCAAATCGGGAAACTCCTGGCTCAACTCGCGAATAATCAGCAAGCGGTCGTCCGGATTGTCATCTATAAGAAGAATGTGCAGGCGATTGCTCATAGTTTATCGGCAACTCCATCCAAAATCTACTGCCGCGACCGACTTCGGACTCAACCCCCACCTGGCCCCCCATTCGCTCCATCCCTTTACGCACTATCGCCAGGCCAATGCCTGTGCCGGGATAAACCTCCGTTCCGTGCAGCCGCTCGAAGGCGCGGAATATGCGTTCATGGTCTCGCCGAGCGATTCCGATGCCGTTGTCTTCAATCCACAGGCGCGCTCGTCCATTGCGCTCTTCAACCCAGAGCCTGATGCTGGGCTGCACTCCAGGAGCCACAAACTTAATAGCGTTAGCGAGCAGGCTGGTTAGCACCTGAACTAGAATTTGGTGATGGCCTATAACCTGTGGCAGTAGCCCATCCACTGCGATCCTGGCCCCTCGCTGGCCGATCTCTGCTTCCAGTTGGGCAAGCGCAGCTCTTATCACTGCTGCCAGATCGACCGAGTGGAGACGGATCCCAGTGCGGCTGAGGCGGCTATAAACGAGCAGGTCTTTGATCAAGGCATCCATCCGCTGAGCAGCGTTATTGATGCGTCGAGCATACTCCTGCCCCGCGGCGTCCAATTGATCCGAGCAATCTTCCAGCAATGCCTGAGCAAAGCCCTGCATTGCTCGCAAGGGGGCGCGCAGGTCGTGAGAGATAGCATAAGCAAAAGCCTCCAGCTCAGTATTAGCCTCTTGCAGCCTGGCAGTGCGCTCGCTGACGCGCTGCTCCATCTCTTCATTAAGTCTCCGCAGCTCTTCTTCAGCCCGCGCCTTCTCTTCTATTGATCGTCTCTTTTCCAGTGCCCCCTTAATTGCAGGGCATAAGCGGATGAGATTCTCCTTGATGACATAATCTGACGCCCCTGCCTTCATGCACTCGACAGCAGTCTCTTCATTTATTGAACCAGTGACAACGATGAAAGGAACGGAGGGAGCAAGCTGTTTTGCCAGGAGGAGCGCTTCCATCCCATTGAACTGAGGGAGCCAGTAATCAGATAGTATAAGATCAGGCGCAAACTCATTAAGCTCTCTCACAAACGCTTCTTTTGAATCTACGCGCCTGGAGGAGAATATTATTCCTGCTTTGCGCAGTTCGCGCTCCATCAACTCGGCATCGGTAGCAATATCTTCCAGTATCAGTATGCGAAGTTCTCTCTCCATAGCATTGCGCATTCAATCTGTCGGCTGATTGAGCAATGACCATTAGAACCACTTGAAGTGAAAACAAGCGCCTCTCTCTACAGATGTGTGATTTGCTATGATAGCAGGCCAGCTACGGGAAGGCAATGCGACTCCTTTGTTTGTTGCTGTCTCCACCTTGTCGGATCTGTGCTAGAAACTGCAAACCAGCCTACTTGATGAACGATGTACAGCAACCTGTTAGGTTGCTGATTATGCACACTATTAGCAACCTGACAGGTTGCTGTACAGTTCCAGAAGCTGGGGCCCGGCCTGATTACAGGCGCATCCAAGAATGATCCCACCAGCATCACTACCTACCCGAAAATTGGCGCTCAAAGCCGCTGAAGGCCAGAAGATTTTATGTGATTCTCGCAGTAGCAGTATTGATCGGGCCGGCTTTGAACTCCGCTCATATTGATCCAGTCAAGGCGCTCTTCTGGGCAGCATGAATTAATGGGATGGTCGCAGCGCCCCTGATGATTGTGATGATATGGTGGGTTCGGGCGCACGGGCGCCCGAATGGAGAAGCATCCTTCTCGAAAACTATAGAACGCCGGAGGTATTAACGCTCGGCAGCCTTTGCTTTCTTCTCTTCAACCTTCTGCTCTGTCTCGGCTGGTTGAGATTCTCTCTTACCCAACCGCAGCGGCAACAGCATAGAGACCTGCTCACGATATTTCCGGTAAAGCTCGCCGTGAAAATTGATCAAATCTCGCTCTTCAAATTGAATGGCCAGGATCATATAAGCAGTTGTCGCTATGGCAAAGAGGAGATGGCCGGCAGTCATCTTCGGCGTTGCCCAGAAAGCAATAATGAACCCCAGCATTATCGGATGTCGAACGTACTTATAAAGCCCCGGCGTTTTAAATCCGATTGGAGTGTACTCTTTGCCGGTTGCATACAGGTAGACCTGTCGCAATCCAAACAGATCGAAGTGATCGATCATGAATGTAGAAAGCAGCACAATCAGCCATCCGATAGCAAACAGTCCGAGCAGGATCGGCTCCCCGATTGAGCCTTCTACGTTCCATATCACATCGATCATTGGCCGCCATTGCCAGAACAGCAGGATGAGCAGCAGACTTGAAAACAGCACATAAGTGCTGCGCTCGACCGGTGGGGGCACAATCTTTGTCCATGCGCGTTTGAACCCCTGGCGGGCCATCGCGCTGTGCTGAATGGCAAACAGGCCCAGCAGAACGGCATTGATGAACAGAGATGATGTGGAAAAGGTTTCTGTTCCTGAATCAATAGATTTAGGAACTACAAGGTTCCCCACGAATCCAATGGCGTACAGGAACGAACCGAAGAAGATGAGGTAGCAGATCGCCCCGTAGACGAAAGCGACAATTCGAGTGACCATAGAAACCTCCTTTTGTGGTATTCGATTGCTACGACGCTAAAACTATAGACCTGAGACTATTTCCACTTCGAGCAGTAGTTCAATATGCTCATATCATCCGCCTTTTCTTGATTTGTGTCAATAGCCAATCGTGTGCTCCCCAGGCTATAATCCTATAACGTATGTGTAACGTATGTGTTTAGCGTGATTAGAAGCAGCGGCGCAGCCGCTAAAGGGTATAAGAAGCAAGCCCCCGGAGAGTCGGAGACTCTCCGCACATCAGTAGCGGCACAGCCGCATAACTTACAATGACGCTAAACATGTGCCCTATAACTATAGACCTCAAGAAAAAGATTGCGGTCAATTCTGCAACGAAGATAACTGTTAAATGACCTGGCTTTTGCGGAGGAAGTCTCATGACCACACAAACAGCAAATTATCTTGACGCAATTGCACACTTGCCAGCAGGCAGCAAGCTGATACTGGCTGACGTCTCCTGGGAAGAGTACGAGCAGCTCCTGGCCGACCTGGGCGATGGATACGGAGCTCGCATCCATTACGATCGGGGGAGATTGGAGATTATGAGCCCATCATTGAACCACGAAATGTATAAAGAATTGATTTTGCGTCTCGCTGACATTCTTGCTGAGGAAATGGGCCTGACTCTTGAAAGTCGCGGCTCCACCACCTTTAAACAGAAGCAAATTGATAGCGGCAGGGAACCTGATACCTGTTTCTATGTGCAGAATGCCGCCCGCATCATTGGGAAAAAAGAGCTTGACCTGAGTGTGGACCCGCCCCCTGATATTGTCGTTGAGATTGATGTCTGGCACGACTCAACAAGCAAGTTCGCTTTCTACGCCAGTTTGGGTGTGCCTGAGCTGTGGCATGCAGACGAGCAGCGAGCACAGATCTATCATTTGACAGAACAGGGCTACTGTGAGGCCCCAGCCAGTCGAGTTTTCCCGGTGCTGAGTAGTGATACGCTGTCCCGGTTTTTGGAGCAAAGTAAGACCGAGGGGCAAAGTGCGACACTAAGATCGTTTCGCCAGTGGCTGCGCACCCAGCGGCCAGAGCAAGCTTGATGTTGCTGCAATCACAGGCTTAAAAAGTAGAGGCGATGATTGCTATTGGACTAAGAGATCGGTTGTGCGCTGAGACTTGATCTATTACTTCGGACATCAACTGTTTGACGCAAGGCATAGGTCATCGGAAGTAGGATATTGGATACTAAATCAGACTGCGCAAGGATGCTACATCAGTAGTTTCCCTGTCCTGTAGGGACATATCGGACGTCGGGGCGCCCTCTCTCGTCGCCGACATCGGACGTAAATGGGGCCTGGGAGAAAAAAGAAAAGGGTAACAGAGCTTTCTTTTAACAGCATCCTTAGCTCTATTACCCTTTCCATCTAGCTAGCCGATAGGATGGTAGAGTAGACTGTTAAGAGTGGTAAGCGTTATTCAAATCTTAGTCACCCACTGTAAGTCTATCGATGTAAAGCTGTGCTCTGTAAGCGATAGTTCCATCCGGATGGATGACTTTATCTGTAAGAATGAACCCATCAGTAAGAATGAACCCATCAGTGAGGATGAATCCATCAGTAAGAATGAACCCGTCGGTAAGAATGAACCCATCAGTGAGGATGAATCCATCAGTAAGAATGAACCCGTCGGTAAGGATGAACCCATCAGTGAGGATGAATCCATCAGTAAGAATAAACCCGTCGGTAAGGATGAACCCATCAGTGAGGATGAATCCATCAGTAAGAATAAACCCGTCGGTAAGGATGAACCCATCAGTGAGGATGAATCCATCCGTGAGAACAAATCCCTTTGCCATTATAATGGCATCGCGAAATAGCAGTCCGTCACTATATAGGAGATAGCGACCAAAGTTCACAGTCTGGCCAGCTATGGTGTTTGTTGTACCGAAAGTTGAGAGGGTCTGCCCCTTCTCAAGAAGTGAACCACCAATTGCAATCCGATCAGCATTCTTGACCGTTGTTTGAGCCAGACGCACGGCAGCATCAATGTTAACGAGCCCCGATCCCTGTGTGAGACGATCAAGCAAAAGATTATTGTAATTGCTGTTGATGCGCTGAGCGGTATATCGCAGGTAGGCTTTGACCATAGCAGGAGTCAAGCTTGAATTGGCCTGTAACATAAGGGCAGCAGCTCCTGCCACAACTGGAGCAGCCACGCTGGTTCCATTCATTATCATATAACCTGGGGCACCCGCAACCGCGAATTGAGGGTTTTCAGCAGCAAGGCGGCATCCATCAGCAGCAACCGATACGATCTTATTACCCGGAGCAACAATATCAGGTTTAATGTCGTGATCAATTGCAGTGGGGCCCCTTGAGCTGTAAGTGGTCATTATGTCATCGCTGCGCTGATCGGTTTGTAGACTGTTACTCGCGCCAACGGTAATAACATAAGGAGAGTTACCGGGAGATTTAATCCCGCCCCAAATCGGCTTCCCATCGGATGTCTTGCCAAGATTGCCCGCCGAGACAACCACTACAATCCCTGCTTTCCAGGCGCGCTCGACAGCCTGGCAAAGTGGATCGGTCTTGTATGATTGAGTCACCGAAGTCCCAAGTGAAAGGTTCATTACTCGAATATTGTATCTATCCTTATTTCTAATGACCCAATCGATGCCCTTGATCACATTAGAAGCCTGTCCCGTGCCGTTAATATCGAGAACCCTGACGGAGATCAAATCAGCCTTCGGAGCAATACCGGCATAGCTCACTCCATTTGCGCCGACTCCTGCGCCTGCTGCTACACCTGCGACATGGCTGCCGTGTCCGTTGGGATCAAGGTTGGTGACGTTCTGTTCACCAGTGAAATCGACTCTTGCCACGATGCGATTGCCAAAATCTTTCCTGCTCTCGGTAATGCCGGTGTCAAGTATCGCAATGCCGATCCCTCTGCCATCGACTGACTGTTTATTACTGTATAAAACATTGCTTGCGCCGGTCGTATTTTCGATGTGGCTTGTCAATGCTGTAGCGTGAACATCGCTATCGAAGGATAGGTTGCGTATGCTCCGGCGGCGCGCCAGATCTCTTATCGCTCTTGCCGGGACCCGAGCAACAAATCCGGCGACTGATTCAAGATAATCTCCCACCTGACCGCCCAGGCTTTCAACCGCCTCACGATCAAGCTCAAACTGCGCTCCTGATGTCTGCACTATGACCTCAACCGGCCTATCTTCGAAATCTTCTCTCTCTGCTCGCCTAACAGAAGCAAGAAGATCGGGAGCTATCTTTGCTTCTACATTCTCTCTCAGCCGGCTATCGCTCTGCCTCCCAAAAACTACCTGAATGTTAAACACAGAACTTACTAGAACTGCTATTATCAGTGTTAAAGCTAATGCTGAACCTTTTTGCCTTCTCATTGTCGTTTCTCCTATCGACTTTTCTTATATCCCAACTTCCGCCTGCCCTTAGTTCAACGGGTGTGCCAGTTTTGGCAACTCGATAGGCAAAAGCCATCGGCAAGCTAAGTTGTTGAATTAGAACTGTTTGTCTGATTGAGCCTTTATTGAAGAAGAAGTGGTTCCTACTAACAGATGGATACTAAGTATCCAACTCTAAATGATCTTGACATTAAATAGTTACTATCCAGGACGAGTGCGAGTATCTACCTGATATTTCGTATGCACCTAAACGTTTGTTAATGAATGGCTTACAAGTAATAAAGAGCTCTGGGCATATTCGTAGCCGTCTACTGCCACCCCGTTTTATATCAGGTGGATACCAAGTATACAGGTGGATACTAAGTATCCACCTCTTAGGAAACTGTTTTGAAAAAGCCTAACGACCGCGAAGCGGCGACACAGAAGGTAGCCAGAGGCGGGCAGGCGTCTAGCGTAGATTTGATTTGGAGTGCGCCGACTTGTCAGCGCTTTGGCAGGCGGCGTCTCGTCGCCGCTTTTCCCGCGTACCCTCAAAACAAAGCGGCGACAAGTCGGCGCACTCCAAAGGCTTCGCCAACTCGCTAAACACATATAGAGGCAGAGCCTCTGGAACTGGCAGATAGTAAATCCCCGCGTTGAAGACATGGGAAGAGTTCTTGCGCTCCTTTTGAGGCAATTATGCGGAAACCAACAACTATCGCTCGCGGGAAAAGACATCTTGGCACAAAATACCAAAACCAGAACCGACTACAAAGGCCGAGGAAAATGATAGAAACAACCAGTAATTTCTGCCCCAAAGCTACTCAGTCTTGTGGGGTAAATCTCCTCACATTTCAATCGTACTCTAAGATGCCTTTCTGTAAATCTATCTAAATTGAACTACTTAGCTCTGGCATAGAAGATGCAAATAATCGCTGGGGGGGCTGTATCAAGGTATTACTTTACACGTTTGCGTTAGTTGAAGCAAAATGCATAAGAAGTTCAATCTCAAAAGCAGGATCTACGAATCTGCTGTCATTATAGTCGGTACTGTAATATGGTCGTGGTGCCTACTGGATGTGTTTGCGAATTCCAATTCTAGTCAGATTTTACAGATTGCTTTCTTCACTGCCTTTGTTAATCTTCTTGGTCTAAAATCAATAACCTTGCCAGTGCCAGGCTTCATTTCTATTGCCAGAACTGAGGTAGGGGTTACCCTTTCAGAAGGTGTAATATTGCTAATGATGGCTCTCTATGGATCAGCCCCTGCAACCTTGGCAGCAGGTTTCGATGGAGTCATTTCTTCCAGCCGAGTAACTAAGCGACGCTTAAGCAATCTTTTTACAGGGGCTATGTTGACCATATCTATCTTTGTAGCTAGCAAAGTCAATCAACTAGTCTTGTTATACTTTTGGAATATAACTCAACCAGGGTGGAACCACAGTATTGATCGTGTCGGTCTGTCGCTATTTGCTGCTAACTTCATCCATTTCTCTGTCAATAGTCTACTACTTTCTACGTTGCTTAGTCTGAGGCATAAATGCAACTGGGTCAAGAACTGGATTGACAATTATCTTTGGGCTACGGCCCTGTTCTTGCTAACTGCAGCAGCCACATTGATGTATGCTGGGTTCAGCCTTTTAGGTTGGGCTTCTGTAATCCTGGGGTTACCTGTATTAGCGGTGATTTATATTTCCTACAAGCAGTACAAGGATAGAATGGAGGAAAAGGTTCGCAACCTTGAAGAGCTCAAACGCACACAAACACAGCTCATACAGGCAGAGAAGCTACGCTCTTTGGGAGAGCTATCAACAGGAGTCGCCCACGATTTCAACAATGTTCTGACTGCTATACTCGGCCGCTCACAGTTGATGCGCCAGAAGCTTGAGGCTGGAAACATAGACATGGATGAATTCAAGAACAACCTCGACATAATCATTAAAGCAGCAATGGACGGGTCAAGCACCGTCAGGCGCATCCAGAACTTTGCTCGTGTGCGCAGAGATCATGACTACTGCCCTGTGGATATAAACAGTCTTGTCAAAGATGTGATGGAGATTACCAGGCCCCGATGGAAAGACGATGCCGATTCACGCGGCGCTTCCATCAACTTCATTCTTAACCTGACTGATGAAGCAAGAGTTATGGGCGATGTATCGGAACTGAGAGAAGTGCTGGTCAACATGATCTTCAACGCTGTAGATGCAATGCCCAAAGGGGGCCTCATCTGTATTTCGACGAAGCTGGTCGAGAACCAGTCTGCGCCCGAAGGCAAAGATGTACAGATCCACATTCAAGATACAGGCGCAGGAATGCCCCCTGAGGTCATCTCCCGCATCTTCGATCCTTTCTTTACAACTAAGGGCGAACGAGGCAATGGGATGGGCCTTTCGGTCAGCCACGGCATCATCCGCCGCCACGAAGGTAAAATAGAGGTCAACAGCATCCCCGGCGAAGGCACTACTTTCATCATCTCCATACCATTCTGTCAGAAGACCGCCGAGCAATACAGCCTTGAAAGCAAAGCCGCAACCACCTTAAAGAAGGCCCGGATTCTGGTCGTTGATGATGACCCAAGCGTCAGAGGCATACTGGTGGATATACTCCGCGCACACGATCATGAGGTCATTGAATGTGACAACGGCGCCCAGGCAATTGAATCGCTCAGGCAAGAGCAAGGGAGATTTGATGCTATCTTCACCGATCTCGGCATGCCGGTCATGACCGGCTGGGAGCTGGCCAGAGAGATAAGACTCTTATACCCGCAGTTGCTCATCGCATTGATTACCGGCTGGGGGGACACAATAGACGAAGAAGAGTTGAAAGACAAAGGAGTTAATTGGGTCGTCGCCAAGCCATTCCAACCCTGGCAGATCTACAAGCTGGTTGAAGAGATCCTTTCGATTATCGGCGGTGAACAGGACGGCGGAAAACCACAAGCCGATCTCTTTTGCGCCCAGATGCCCGTTGATCCAAATTCACAACAGCAGGTTAAAACCGGGCGGCCTGCTGCCTTGCAATCAGAAGGGACCGACGCCGAACCTGGCGCAAACGATCTGAGCGCAAGCGCGAGGTTTCTCATCATTGATGATGAGGAGCCGATTCGTCGCCTGCTGGCGGAGATAATATCTTCGCAGGGCTACGAGGTAGTGGAAGCTATTAATGGTCAGGAAGGATTGGCTGCCATTGAAGAGCAGGGAGAAAAGCTTACCGCTGTCTTTACCGATATCAGCATGCCTGAAATAACTGGTTGGGAAGTTGCTGCGCGAGTCAAGCAGCAATATCCATCTCTGCCCATCGTTTTAACCAGCGGTTGGGGAGACGCTCTTGATGAGAAGGACCTTGCCCATCGCGGTATAGACTACCTTCTACCAAAACCGTTTGAAATCATCCGCGTGTTTGAACTTGTAGAGACCCTCGGCAAAAACAATCAATTCAGCAGCAACCCGTTTCAAGACTCCCAACCAACCGATTATTTTGATAATGGGCGAAGAGCCATATCTGAGGCAATTGATTCAGTTCCCCCGCCTTATGAACTCATCAGACTGATGGGCGCCGATCTGAGCATTGATGAAAGGTTGAGACTCACTTGAGGGGTATGCATAAATTCCACAGCAACCTAATAGCACCGTTTTGGGTTTGAAATCGGACCACACGTAAGCGGCCGCTTCGCGCCATAACCCCGGCTGGGTTCGAAATGAGTTCGTAACCCAACACCAAACAGTATTACTACCAACCTGCTTTGAGAACACAGTGGCTCGCTCGCGGGCAGAAGATATATGACCTTGAAGCAGAGTAGCTTACTACTACTCTACTTTGGGGGCACAATAGGTTGATAGGCCGTCCTGCTGCCGACTGCCGCCCACAGCATGGGAATTGGCGTCAGCCACAGCAAGCTGTGCTGGGCAATATTAGCGACGAACAGTTGCTGGAACTTTATTTGAGTATGTCCAGTAAGCAGCGCAATGAGAAGTTCAGCAACACAGCGCAAGCGGCAGAGCTGGCCGGCATATCACAACGCACGATTCAGTTCTGGATTGAGATAGGAGTTATTCGAGCCGTACCTATTGGTAAGAAGTATCAAGTGGATCTAAGTTCACTGAAAGAATACCTGAAGAGCCGAATTGACAAGCGAGATTGAATGAGATTGGCGCAACAGGCGCAATACAAGTAATTCAAGTAATTCGCGCAA
>Ga0209172_10004313_pt1 | contig 19448 bp, 16 predicted proteins | sample LarsenN4metaG_FD_184113 | JGI IMG/M metagenome (GOLD analysis project Ga0209172, IMG submission 184113) | Hot spring sediment bacterial and archeal communities from British Columbia, Canada, to study Microbial Dark Matter (Phase II) - Larsen... ... | reverse complement strand
GTCCGGTTTTAACGTTTATGAATGGCTGAAACCCGCATTCTGCCGTTTATAACATTGAGTGCACAAGTCTTTAGACACTCTGGCTACAGTACAAATGTTTCAAAATGAGAATTGCTGGGTTCAGTGTGAGAGTTGTTGCTTGCTATAGCCGTACTGGAAAATGTTAGGACGGTGTGCAGGGGTGGAACTCCGGCTGGGAGTGCAGCTCCCACATCCTCTGATTCCAACTTTTGTGCGTAGCGCTATAAATTGAAATTGCCACAAGCCCGAAACAACGCCATAGCCTAACAGCCAAAAGCCAAAACAAAACCCCAAATCCTGAAGGATCTGGGGTCAGAGCAGAAGTTTACTACCCAATTAGAGACGCCGTAACACTCCTCTATGCGGTTATTTAGAAGCGATAGCCAACACCCGCCTGGAAGCTGAGAGCATCAGCAGGGCTATTTTCGTAGCCATTGATGCCCCACTTTGCGTCACCGTAGACCACAACGCGCTTCACAACTTCAGCCTCAGCCCCAACAGTCAGCACCACCGAGTCACGGTTGCCGAGGGGTGAGGGCTTGTTGTCTTTATCAACGAAGGAGTAGCCAACCCCAGCATAAATGTTGGCATTGTCAGCAATGCGTTGGTCGTAAGTAATCGACGGGACGATCGCCGCATTTTCGCTACCAAACACCACCGCTCCGCGCACCGATATAGGCGCTTTAGGAACCGCAAAACGCCCCTGGATATTGCCCCCAAGGGTTGCAGCATCGTTGTCTTGCCCCCCATTCGTCACACCAGCCGCAACACCGCCACCCACATAGCTACCGTCATAACGGATGGGTTGAGCGATCGCTTTAGAGGTTGAAAAAAGAGGCGCGATCGCAACACTCGAAAGAACAGAAAGAGCAACAAAAGTCTTATAAATTCGAGACATTTTTCATTCCTCACTCACTAAGATTGACCCGCTAATAGTTTGATTGACGCAGCATTTTTTGAGAAAGTTCCAGATAGAAAAGCTGAAATTTACTACTTCTATTCCTTCTTTTTATCTGGTCTATTAATCAAGTCTTGCAACAATCTATCTATTCATAAATTGATCGATCTCCTTATCATTTGCCTATTGAGTATTCTCTTCAAAAACTGTCACAAATAGGAGGTAAAGTCGTTTGTGAAAAGCTAGGTTGGCTAATATCAGACAGGAGTGTATTGGCTATCTATAAGGCATTCCAGGTTGTCCTGACTCAAGCAGTACATGTGAGTAAGCTCCTGATGGTCATTGATAGAAATGCTGCCGAAAGCTAAAGTTTTTCACTAAATTATGCCCTTATAAAAACTAACTAATTACTTGTATCGATCAGTTGATAGGTTAGTGAATCTCATTGTTAAAATTCGGAATCCTGCTTTAAATTAGTGACTAGAAGTATCCCCACTTGTAACAGATGGATTCTAGATTTTTCTACTATTAAACAACGACATAAATTCCATCTCATACCAATTCTCTAAATCCCATTTACAGATCCGCGTAGGGGCAGTTCGCGTTCGTGTAGCGTTTCCGAAGAAAATACCGCCCTTACAGATAATCATCTGTAGCCCAGTTTTGAAGAATTAGTATCAAATGCTAAATTGATTGGCTTGTCAAACCTTTTCTAATGACTGTCGTAATGGGTCGTTGTTACAAAACAGATAGAAGGGCAAAAGCGATCGCCTCTGCTATAGCGTCAGTCGTTAAACTGGCTTTTGGCGACGTAGAGTTACCCCAAAAGACCTCTTTAAAGGAAATGCACTGGTTTGTTTGGTCTACTGTCTATTAGACCGATGGGGCTAAACCAGGGTTCACCAAACCTTTAGCAATGTGCTGGAGAAATCAACAAGAGTTCTTACAACACTTTAGGGCTAGGCTTAGGCACCTGCTGGCTCAATCCACAGCAACGCGATCGACCCAATCGGGCAAGTTTGTAATCGATAAATCATCCGTCAAGCGAATCTTTAAGTCTTGGTAGAAGCTTTCTTGCTCTAGCTCGACTTTTGACTGCGCGGTTAAGAGCAGCAAGGCCCAAAAAACACCGACGCGATCGTGCCGTTGGCTCGCTGTCTCGGCATCTTCGTCGCCGTGGGCATGCACTTCACTCGTGCGAAACGCCTTCACCTCTGACCACAGCTCAAGCAGCAACTCAAAATCAAGCCACTGCTGCCCATCCGTTACGGTCTTCCAGTAGCTCGTCAAAAACTCAGCCAGCGCGGCGGCTAGCTCCGACAAGTTTTCTTGGTGTGCCAGTTGAGCGATCGCCCGAATTGCCTGTTGTCGCGACTGTTGCCGGGGGCGAGGCAACCGTTTGCTACGGCGATTGCCATCTTCTAAGGCTGTCGCGATCGTTTGGAGCTGGTCAATCAACTCTTTGAGGGTGACTCGTCGCTTTTGCGGAGGACGCGCCACTGCCCGCCGTTGCAATCGCCGCTCTAAAAAAGGAGGTAGCCCAACCTCAACGGCTTCTCCTTCCATCAGCTCAACGGCTTCGTCGATGACTGCATCGGCATCGGTATCAGTTTCATTTTGGGTCAAACTTTCTGCTTTGAGCAGCAGCAGCATTGACGCATACAAAAACGCTTGTCCCGATTGAGACAAGTTCGACTCATACGGCTCGCTCGAATTCTCAAAAGGATTTAGCTCGCTCAAAAAGCGATCAATCACATCTACGACTTTGACATCCCAAGGGTCGATCTCGCCCCGTTCTGCCATCTCAATCAGCAGGGCGATCGCATCTTGAGCGAGCGTAATGGGCATTTAAGCAGCCACCTAGCGAGGAGTTATCTTAACAAAATATATCGCTGCAACCCCGATCGCGCCCAATAGCACCAGAGGAACCCAGAGGCTCCAAAGATTGAGGGGGGTCAAAAAGTCGGAGGGAGCGATCGCCAATCTCACTAGTATGCTAACGCAGTCTGATCAGGGTGGACTTTCAGCCTATCAAGCAATTGCCATCACTTTACAAATTGAACTTCTGCACGAAGAATTATCCAGAAGTCTCACGGGAGTAGAGCAACAGTTGTTGAAATGATAATTCTTGCGAGGAGTGCCTCTTAAACCACGCGCAGGTCAAGTCATTGCCTCAGAGAGTTTGGTAAAAGCCGAGTGTTAGAGAAGTCAACTAAACGCCCTAACACTCACGCTCATTACCCTTAATCACACTTCAACCAGCACCCTACTGAACAAAAACCTCAGTCGCTTCTGCTTCTTTAGCATCGTCAGCCGGGGCCGCCGGGAGCAATCGCTGTTGCTCTTGAATTTCTGCCTTATAGCGAGCCACGTCTTCTTCGAGTTCTTGAATTCGCGTTTCGCGAACTCGCAGCTCTTTTCTGGTTTCAACCATTCGCTGAAGCTGTGACCAAACGCTAAAGACCCATGCAAAAACGGCTCCAACGCCCATAGCTAAGATCAGCTCGATCGATAGCGGAGCTTGAAATTGAACGCCCTCCGCAAAACGAATCGGGGCCGACTCTGTATTCTCAATACCAAACAGCATGAGAGCCAGACAAATCACAAAAATGATGACAAAGTTAATTTGGCGCATGGTGCCTTCCCAAGCTCCTCAACTAAGGGGACAGTAGATCGGGAGTGTGCAAACGACCCTTACCCAATCACTGATTCAATTTGTAGCAAAGTACGTCGCAAAATGTTGCTAAGTGAACGATTGATTTCACTTAAGTTTTGTGGAGTAATGATTCCACAAATTGCTCAATCCTAATGGTTATTTGCCTTTAAGCAGACGTGAAACCGCTGATTAGATTTCTCTATTGTTTTCGGGTTGACTTTTGGCCACCGCATCTTTTGTCAGCATTCGATTGTTCTCAGCGTTGTAAATCGCGTCTAACGTGCCCTTGACCGTACCTGCGATCGGCACCGCTACGATGATGCCGAGAAAACCCGCGATCTGTAATCCGGCGAGCAAGGCAACAAAGATCCAGATCGGGTTTAGGCCAGTAAAGTTACCCATCATGCGCGGAGCCAACACGTTATCGCGAATTTGCTGCAAGATCACCGCCACGATCGCGACTTCAACCGCTAACCCAACATTTTGCAAGGCCAGTAACAAGCAGACGAGTCCGATCCCCAAACTTGCCCCTACCAGCGGCACCAGCTCTGCCACCCCAATCACCAACGCAAATAGAATCGCAAATGGCACATTGCGAACTAGAAAGTAAAACAGCAGCACAACCCCCATAAAACCAGCCAGCAAAATTTGGCAAATAAAGAAGTTGTGGAAGTTAAGCCGCAACGACTCGCTAAAGGGCAAACGAATGCGATTGGGGAGGAGGTTAATCAGCCCGTACCAGAGGCGATCGCCATAAAGCAGCATGTAAGACGACAGCACCAGCACCAAAATCGTGTTGATGAAACCAGAAAGGGTTGCAACCGCCAAGTTCAGCGTTTCGCGGATCAGGGTTTGGAGTTGCGTTTCGAGTTGGGTGCTGAGCCGATCGCCAATGTCCCGTAAGCTGATCGACAAGTTGCGATCGCGTGCCCATTGGTCGAGTGCAGCGAGGTTCGTCTGGCTGACCCCCAACCAATCAGGAATTCGTTTGAGTAATTGGTTGGTCTGATCGATCAGCAGCGGCACCAGCAACAGCAGCAAAATCGCTAAAACGGTGCAGGTGATCATTAAAACAAGCGCTACAGCTTGGGTGCGCGTCATCCGACTGCGCTGAAAAGCTCGCACTGGATAGTTGAGCAAAAACGCCACCATTGCCGCGATCGCAAACAGCGTAATCACAGGCTCAAAGTAGCGGTAAACCTGGCTGAGCAGCCACACATTCAACGCCACAATTGGACCCAAAAGTCCCCAAATGAGTAGGCGCTGTAAGTTGGCTAAGTTCATTGGGTGTTCGTTGACGAAAGAGAGGAACGAGATGCCATTGATTCTGGCATAGTTGTCGGGTAACGCAGGTAATAGCCAAGCGCAACGATCGCCCCAATTACAATCGCACCCAACCCAATCGGATTCGGCATCCAAAAGGCGACATCGAGATGATTTTCTTCACCCGGAAGCAGTTGCCAGTTTAGCTGCCTCCCTTGCTGCTGCAGGTTAGGTTGCTGCTTGGGGGCAAGCACTTTTACATTCCACGGGGTGTCGAGGTGAAAGGTCAGGTTAATTAAACTACCAGGACTGAAAAGCAACTGCCCAGTTGAGCCTGTCAAACCCAGGTTGCGTAAGTCCACATCATAGCTAAGGCGAGTGCGCTCAAGCAGCAAAAAATTATTGCGTCGCACCGCCAACTGGGTCGGGATCGTAGGGAAATCGCTGAGTGCTAGAGCCAGCTTGGCCTGCGGCTTAAAAAAACGATTAAATTTTTGCTCTAGATCAATCGCATCCCGAAAGGGAATCGAAATGAGTAGCGTTTGGTTAGGGAGTTGTTTGACACTGCCACCGACGCTTTGCGTTTGTTGCGCGATCGCCTTTTGCAATTGCTTCACCGTCATATTGCTGAGGCTGAGCAACCGTTCCCCCAGGTAAATGCGCTGTGTGATCACACCCTGGCTGGGGCTATCAAAGCGAATGCCCAGATCCGACTCGGCACAACCCGACAGCCCAATTGCCAACACCGCAATCAGGCAAACCAGCCGCAATTGAGCCGCACGAGCGACCCGACCGAGCGATCGCAGTTGTTGAAAGAGCTGAGGCCAAAAATTGACAATCATGGTGGTTGAGTACGAGTTGTAGGAGATGATAGCCCGTCTGGAACTAATCGTGGAGTGCCACCTCAGCGCCAGACACAACCAAAATTTACTGTCGCCATTTTACAGGGGTGGCTCATGTCTGACTCAGCCAGAACAGACCACTCAAGATCAGAGCCACTAACCCAAGGGCAACCCAAACAAATTGATTGTCGCGGGTGTTGACCAGGTTTGGGTCGGGTGGCTCTGGCAGGGTAAAGGGTTTTGGCTCAGCCGGACGACGCGGCTTTGCGTTGGTATAGCGGGAAGTCGCGATGCCTGCCTGGTCATTTTCTGACAAGTTGGATAAGTCAGGGATCTCAGTTAACCATTCAGGTCGCATCTTGAGCTTGGGTGCTTCCAAAATGTAGAGCAGGCGCTTACCCTGTTTGCGTGTCTGATAATCGGCATGTCGCACGAGCAGACGACACAGATCTAAGGCTTGCGATTGCTCACCAGCGGCTTCATAGGCTGTGACGAGCCAGATCTGAATTTCGCCACCAAAACGGGTCGCCGGATTAACCAATGCCTTAGCTTGCTCTAACTGTTGCACCGACTGACGATAATCTCCCCGCTCAAAAGCGAGTTTGCCAGCTTGGAGATACTGCCGCGCTTGCTCACGCGAGTCAGCAGTAGAAGGTTGATTAGGGGGTTCAGTTGAACTGCTCACGAAACTCTTAAGGGCGGCTGATAACGTTGCTTATTTTCCCATGTTGCTTCAGGCAAGGAGATATGGCTAGAGACTGAGTTGAGAAAAACGATCGCGCAGAAATGACTCAATCCAGACCAGTGGTATCAATTGGCACTTCGCTGTTCCTGCTGGCTCACCACAGCAAGAGCCACTTTACGTCAAAATCTGGTTTTACTCTGACCTGCTAAACCAATTTCTGTCCTACCTTTCAGCCTTTTTGTCAAAAATTGCGCTAGTTTGAAAGTAAAGCAATAATCGGCGGGGCTGTCTACCGAAGCGATTGATTATCCTTCATTGATAGGAGATTCAAAATGGCACGATCACGCCTGTTTTCATTCACCACCCTGGGAGTTGCGATCGCCACTGCCCTGACAAGTTTGCTGCTATTTGAGGCTGCGCCTGCGGAAGCAAGACCGGGTCGCAGAAACAGCGGTAATTCTAACTACAACAGCGGCAATCTCAGGTATCGCAATCGGTATCGGCAGAATCCCAGAGTGATTATTGCTCCGTCTGGGTATGGTTACGGCTATCCCTCCGGGTATTACGGGGGTAGCTCGCTATCGGTTCAGTCGGGTGGGCTATCGATTACAATCGGCAACTCGCCCATTTATCGGCGCGGCTACAATCGTTATCCTTATCGCTACCCGTATAAAGGACATGGGATTTACTCACCCTTCCCGGTAATTGTACGGCCAACAATTATCAACCCTTCCTATAACTATCCCAATTACAACCCCAACTACTACCCCAATCAAAACCCCAACTACTATCCCAGCTATCCTGAAGCGGAGTATCCTGCGCCCCCCAGCACAATCAACTCCAACGGAAACGCAGTGGGGCCAGGGAGAGGGCCATCTGGGTCAATGATTCAAGCACCTTTTGGCGTGCAGATCCGTTAACTGTTGGCGATTTCCAAGAGGGTCACTTCCCAAACCAGGCGAGGTTGCACGTTACGTCTGAGCGAGGTAGCCGCTTTTTCTAACGCGTCTAAACAGGTGCGCGACAAGGTATGACTGGGATCAGTTTGTTGCAGAGCTTGCTGCCAGTAAATCGTTTGCAGGTAATGAACCAACCAAAGCTGGCTCTCTAGTTCTAATGCCCGATCAACTTGACGACCCAACTCTAACGCTTGACGCGGGGTGCGGGGGCGATTACTCAGTGCCGTCAGCAACTCTGGGGGAATGGTTTGGAGCTGTTGCCAGTGGGCGATCGCTGCACCGGGACTGCCCTGAGCCAGTTGGAGGATTTCGGGATAGTTTAAGATCTCGGCCTGTCCACAGCGTTCTAGAATCTGTCCCATTTGTGCGGTGTTCAGCCGATAAAACGGGATCCGTTGACACCGAGACACCAGCGTTGGCAATAAAGCGTCAATGCTGGGTGCCAGCAGCATCAGGGTCGCTTTACCCGGTTCCTCCAGGGTTTTCAACAATGCATTGGCAGAGGCCTCCTGCATAGCTTCTGCTTGCTCAATGATCACGACGGAACGGGATGCCTGCATGGGTGCCCGCCCTAAAAACTGAGCGATCTCACGCACCTGCTCTAGCCGGATCAACGGTGGCGTTTTGCGCTTAACCCCCGCTGCGATCGCCTCGGCTGGTGTCAGGCGCTTACCCTGGTGCAGATAGGTTGGCTCGACCCACAACACATCGGGATGGTTGCGCCCCAATGTCGAATTAGTCAAAAGTTGCAGAAAACAGGTTGCCGCGAGCGATCGCCCAACCCCATCCGGGCCTGCAAAGAGGTAGGCCGGAGCCACGCGATCGCGCTTCACAGCCTGAGTCAACAGCTCAACGGCGGGATCTTGCCCGATTAAATCGGCAAAAACGGTGTTCTGCGAGGTCAGCAACAATTTAATTTCCTCGATTTGTGCGATGCGTCCAAACGTGAGAGCAATCTTCCCCTCTGGCCGCTAGGCAAATTAAAAGCACGATAACTAGCTCAAAAGGCAATTTTGCTCTATCTCTATAATGAGTGCAGTTGTTTTAGTTTGTGCATGTCCTTACCGCTCCCTCCCGGAAATCGCAGTTTACCCATTCTCGGTGAAACGCTTGACCTGCTGTTTGACCCCGACTTTGCGCGAAAACGGTACGAGAAATATGGTCCTATTTTTCGCACATCGTTGTTGGGTCGTCCGACTGTGTTTTTAGTCGGCACCGAAGCCGCTGAGTTTCTGCTGTCTACCGGGATGGATCACTTTAATTGGCGCGATGGCTGGCCCTCGACGTTTAAGCGCTTGCTGGGGCGATCGCTGTTTGTGCAAGAAGGGGAAGAACATCGCCGCAACCGTAAGCTAATGATGCCCGCTTTTCATGGCGCTGCGTTAGCTGGCTATGTCGAGACAATGGAGCAACTGACCCTCCGTTATTTGAAGCAGTGGGAAAGCTTGGGCGAGTTTGTCTGGTATGACGAGTTAAAGCAACTCACGTTTGAGATTGCCAGCCAAATCTTTTTAGGCAGTAACCCCGGCAGCGAAACCGAAACGCTGAGTCGGCAGTTCACGACTCTAACCGGTGGTCTCTTTGGCTTAGGACTTTTACCCGCGCTTAAAGCTCGCAAACAAATTTTGCAACACCTCACGCAGGTGATTGAAGCACGTCAGCAAGCCCCTACCCAAGACGCCTTGAGTTTGTTGATTCAAGCGGAGGATGAAGCGGGCGATCGCCTGTCGCTCGAAGAGATTCGAGACCAGGCCTTGTTGCTGTTGTTTGCCGGACATGAGACCACAACCGCGATGTTGACCTGGGCTTGTCTAGAGTTGGCGCGGCATCCCGCTGTGTGGGCGATCGCCCAGGCCGAGCAAGCCCAATTTGCTGATGCGGAGCATGTCACCCTGGAGCAACTCGGTAAAATGCCCTATCTCGAGCAGGTATTGAGCGAGGTTGAACGGATGCACCCACCCGTAGCAGGAGGGTTCCGCGCGGTGATCAAGCCGTTTGACTTCAACGGTTATCACGTTCCGGCAGGGTGGATGGCTCAATACTCGATTTTGCTGACCCATCAGTTGCCAGAGGTTTATTCCCATCCTGAGAAATTTGACCCAGATCGGTTTAGCCCTGAGCGTCAGGAAGCCAAACGCAAACCCTTCAGCTTAATTGGGTTTGGCGGTGGCCCCCGCATCTGTTTGGGACTAGCATTTGCCAAATTAGAAATGAAAATCATTCTGGCGCATTTACTGCGTCACTACACCTGGGCGATCGCGCCAGGTCAAAACCTTGATCCTGTAGTCGTTCCGACCCGCCGACCCAAGGATGGCTTCCGGGTTCGTTTTGCAGCAAAGCGCAAGCCTGAGCAACTGACGCTACACTGAGCAGAAAAATCGCAAGCAGCGTTTGATTTCAACTCTCTGCGTAAAATAGGGAAGCATTTTAGGGTTTTGGCATGAAGGCATTTGTAACAGGGGCAAGCGGATTTACAGCCTCCCATCTGGTGCAGGCGTTAGAGCAGCAGGGCCACTCAGTAATTGGACTGGTGCGTAAAACCAGCAACCTGGCTCGACTGAAGGACTGTAAAGTGGAGCTGGTCTACGGCGACTTGTGCGATCGCGCTTTGCTTGAGCAGGTCATGCAGGGGGTGGATGCCGTCTTTCACGTTGCGGCCTATGTCGAGATTGGCCTGGTCAATGCCGCCGAGATGGAGCGGGTGAATGTCGAGGGCACGCGCACTGTGCTAGAGGCGGCGCGGACGGCGGGAGTGCCAAAGTTTGTCTATTGCAGCACAATTGGCGTTTTGGGCGATACCAAGGGCAAGGTTGTAGACGAAACCTTTCAACGTGAGCAGCAAGGCTTTTCGTCAGCCTATGATCGCACCAAATATCTGGCTCAACAACTGGTTGACCAAGCGGCGGCTGAGGGCTATCACACGGTTAGCGTGCTACCTTCTGGCATTTTTGGAGCGGATGATCCCCACTTTGGTCCAGCACTCAAACAATTCTTTAAGGGAAGTCTCAAAGTTTGGGCAGGTGGGCAGCGCATCACCGGAGTGGTGCATGTCGATGACTTGGCGCAGTTATTAATTTTGGCAGCAGAAAAAGGGCAACGGGGGGCGTGGTACATTGCTTCAACAGGAGACATGACCACCCAACAAATGTTTGAGATTCTCAGCCAGGAAACGGGGGTGCCCGTGCCAAAGGAAGCACCCGAAGCACTGGTTCGCTTGGCAGGCAACATTCTTGACGTAGTGGGGCGAGTCACAGGGTGGCAACCACCGCTCAGCCGTGAACGGGTGCATTATGTCTACGATCGCAACGTCCGGGTTGACGCCAGCAAAGCGCGGCGAGAGTTGGGCTGGCAACCGCGCTCTGTCGAAGCAACAATTCGTCAACTGGTGTCAAGTTAAGAACCAGCCACATTGACCATTACGCCTGGGTCAACTAAGGCGGCAACCTTATCGAGGAGTCGTTCGGGCTGAGCGATCGCCTCTTTAATGCAGTCGTCTGCCCCTGCTGCAAGCCAGGGACGAGAAGCCTCTTCGGGGTGTAACAGCATCAGCACGCGCAAATTTTCGTTGGGCAGTGCCGTTTGCAACTCGTGCAAAATCTCGCGCGAATCGGTGCGGGTCAATTGGCTGCTCAACAGCACCAGTGACGGTTGCAAAATTTTGAGCTGAGGCACGACTGCGATCGCATCCACCATCCAAACAATTTGATATCCGGCAGTGGTGAGCAAATCACAAATCAGGTCGGCTTGGGCTTCGTCATCCTCTACAAGGGCAACTCGACCACGCCGCGCATCCAGAGCGCAGGCGGGTGCTGCTGGCAGCTCCTCATCTCGTTCACGGGCTACCTGCTCCGGCAACCAAACGGTAAAGGTTGACCCTGCATTCACCGCCGACTCAACCTCAATCCATCCCCCGTGCAGGTCAATCAATTGCTTTGTCAAGGCCAGCCCTAAGCCCAGGCCCTCGTAACTGCGCTGGGTTGACATATCCAACTGTTGAAACTTGCGAAACAGGAGCGATCGCTGCTCTTCTGAGATACCAATCCCGGTATCTTCTACCTGAAACACCGCCGTGCCACTTTCACGCCACAGGCGCAACGTCACTCGCCCCTGTTCGGGGGTGAATTTAATCGCATTACTCAACAGGTTGAGCAAAATTTGCCGTACGCGCCGTGGGTCGGCACAAAACGTGTCAGTTGATGCGGTCAGATTATCCGAATACAAAGGCTCCAGACGGTTTTCAAACTCCAGCGTAATTTTGCGGCGGGTGGCCGTGTCTTGACACGCTTTGATAATGTCTTGCACCGTTTGCTGTAGCGAAAAGGGTTGCAGTTGCAAGATCGCACGGCCCGCCTCGACATCCGAGATTTCTAAAATATCGTTGACCAGTTGCAGCAGATGTTCACCACTGCTCTGAATGGTTTTGAGATACTTAGAAATTTGCGCCGGAGAAATGGGTGGATTGACCCCTTCCTTGCTTTGAATGCGCAGCAGTGTATTGGTCATGCCAATAATACAGGTGAGCGGAGTACGTAACTCATGGCTCATCGTAGCCAAAAACTCACTCTTGGCTAGACTGGCAGCCTGAGCCGCTTCTAGCGCATCGTAGAGGTCTTGAGTTCGCTGGTCGGCAAATTTTTCGAGCAGATGCTTTTGCTGTTGTAACTGGGCGTAGAGGTTGGCCTGATAGATGGCGATCGCCAATTGCTCTGCCACTTGCTGCAAAAACGTTTGCTCAGAAGGCTGCCACTGGCGTGGTGCAGATTGATGGGCAATGAGTAGCCCCCATAATTCTTCCTGCACCGTAATGGGAATTACCATCTTGGCGCGGACTTTCACTTTTCGCAGCAGCGCCATCAGACAGGGGGAACTGCTCAGCGTTGCCTCAATATCTGCGATCGCCAAAACCTGGCCCTTCCGGTACTTTTCTCGGTAGTTCCGGTCTTCGACAAAGCAATGCACCCCTTCAGCAAAATCAATTACCGTGGGCAGCGACAAATCCCGCCGGGCTTCATGGCTGATGCGACCAAACTCAATGTCAGACAGCTCATTCTCAAGCGCAGCAGATTTTTCTAACTCGCTTAAAGCCACTTGATTAATCTCGTAGATAACGACTCGATCAGCCTGCAAGACCTGACGCACTTGCTGCACAGTTGTACTCAAAATTTGACTCAGCTCATGGCTCTGCCGAATTTGAGTCGTTACTTGGTTGAGAATCTGGGCTTGTTCTTCCTGTTGTCGATCTCGATATGGCACCCAGGGTAATGCCTCGGATGCCTGACTCTGGGCCATTAGGGGTAACAGTTGGGCAGCCAGTGCCGCCTGAAGCTGGCTGTCACCTGGTTGCAAAAGGGATTGGGCTTGCTCTAAGGCATTGGCCATTTGAGCCGAAACAGGTGTGGACTGAGCCAAAGCTTCAATGAAATCCGCGATCGCCGTTGGCTCACAGGTCAAAGACACTATCGCTGCATCAGACCCCTCACTCTGCCTGGCTGATAAGATCAGCAAACCGCTGAATGCCGCAGACACAAACAGAATAAAGCGATCGGCTGGCAAGCCTTGACTTTCAGAAAAGTCAGCCTCAGTCAGCAAAACGCAAGGAGAATCGACAGATGCAACAAAATACTTAAACGCTTCGGCAACCTGGACGACAACACCAGATGACAGCGTGAAATTGAAGGAGAGGGCGCGATCGCTACTCATTCTAAAATTTGCTTTGCAGCCCTAAGTGCAATGATTTAGAAAACATTGGGTAAAGAAAATGACGCAGGCTAACCGCGCCTGACGCCTGTAATAAAAAATCCCAAAGCGTGTTTATACCGGGTGAGGATTGAGTAAAAACCATTAAAAAGGATTGATCTTATAGAGTAATGCATTCAGGTTGTGAATAGCAGCAAATCGCGAATTGATTGCTACTTCCTATTTTGTAGAATTGAGCGCACAAATTGCCAATTTAAACCTAAAAACTTTTGTGTCAATCCTCCGGCATAGCGATTCTATTTGGATTGTGAAACGGTTTCCGTCGAAAATTTCACAACACTGCGCTCATTTCACAAATCATCTGGGCCTGCTATAGATATGAAATCATCGTCTGGATCGGAGTGGCCCTGAGCCGCAGTAACACCATCGTTTCCCCGTCAAACTCTTCTTCTGCATGACTGATTTTTTGCATCCTTACCCCCCGTTACAGCGTGGCACCCTCATCAAACGCTATAAGCGCTTTTTTGCCGACATCTTACTAGACTCAGGTGAGACCGTAACGGCTCACTGCCCCAACACCGGCCCCATGACGGGTGTTTGCATTCCAGGCAGCCCGGTGTGGGTGTCAGAAAGCGACAATCCCAAACGCAAGTTGCGCTACACCTGGGAAATTATTGAGGTCAATGATAACCAACCAACCCTCGTAGGGGTAAATACGGGTTTGCCAAATCGTGTGGTTTATCAGGCATTGAAACAGCAGGCGATCGCAGAGTTGAGTGGCTACCAAGAAATTCGCATGGAGGTACCCTATGGCCGCGATCGCAAAAGCCGGATCGACTTTCTGCTTAGTGGGGGCGATCGGCCCATCTACGTTGAAGTGAAAAATACAACCTGGGTGCAGGGGCCACTGGCACTGTTCCCCGATACGGTGACAACACGGGGCCAAAAACACTTGCAAGAGCTGACCGACCTTGTTCCCGCAGCACGGGCGGTGATGCTCTACTTTATCAACCGAGACGATTGCCCTGAGTTTGCCCCTGGCGACTCGGCCGATGTGCAATATGGCAAATTGTTTCGGGCGGCGATCTCGGCAGGGGTTGAAGTGCTGCCCTGTCGCTTTAGCGTCTCGCCTGAAGGCGTGCGTTATCGAGGTTTAGCACAGCTCAAACTGTAAAGCTGCGCCTCATCAAAAAATTAAGTTCACAAATTTCAATCTAGAGTAAGATACGCGATGGGATGTTTTCTCTCCGTTGGCTGAGACGTGTGGACTTCTTAAAGCGTCCGGATGGTTGGTCAATCAAGAGGGAAACAGCAACTAGGAGTCACAAACTCTGCTCTAACCAAACGTTTTTGATGCTTGTTGAGGAGTGAATGCATGCCACAACTGCAATCTCACCAGATTCGTTGGAACCGTTTTCGTCCAGTTCGAATCTTGCTGATGATAGGGGTTGGTCTTCTAACCGCGATCGCATTTGCTGCCTATCACTCGCCAACCGTTGCAAGTGAAGCGGGTACAAAAGTCGCAATGGGGGCTGGCTGGCGAGGGGCTTCTTTCCCAGTTGAAAATTTTGTTGCTTATACATCGCCCTTTGGCTATCGTCAATCGCCCGACGGCAGCACCAAGCAAGAGTTTCACCGGGGGCTAGATATGGCCGCTCCCCAGGGGAGCTACATCCGCAACTGGTGGACGGGGCGTGTCGTTGAAGTGTCTGACAACACAGCCTGTGGTACGTCGGTCACTATCCAATCCGGTGAATGGCAACATACCTACTGCCACATGGAAGGTCGGGTTGAAACATCCAGCGGGCAACGCTACATGATTGACCGCTCTGGCGGGGTTCAGATTTTTGAGGGGCAAGCTGTGCCAGCTGGTAGCCGCATTGGTCGCGTCGGCATGACGGGCCGCACGACTGGGCCACACCTCCACTGGGGCTTGAAATACAGCGGTCAGTGGGTTGACCCTGCTCTCGTTTTACGTGCAATGTATGCCGAGCAGAAAAGTAATGGTTCTGTTTCGGTGCGGCCAGAGTAGTCGTGAACTAGCACTGGATGGGTGGTTGGGCTGAAATCCAGAAAATACAGAATGCAGAAAATGGGAGCGATTCATCCTCGGATGGATCGTTCCTGTTTTATGTGCAACAGCAATCTCAAGCTTGGCTACAGAAAGCACTTAGGACAGCCGATCGCAGTTTTACTGCAACCACCTGCATTCTCTTGCTTGCAAAAGGTGTCCATCTGTCAATCCAGATGCCAGGGGCACTATTTTGACTCTAGTTGCAACCGTTCGCCTGACTGAATCCGCCAGAGATTTGCATAGATGCCATTTTGGGCAAGCAACTCTGAATGGGTGCCCTGCTCAACCAGCTTGCCGTACTCCATGACATAAATGCGGTCGGCATGACGAATGGTTGAGAGGCGGTGGGCGATCGCGATCGTTGTCCGATTTTGGGTGATGTACTCCAACGATTTTTGAATCGCCGCTTCCGTTTCGTTATCAACGGCAGAGGTGGCTTCATCCAGAATCAGAATGGGTGGATCTTTCAGTAATGCCCGTGAGATCGCAAGCCGCTGGCGTTGTCCGCCAGAAAGCTTCTGCCCACGTTCGCCCACAATCGTGTCGTAGCCATTGGGTAACTGGGTAATAAATTCGTGCGCTTCGGCTAACTTTGCGGCATGCACAATATCGGTTGGAGCGGCATCAAAACTGCCATAGGCAATATTTTCGGCAACTGTGCCATGAAACAGAAAAACATCCTGACTGACCCACCCAATACAACGCCGTAAATCGCGCAAATTCAGCTCACGGATATCGGTGCCATCTAGCGTGATTTGTCCCGATTGGATTTCGTAAAACCGCAGCAGGAGCTTGACCAGCGTACTCTTGCCCGATCCGGTTGAGCCAACGATCGCGATCGTCTTTCCAGCCGGGATGCTCAGCGATAGATGCTCAATCGCGGGGGCACGATTTGTATAAGCAAAGGTAATATCTTTCAGTTCAATCGCCCCCTGCACCTGAGCCATCGGTAGAGAAGTTGTGCCCGTGCGAATCGCGATTGGAGTATCGAGCAAATTCATCACTCGGTTAGTTGATGCCATCGCCCGTTGATATTGGTCGAGGGTTTGCCCCAAACTGGTGAGCGGCCATAATAGCCGTTGGGTGATAAACACCATAAAACTATAGGTGCCAACCGCGAGTCTGCCATTCAGCACTTCTTGCCCACCCAAAAACAGCGTGGCTGTAAACCCCACCAAAATGACCATGCGAATTAAGGGAACAAACGCTGCGCTCATGGCGATCGCCCGTCGGTTACTGCGCCGATAAGCTTCACTGTCTCCTGCAACGCGATCGCGCTCATAATCTTCGGCGGTAAAGCTCTTGATCGTTGCGATCCCCGTCAGATTGTTGGCTAACCGACTGTTGACCAGACTGGCTTGTTCGCGCACATCGGCATAGCGGGGAGCCAACCGCCGTTGAAACGCAAAAGAACCCCACAGAATAAAAGGCATTGGCAACATCGCCAACCAAGCCACACTGGGAGCCAAAACAAAAAATGCCGCTCCAATTACCAACACGGTCGTCGTCACCTGCAACACTTCATTCGCACCGTGATCTAAAAACCGTTCGAGTTGGTTAATGTCGTCATTGAGAATCGCCAACAACCCGCCTGTGCTACGTTCTTCAAAAAAGCCCATCTCCAACTCTTGCAGGTGCATATAGGCATCAAGCCTTAACTCGTGCTGCACCGTTTGCGCTAAGTTGCGCCAGAGGCGGTCGTAGGCGTATTGAAAGACCGATTCTAAACCCCATACAACAAACGTGAGTATGGATAAAACCAGTAATTGCAGCGTTAGATCCGGGATGCCCCAGTTCGCGAGCAGGGAATTTTTGCGGTTGACAACCACATCCACGGCAAGACCGATCAAAACCGGAGGTGCCAGGTCGAACACTTTATTCAAAATGGAGCAGGCGATCGCGGCCCAAACTTGCTGGCGATGCTTGCGACTGTAGCGGAATAACCGAACGAAAGGATGCGGTGCAGAATCACTGGTGGTAGAACGACCCATGGGAACCATCTCAAATAAAGACGACGCTAGCGAAAAAAAAGGACTGTTTGCTTAAGCTTGCTGGTTCGCTTGAATGGCCAAAAAAGCCATTTGAGCCGCTGCTTGCTCAGCCGCTTTGATCGATCGCCCGGTACCACTGCCAAGACGCTGATCCATAAACCAGACTTCAGCAGCAAAGCGATCGCTGGCCATTGCAGCGCCTACCTCTTGCACCCGGTACTCTGGCAACGCTTTGTAATGGGCTTGAGTCCACTCTTGCAGCGCCGCTTTGTAGTTTTGCAAGGCAGGGTCACTACGAATGGTGGCAATTTGCTCAGCTAAATGTTGATCTAACCAGGGGCGCACTAACTCTAGAGTATGAGTGCTTAGATACAACGCCCCTAACATTGCTTCAAACGACTCGGCTAACAGTGACTCACGCGCGTTTTCATCTTTACGGGCACTCTCAGCAATCACAAGATAGCGATCTAGATTGTAACGACTGGCCCACTGAGCTAACGTGCGATCGCTGACCAACATAGCCCGCAGAGCTGAATACTCACCCACCGACAAGTCACGATGGTTCTCAAATAAATACTCGGCAACCGTCATCCGAATCACCGCGTCGCCAACAAACTCTAGTTGCTCATAGTTCTCAGTGGGGGAGGCCGTCGAATGCACTAATGCCAAATCGAGCAGTTCCCAATGAATTCGCTCAGCACCCACTTTTTCTAGCCCTAAGCGGCGTACCAGTTCTTGCAATTGTCGCTGGCGGGGAAGGTAAGACAACTCTGCCACAGTTCTCGAAACGGATTAACTATCATGGCTAGTCTGACATACCAGACCGGACTACCGCAAAATTGCTAGCAAGAAGTCGCTTAAACAACCAGCGAGTGGCTCAGTAGATAATCTTAAGAGCTTCAACGCCAAATTCTATCACTCCCTAAACTGCCCCTATTTATGAATAGTGCAGCATCCAACAGGGGCAGACAGTCCTCTGCATCAAAATCAGCACAATGTATGCCTCTTAGCTGATACCACCAATTCGTCAAAAAATAGCCTTCTAGATTGGGGATGTCTTTTTAGTTTTGGGTCTTTAGGTCTACTCGTAACTTTCTACCTTCAGATTTGCCAAAGCTTTGAAAATGGCTATAGCCTGACGGTATTATGCCATTCTTAACCGCCTCAGCTACGTCTCGGTTGGCTAACAGATAAGCCTGTTCATCAAAATTCTCTTCTGTTGCTAATTCTTCTTTCACGATTCCGATATAGTCGCCATTGTTGGCGATATCAGCCAACGCATTATCTAAATCGTGATAGCAGAGGACTCCTTCAGCGAAGTAGTGACAAACCAAACTTTTTCGGGTGATTTCTGGATTGTTGACTGGGCTACCGCCGTGTAGCAGGTTATGGTGCCAAATTAAAACGTCGCCTTTATTTGCAGTGAAGAAACTGGGTTTCAGTTCCTTTGTACGTATCAAGTCCTGCACCATTTTTTCATATTTCTCGATATAGACGCGTCGGCCAAGTCTTTTATGATCACCTATGCCAATGCCAGCAGCCTCCGACAATAGGTATGGCAATTTATGACTACCAGGGTAAAAAACTAAAGGACCTGAGTCGGGATGAATGTCTTCCAAGGCAATCCATGCGGCTGCAAGAAACCCCAGAGGAAATGTTGTCATATGAATGGCATCAGAGTGGGCGGGCTGCTCTGAGCCATAGAAGGAAGGGATAGTTTGGTAAGGGATGCAAGGTTTACCCAGCAGCAGATCAATTAGGTTGACGATCTTCGGATGATGCAAAAGACCGTGCATGCCCATGACCCATTTGTGGACATTGCCAGTACGCCCCCAAGTTGGGTCAAACTTGTCGGGTTGAGCGGGGAGGTTGAAAGGATTGCTCTCCTGCCAAATGGTTACATAATCAAGCCAGGCCGCATCTGCTGTTTCAGGATCAATCAACCCTGGGATAACAACGTACCCATCCTGAGCAAATTTTCGACAGATATCTGCCTCTTCTCTTGTTAATTCTCCGGCTTGCAAACGACGTTCAATTTCAATTTCACAATCGTCTCGATCTAGCCAAGCTAAAGGCCCTGTTTGTGGGAAAAATTCACTGCGGTAAATGATATCTTCTGGAATTTGCGCGAAGTAGGGAGCAAATTCTGAGTCTTTGGTAGTGGGTCGATTGCCTGTCGGATTCTTTGGAGCGTGGAGTGGCTGTGAATCTTGGTCATGTTCAGAGCCTAAACTCCTGGTTGACTGACAGAAGAGTTTGAGGATGAAACAAAGGCTGGAAGGGAAGGAGAGGCTGATCTATGCTGAGAAGTTACCACACCTAACAGCAAGAACAATGACTCCCACTTCCCGACTCTATGATG
>Ga0209172_10004305_pt1 | contig 19467 bp, 17 predicted proteins | sample LarsenN4metaG_FD_184113 | JGI IMG/M metagenome (GOLD analysis project Ga0209172, IMG submission 184113) | Hot spring sediment bacterial and archeal communities from British Columbia, Canada, to study Microbial Dark Matter (Phase II) - Larsen... ... | reverse complement strand
CACAAAAGGACGTTATGATTGCTACTAGGTCTTCCATTAAATCATTGATGCGATTCTCGGCTGTGTTAACTACTTCGATAATCAACAGATTACTACAGAATGTATCAGGAGTCAATAACTAGTTTATAATGCGCCGTCAGAGTTGATAAAGAAGCCGGTGCCTTTCAAAGTGAAGTTGTTGCCTGCCAGCTCGCCAACGAGCACCAGCGCATCGGTTATTTCGCTCGACGATTTTACCAGACGAGTCTTTTTCGACTGTTGATTATTGCTGCCGTTCTCCTGGGGAACGACTACGGAAGTAGCCGCGAAGATCATCAGTATTGCCACAGATATCAGGTATAACTGGTTCATACAGCGCCAAGTATAACATAGAACTTCCATGAATTGACTAATGCGACTTGATACAGGTAAGATGTGTGGCTCATCGATCTCAGGCGCTAGCGGCAACAGATCGCCCACGCTTCTGCCCTCAAAACGAACTTAAATAATCTTGCTTTGAGGGGGCATTGCAGGCGCAGGGATTGCAGGTATACGAGAAGCCCTCAAAACGAACTTAAATAATCTTGCTTTGAGGGCGCACGGGCGCCCCAACAATTCGGTGAGATAGCTATTTCATAAAGCACTGGAAAGGCTGCAAGAATGATAACCAAAACCGACCGCGAGGTTCCCGAAGAGCCGAGGAGCGAAGATTCGACCGGGGCCCCACAGCAGGATTCGCTGCCGCGCAAACTCGGACTTTTCAGCGCAATTGCCGTGCTGGTTGGATCAACGATAGGCAGCGGTATTTTTCGTTCGCCTGCAGGCATTGCCGAGAAGGTTCCGCAGGAAAGCCTATTCCTTTTTATCTGGGTGCTTGGCGGTCTGTTTGCGCTTTGCGGCGCCCTCACCTATGCTGAGCTAGCAGCCGCGCTGCCACGAACAGGTGGAGTGTTTGCCTATTTGCGCGAAGGATTCGGCCGGTTGCCAGCGTTCTTGTTTGGCTGGGCTGAACTGACCATCGTGCGCGCGTCTGCGCTCGGCGCGATCGCAACTGTCTTTGCTGAATACTTGCTTCGATTGCTGGGTGCGCCAGTTACCGTGACGGTTCAGACAGCAGCGGGGGCTTCAGTGACGCAGAGCGCCCCGGCAGTGCACTACATAGCCGCCGTCGCCATTCTTCTGGTAGCCACTTTCAATTTCATCGGCGTGAATTTCGGCGCGCTGGTGCAGAACCTGACGACCGGAGCCAAGTACGGCGCGCTGGTGCTACTTGTGCTTGCAGCATTCTTAATTGGGGGACACTGGGACGCGCCTGCCGCCCTGAAAGCTGCTGCCCAGGCGTCGCCGGTCGGTGATACAACTACGCTGACACTGTTCGGTTTGGCGTTGATTTCAATCCTGTGGGTCTACGATGGATGGGCTGATGTGACATTCGTAAGCGGCGAAGTGAAGCGGCCCGCAGCGTACCTGCCGCTTGCGCTCATAACTGGCACGCTGGCTGTAATTGCAATCTATCTGCTCACCAATCTGGCTTATCTTCACCTGTTAAACATCAATCAGGTTGCTAATTCAAAGCTGGTTGCGGCGGATGCGACGTATAGGATCATAGGCGATACAGGAGTGAAGCTGGTTTCGCTTGCAGTGATGATCTCAGCATTCGGCACTCTGAATGGCTCTATGATGACCGGCCCGCGAATATTCTTCGCAATGGCCGATGATGGGCTGTTCTTCAAGAAAATCGCTTCAGTTCATCCTAAATTCAAGACCCCCTACGTCGCAATCTGGCTTGCGGCGGGGCTTGCTGTTATATTCGTGATGGTGCAAACATTCGAGCAACTGGCCGATACATTTGTGCTGGGTATATGGCCGTTCTATGCTGGCGGCGTCGCCGCAGTCTATGCGCTCAGACGCAAGCGGCCCGATTTGCCGCGCCCCTATCGAGTTCTGGGTTACCCGATAACACCTGCCCTTTTCTTGTTTGCTGCGCTGTTTCTGCTGGGCAATGCGCTGGTGAGCGATCTGCTTAATATTCAGAAGTATTTCCTCAATGGAGAGGCGCCCGATGGCGCTGGCGGCACGCTGCTGGTGTTTGCCATCATCCTCATCGGAATTCCTGTCTACTGGATCTGGGAAGCGGCGCATTCGCGCTGGTGAGCGATGACCGGCGCCAGGCAGTCTGGATCTCAGATCGGTTGATCCAGGCGCTTATATTGGCCGAATAAGAAAAAGTTCCGGATTCTCCACAGCAATTGAAGTTACCAAAGGATAGGCCCTATATCTCGACCAGGCGGATACGGATGGGGTCGTGAGGATCTTGCCCGTCCGTTCAATCAAGCTAATCATTGCCCTCCGCCTTCTTGCTCTTTGCGCCGTTTGATCTGGCACACAAAGCTTACGCCCAAACACCGGGCAGGCAAATAAAACCACAGGCTGAGAAGCTCTTCTGGCAAGCCATTGAACAATTTCAGAAGGCAAATTACAGACAGGCGCTTGAACTATTCAAACTCTCTCTCGCTACTTCTAATCGAGAAAAAGTATCTGACCTCGCTCTGGTGTATTCCTGTCACTGCCTGATAAATCTCGAAGGGTATGATGCCGCTGAAGACATCTTACGAAACTTGAGCAGAAAGCGCCCGAATAGAGATCCTCTGATTAAAAGTCTCAGAGTGAAGCTGATTGAGCGCAGGCAGAAATTGAAAGCCGCTCTCACATCTCGAACAGGATTCAAAGGGCGCAGAAAGTTTAGATAGGGCATCTTTGTCTTACCTGGCTGAAAAGAATGATCAAAACTGGCTTCTCTCTAAGGGGGCCCCAATTGGCGAAGTTAGGAATCAAACGATCTTTGACTTGAAGAATAGAGGGAAGAGAAAAAGTAGATGTGAAAGCAAGGCAGCATCAAGCCGGAGTTATAGCTCTAAGAGCTTCACTCCTTCCTCCGTAGCCAGACCTGAGCAGTTCAATCACCGGCTCCGATGATCACTTCGCCAGAGCAATCAAACAACGAACGAATTCATTTAAAGCCATAGACTTACCTGGTCCATACGCGCCAGCCGCTACAATTAATGCGCAAATTAGGAGCCAAGAACTTCCTGATCTTTCAGCTCATTATCGGGGGCAATTTCGTCCTGCTGTTGACTAATACGCTAATGTATCTGCTCACACCTTTATGGTTCTTCTATGATGCAGAGCGGGAGCGGTGGGCTGAATATCTTCAACTTCTTTGTGGGAAACTTCTTGCTCGTCTACCTGAACATCACAGCGGCCATGCAGTCAAAGCAATACAACTTAATTCCGGCAGCGATAACTACACCCTTCTACTGGGTGCTGATGAGCATTGCATCAATCGTAGCTGTGTATGACTTGATAAAGAAACCTTTCCACTGGCAGAAGACAGCTCACGGACTCATTCTTCAACGGGAATCAACTTCCATTATGGCTACAGAAACACAACTGTGGCAGCGAGTCTGATGGGGCCCCTTGTTGGAAAGGCGGCGATTCCTGTGATATATAAAACAATCCGGATATTAAACGAAAGGAGTTAGTTCTTATGGTTCAGACTGCTTCAACTATGTTACCCCTTGGCACCAGGGCGCCGAACTTCCAGTTGCCGGATGTAGTCTCTGGCAGAACCATCTCACTCGATTCATTCGCCGATAAGAAGGCTCTGCTGGTCATGTTCGTCTGCCGCCATTGTCCTTATGTGCAGCATATCAAAGAAGAGCTGGCGCGGATCGGCAGAGACTATGCTACAAAAGATGTCGGTATCGTTGCCATCAGCTCGAATGATGCTGCCAGCTTTCCCGATGATGCTCCTGAGAGCCTCAAGGCAATGGCAGAGGAATTGGAATTTACATTCCCTTTCTGCTACGACGAAAGCCAGGAGGTAGCCAAAGCATTCACTGCTGCATGCACGCCGGACTTCTTCCTCTTCGATCAGTCCCGGCAATTGGTCTATCGTGGCCAGCTTGATGATAGTCGGCCTAAGAATGATAAACCTATCACTGGCCGCGATCTTCGCGCCGCGCTCGACGCAGTGTTAGAGGACAGACCGGTCAATCCCGAACAGAAGCCGAGCATTGGCTGCAACATCAAGTGGAAGGCAGGCAACGAACCGCCTTACTTCTTGTCCTGATTCTTTGCCGTCGGGCAATTTCGTCTGCGCGCTGAAGCGCGGGTAAGCGGCGATAGCGGGCCGTTAAACTCGCCTGCGAAGCGTGAAGGCGGCTGCATGCCGATTGCATTGGTCTTGAGGTGTAATGAGAGAACGCAAGTTCTCCGTCGCCATTTTACTCTCGCATTCCTGAAAAGGAATCCTCGCACACACAGTTGTGGGGATGATGTCACTTTTTCACAGCCGAAATAAATAATACTCTTTGCTAGATGGTGACGATAGATTTGTGAGAAAAAATAGAAAGGCCACTAGATCAGTGGCCTTTAACGATAAGTCTAATAAAATCAATAGGTTGCGGGGGTAGGATTTGAACCTACGACCTTTGGGTTATGCTTACCACTACAGCTTTCGCTGCCTGGACTGGCCAGTTTGTGGTCTGGACTCTCTCTTCACCCTCGGCCTGACCGTTAGGGTGCCTGCCGTCGCAGTCTCTACACCTTCTCTAATAGATTTTCATCTACCAGAGCTTGGCTCGGGATTACCCCGCCAGCGGCTTCCCCGAATTTGACAGGCGATCGCATGCGAGTTTCCTCACATACAGCCCATTGCAAGATCAAGTTCCAGGCGTCGCGATAATTGGCGGAACGAGGTTTTCGCTGTCGCCTATCGGCTTCGACTAGATGGATTCCACTGCCGTAACCGATAAATACGTTCGCAGGAAAGACATAGAACAGGTCAAAATCCTCTAAGTAAACCAGAGCAAAGTCAAAATCCGATTGGCTGTATACTTCACGAACCATTAAACGCCGATTTGTCTTCGTGCGACGGTTGTCTACGACGTAATTACAAGTTCGTTTATCAAGCCACGCGGATTTAACCTGGATTTTGATCAGAGTTCCATTGACATCGAAGACCAGATCATACGGCAAACGGTCACCGATGGGTTTAAGAATTCCCCAGCCACGTTTCAGAGCTTGAGAAATGGCTGCCTGCTCTGCAATGTCCCCTTTAAGCTTCGTGTCCACGTTGATCTTGCGAGTCGAGCCCAACGAGCTACCAGACTGCTCCACCCCGCGTTAAAATTGAAAGATCAAAAAGCGAAATATAACTATATTGACGAAATGAGGTACTGTCAAGGTTGGGGGCGCTTTTCCGGCAATTTTATAACTATCTCCCCAGGACGCACCAGGCCAAGCTCTTCGCGGGCCGCTTGCTCAATAACCTCTGGATTTTTCATCAGCGCATTAATCTCTTGCTTGAGCCTATGATTGTCCAGCATAAGCTGGTTCACTTGCGTCTGTATCTGCGCATACTCCTGCCTGGCCTCCTTCAATTCTGTGCTTGTGCGCCAGTAAACAGATACACAAAGGGCCGCGGCAGCAAGCAGTACAGGCAATACAATTACGTGAAATGGAACTCGCAGCGATTCTCTCTTTTTGTAGGCCGAGATGACCGCCGCAGGGTTTTGAACGTAGCCAACCGAAAATGAATTTGCGCCCCGATTCAAGTAGCACCTCCGATTAACGAGTCGATAACTCCCCTCATTACCAAAGCAAAAACACAAAATAATGAGTGGGGGCAGAATAAGAACCACAATAAATTGTGGCCGAAAGCTCTGTAAATGCTTGAAACAAGGGAACTTATCCTTGCAGATAGCCACTCTAACACAAATTTGATAAATGTCAACAATTTTTTCCTCTCCAACGATTTCCGTCGGTGCAGATGAGTTTTGACTTTAGCTATTTCCCCCCTGAGATTTCGTCAGACGGGCAAATTATCAGCAAAATCAACAGGTTAGCCGGGTGAGCGGGCAATGGGGCAGGCGCTTTCATAACTGCGCCCGCAGTAGCAGATTGGCCTGATTACCAGATTACGGAATCAAGAGTTTGAGTTGAGTTTTCCCAGCAATCCTCTGGCTACAAGAAGCTCAGCATTGAGGATTGCGGCTCCTGCGGCTCCTCGAATTGTGTTATGGCCGAGCAGCACAAGTTTGTAGTCGAAGATAGTATCGCGCGAGATGCGGCCTACTACCGTAGCCATGCCATTTTCCGCATCTCGATCATAACGCGGCTGTGGGCGGTCCTTTTCTCGTCTGACTATTACCGGTCTGGCAGGAGCGGACGGCAATCGCATCTCTTGAGGCAAGCTGGAGTAATTTTCCAGTGCGGCAATCAGCTCGGCTTCATCGGCCTTCTTTTTAAGCCTGATCCGAACGGCTTCAAGATGGCCGTCCTGAACATTGACTCTGTGGCATTGCGCGCTCACAAGGAAGTCGGCAAAGACAATCTTGTCATCGGTGAGCTTTCCGAATATTTTGAGCGGCTCTTCTTCTAGCTTTGGTTCCTCATCTTTGATAAATGGAATTACATTATCAATGATGTCGAGCGAGGGGACCCCAGGATAGCCCGCTCCTGACAGCGCCTGCATGGTCGTAACCACAACTGCTTCCAGGCCGAACTGGTTATGCAGCGGCGCGAGGCCAAGCGCCAGAGCGATGGCCGAGCAATTTGGATTGGTAACAATATAACCGGTCGTATATCCTCGCCGTTTGCGTTGTATATCTATGAGGCCAATATGATCGTGATTAATCTCCGGGACAAGCAGCGGAACGTCCTCATCCATCCGATGATTCATCGAATTGCTGATGACAGGATAGCCCGCTTGAGCGAACTCTTCTTCCAGCTCTCCGGCAACGCTGGAAGGCAGGCCGGAGAAGACGAAATCGCAATCGAGCGGGGGCCGACAAGGTTGAACTTCCAATGCGCGCACTCGTTCAGGCAGCGGTGTAGCCAGACGCCAATTGCAAGCATCGGTATATTTGCCTCCAGAAGAGCGATCTGAGGCTGCCAGGGCAGTGATCTCGAACCAGGGATGATTCTCTAACAATTGAATAAATCGCTGACCAACGGCGCCGGTTGCGCCAAGTATTCCAGCTTTGATCTTTGACAAGGCTTAAATCTCCTACGAAAGTGTACAGCAACCTGTCAGGTTGCTGATGCTCGCGCCGCCAACAAATCAGCAGGTTACTGAAAGCGCGCCATCAATAACCCATTAGCTACTGTGGAAGCGGTAGAAACCCTTTATCGCAGCCAATAATAGGGCCTTGAATATTAACTGTCAAGTTAGCGACCAATGGAGCCGGATTAGAGTTTGAATTAGACCTTCATAATCTCTGCTTCTTTATTCTTAGCCATCTCGGTGATCTTCTGGACATAGCTATCTGTGAGCTTTTGCACTTGCTCAAGCCCGTCCCTCTCATCATCCTCAGATATCTGCTTATCTTTCTGAAGCTTTTTCAGCTTCTCATTGGAATCGCGGCGGATATTGCGGATAGCGGTCTTATGTTCCTCTGCAATCTCGCCCACCAGCTTTGCTATCTGTTTGCGGCGCTCTTCGGTAAGAGGGGGAATAGGGATGCGAATGATCTTTCCGTCATTAGATGGATTAATGCCCAGATCGGAAGATTGAATAGCTTTTTCGATAGCTCCTATGATCGACGGGTCCCACGGCTGCACCGTAAGCAGCGATGGTTCAGGAGCGCCTATGGTGGCAACCTGGTTGAGAGGGGTCTGAACCCCGTAATAATCGACTGTGATATTATCGAGCAAGTTTACCGATGCGCGCCCGGTGCGAACGCTGGCCAGGCGGCGGCGCGCATCTTCTATTGTCGATTCCATACGAGCTTTAGTTTCATTTATGATTCCTTTGATCATAATGCCTCCTCATCCAAGCGGAACCTCTCCAAGATAACTAATTTGATTCTCCGTCAGTCTATTGCTGACGACCGAGCCTACTCTCTCTCCCATTACTACCTTGAGAATATTGCCGCGTTTACGAAGATTGAAGATGTGAATTGGCAGATCGTTGTCCATGCAGAGAGTAATAGCTGAAGAGTCCATGACTTTCAATCCGCGACCGATCACTTCTCGATAACTCAAATGCTCAAGCATCTCGGCATCAGGATTGGTCACCGGATCATCGGTGTAGATGCCATCGACCTTAGTTGCTTTCAAGATCGCTTCGGCTCTTATCTCGAGCGCGCGCAGCGCCGCAGCCATATCGGTGGTGAAATACGGATTGCCGGTGCCGGCAGCGAAGATGACAATGCGCCCTTTTTCCAAGTGACGAATAGCGCGTCGGCGAATGAACGGCTCCGCCACTTGCCGGACTTCAATCGCTGATTGGACGCGAGTGAAGACATCTATCTTTTCCAGCGCATCCTGGAGAGCGACGCTGTTCATGATAGTAGCGAGCATGCCCATATAATCAGCGGAGGCTCGATCAAAGCCGCGCGCGCTCTCAGCAAGGCCGCGAAAGATATTGCCTCCACCTACTACGATCGAGACTTCAACGCCGCGCTGATGAACCTGCTTGACCTCCTGAGCGATCTCCTGCACGACTTCAGGAGCGATGCCGTAGCCCCTATCTCCCATGAGAGCCTCGCCGCTCAGCTTGAGCAATATCCTCTTGTAGATCGGTTCAGATATAGCCATCTATTTGCCTTTGGAGCTTTGGTATAGCCTGTTTGACTTTTACATAAAACAAAGCCCCTCAATTTGAGGGGCTCTGTTTGTGGAATGGCTTAACCAAGCATCTTGCTTACTTCGCTGCCGAAATCCTCCTGGCGCTTTTCCAGTCCTTCGCCCATCTTATAGCGAGTGAAGCGTCGGATGCGAATATTCTCGCCTATTTTGGCGATCTTTTGTTTGAGCAGATCGCCTATTGTGATCGATTGATCTTTAATGAAAGGCTGTTCAAGCAAGCAGGCTTCCATATAGAACTTACTGAGGCGGCCCTCGACTATCTTTTCAATAACTGCTTCGGGTTTTCCCGCCATCTTAGGATCTGACAGCGCCTGTTCACGAGCGATCTCACGCTCTTTATCGAGCACGCTCTGCGGGACATCCTCTTTGCTTACGTAGCGCGGTTCCGCAGCGCATACATGCATGGCAATGTCCTTTACGAACTGTTGGAACTCTTCGCCTCGCGCTACGAAGTCTGTCTCGCAATTGACCTCGACCAGCACTCCTACTTTGCCCCCCAAGTGGATATATGAGCCTACAATGCCTTCGGCAGCGATGCGGCCTTCTTTCTTCTTTGCCGCTGCCAGGCCACGTTTGCGCAGTATCTCAATAGCTTTTTCTTCGTCTCCCTGGGCTTCCACCAGAGCTGTTTTACACTCCATCATACCTGCGCCAGTCTTTTCACGGAGCGACTTGACTGCCGCAGCAGTAATCTCTGCCATTCTTTAACTTCCTCCAAATCTACTGTTGTGAAATTGCCGGATTGATTGAAGCGGCCATCTCTTCGAGAGGCTCGGTCTCCGCTCCCGCGCTATAGTCAGGGACCTGGCTGACCACTTCTGCCGCTGAAGCAGGCGTCCGTACCGGCGCGCCCGGCTGATCATCGGGACGCGGCACATACTGTTGATTGACAATCGGCTCTGTTCCATCAATTGATGGGGGAGCGGTTGTAGGTTGCGCTCCCGTAGTTGCTCCGGCAGTTCCTGCTTCTCGCCCGCGCCCGCGCCCGCCACGCTGGCGCTTCTCTCCTTTTTCCTTCTTAGTCGGAGGCGGGCCCGGTTGCTGCTGCTCGGCTTCAGGAGCAGGAGCTTCGGCTGTCGGCGCTGGGGCTGCTGCGGGTGGGGCCCCTGCCGCTGCTGCTGTAGTTTGAGCTGCGGCTTGTTGCTCCTCTTCGCCCTTGCTCTCCATTATCTGTCTGCCCTCGATCACCGCGTCTGCAATCTTTGACGCAAACAATCTCACTGCCCGCAGAGCATCATCATTGCCGGGGATCACATAGTCAATTCCATCAGGATCACAATTAGTATCAACTACGGCGATGACGGGAATTCCTAATCGGTTGGCTTCGCGGATGGCGATCTCTTCTTTCTTAGAATCTATACAGAAGAGGACATCGGGCAGGCGCGGCATCTCCTTTATGCCTTTGAGGTTCTTCTCCAGAGCGGCGCGTTCGTGCTCAAGTTTCATGCGCTCTTTCTTTGTCAGCGCCTCAATGCGCCCGTCTGTCTGCATTGCTTCAATATCTTTCAATCGCTTGATTGATTTCTGGATGGTCTGGAAATTGGTAAGCAGGCCGCCGAGCCATCGCTGATTAACGTAATACATTTGACAGCGCTCAGCTTCTTCCGCTATTGCTTCTTGTGCCTGGCGTTTTGTGCCGACGAAGAGAATGATCTTACCTTCAAACGCCATTTGCGTGACGAATTTCACTGCTTCCTTGAAAAGCCGTTGAGTCTTTTGCAGGTCGATTATGTAAATTCCATTTCTTTCGCCGAAGATATATTCCTTCATCTTCGGATTCCAGCGCCTGACCTGATGTCCGAAATGGACTCCAGCTTCAAGCAATTCCTTCATTGTTACATTTACCAAGCAGTTCCTCCATTTTATTGAATTGGTTTATATACTCACTTGCCCAAATTCCCGTTGCCAAAAAGATTCTGTTTTGGAACAACCAATTTCCCGGGCAAGTAATGATGTCAGCAGGCTCAGCAATCGCACAATCTGTGACCGGTTACTTTGAGCCATCGAATTAAGAGAAATTATACCATAGCTATGACGTCCGAAGTCCGCTCTCCCACGTCCATTGGCGAATTGCCTTCTGCTTCTACTATGGGCGTTGAGTGTAGAATGCAAGAGACTACTTCAGGTAGCCGACGTCGGGGGCATCGGACGCAGGGCATTTTATCTCTTCGAGAACTGGAAGCGTTTGCGCGCTCCCTTCTGGCCATACTTCTTCCGCTCTTTAACTCGCGGATCGCGAGTGACGAACCCGGCCTTCTTCAGCTTTTTGCGCAGATCGTTATTGAACTCGATCAAAGCGCGAGTGATGCCATGGCGCACGGCTCCGGCCTGGCCGGAGATGCCCCCTCCGCGAACATTAACCTGTATGTCAAATTTAGTTAATGTATCTGTAAGTTGAAGTGGTTGGCGAATGATCATTCGCTGGGTTTCGCTGCGGAAGTAGTCCTCGAATTTCTCTTTATTGACTGTGATCTGACCTTTGCCGGGCGTCAGGAAGACGCGCGCAGTTGCCGTCTTGCGCCGCCCGGTCCCGTAATACTGAATATCAGCCACTAAAAGGTTCCTCCATCTAAAATGCTAACGGCTCCGGCTTCTGCGCCTGATGCGGGTGCTCGCTTCCGGCATAGACCTTAAGTTTCTTAGCCATTGCCCGCCCCAGTTTGGTCTTGGGCAGCATCCCGCGAATGGCTTCCTCGACCACCCGCTCAGGAAACCGTTGAAGCTGATCCCTGGCGCTGATCTCTTTCAATCCGCCGGGCCAGCCTGTATGACGCCGATAGACCTTCTGTTCTAACTTACGCCCTTTGAAAACTACTTTCTCCGCGTTTATCACAATTACGTGATCGCCGAGATCGAGAAAAGGGGTGTAGGATGGCTTGTGTTTTCCTGTCAATATCTTTGCCACGCGCGAAGCCAGGCGGCCTACAGTTTGTCCTGTGGCATCAACCAGATACCATTTGCGCCTAGCTTCCAGATTCACCCCACTGGGAAAAACGGTTGACATAGAATAAGTCTCCATAAAAATTCGTGTAAAGACGCGAACAAAAAGAATACGTAAAGCATCGAGCAGTGTCAAGATTTTTTGAGTTATTTCTCCGTTTGCGGAAAGGCCCGTGTTGCTATTGTCCGGCTTCACAGCAAAAAGAAAAGTTCTGTGGGCGGCGCAGCGCCCGAACCGATTGAGCATTTGCAATGCGCCCTCAAAGCATGGCGAAGCAAGCCTGCGCCTAAACGCGCCCGAACCGATTGAGCATTTATCACTTGCCAGCACGTAACACAGGTTACCAGCGGTCCGAGTTTCGCGCTGCTGCCTTTTATCAATGCAAAATCCGATACTGGTGACGGCGCATCGATTCAGATGGATGGAGCTTCATTCACAATACTATTTGAAGACAGGAAGGCTGATCTGGCGATCTGCAAGCTGGATAAGAATCTGTTCAAAGAGCACGTTCACCTAAAATCATTTCGCCTGCTGCCCGGCAGCAAGCAGCCTTACATCTTCGCCGGATTCTCCAATATGACATTGCAAATGTCGAAGCTTGCGGCTCCGCCCGATGCCAGCGCCTGGGGCAGCAAGCCTTCTATAAATCCGGAGGTCTCGTTTGCCGATTTCCCCAATCAAGATTCGCCTGATGATGAGATCAATTCAATAAAGCGGCGAATCGAAGAGCAGAACTTGATCGGAGTAGACTTTCTCTTGCTCTCATCAAAGTCCACGCCGGGAAATAGCGGCGGACCGGTTGTTGACAAGCATTTCAGGGTGGTAGCTTTTGTCAAAGGTTTTGTCAGCTTGAATAGCTCAGAACCAAAACATTATGGCATAGGGATTCCGATAAGATATGTTACCGATGCTCTCGATGAACAAGGGATTGAATGGAGCAAATAGTTCTACGCCATTGCCGGATTGACTACCGTACAAGATAGAGGATATATGTCCGACGTCTATACGTCCTACGTCCGACGTCCGCAAGCAAAACAGAGGTCGGGCATCGGACGTCAGATGCCGACGGACGTCGGACATCGGACGTCTTTGCGGTTTGGGTTTGGGCTTCTGATCCGGTTTTGCCTGTTTCTGCTCCGATATTGCAGGTTTGGGGTTGGCGCTTAAATCACAATCTTCAGGCACTAGCTTGAAATTGGATCGGCCCCGTTTATCTTTGACAGTCACGCGCAAGAAGCATTCTTTCAACTGATATTTCTTGCCATCCCACTTATGAACGCGAAGATGCGCTCTCCTGTCGGGAGTGCGCTCTTCGGCTACCAGGTCGCGGTAACCATCAGTCAATGATTCTCCGGTGGAAAGCGGCTGCGCGCTGCGCCCTTCAAACAGCAGCTCATAGCCTTCTTCTGTCTTGCGATAGACCATAATCGCGCAATTGCCAGCAGCATCGCAGTAGCAGCGATTCTTCAGGTAGATCAGCACTTCCGGCTCGCCATCCTGATTGAGATCGATTGACCGGGCGCTGATGGTTTTGATGAACTCCGCCACTGCGCCATCTCTTTGATACTCCTCGCAATCATCAAGGGCATCACTGACCAGCACCTGGAGTACTCTCTCAGGAATCTTAGTAGGGGCCCCTTGATCCGGTTGCGACCGCACTTGCCGGTAACCTGGCCTGGCAGAGCTATTCTCACTGCAAAAAAGAACCGGCAGGAAAAAGAGCGTTAGAGCAAAACGAGCGATAATCTTTCCTTTCACAACTACCTCCGTTGATCATTCAACTCCACCTCAGGAACCGACTAAAGTGGAGATCAACAGAGTTTACCTTAATAATTGTTTGGATCAAATATCGGACTAAGATTGGTCTAAAACTTCTCGCACTTTGCGAATCATGGCATCGGGAGTAAATGGCTTTTCAATAAATGCTACGCTTGCGCTCAGCGCCTTGTGGTCTATAGCATTGTCTGCACAACCTGACATAAAGAGCACTTTCACTTCCGGGCGCAACTGTTTCAGGCGCTCAAAGAGTTGCCAGCCGGTCATTTTGGACATAATCATATCGGTCAATACCAGATCGATCGCGCCTTTGTGGCGCTCACAGATGGCGAGCGCCTCACTGCCATTACCGGCTTCAAGCACATTATATCCGCTCATCTGTAATATCCTGAGAATCAGCGCCCGAACCACTGCCTCATCTTCTACCAACAGGATAGTTTCTAACCCATCGGATGTTTCATCAGAAGCGGCACCCGTCACGGAAGATTCTACTGTCTCGGCAACTCGCGGCAGATATATCTTGAATACCGAGCCGCGATTGGGTTCGCTCTGGACTTCGATAAATCCCTCGCTCTGTTTGATAATGCCGTAGGCGGTCGATAGCCCTAATCCTGTTCCTTTGCCCTGTTCTTTGGTAGTGAAGAAAGGCTCAAAGATATGAGCCCGGGTCTCCTCATCCATTCCGCATCCGGTATCACTCACCGTCAGCATCACATAAGGGCCCGGCTGAACATCCGCATATCGGCGCGAGTAGGTCTTATCCACCTCGACATTTGCTGTCTCGATGGTTAGCCTTCCGCCCCCAGGCATGGCATCGCGGGCGTTGATAGCGAGGTTCAATATAACCTGCTGGATCTGCCCCGGATCTGCTTTCACTCGCCACAATGCGGGACTGAGGATAGTCACCAGATCGATGTCTTCACCAATGAGCCGCCTGAGCATCTTGTCCATATCGGCGACAATAGAGTTGAGATTCAGCACCTTCGGTTGAAGCACCTGCCTACGGCTGAAGGCGAGGAGCTGGCGAGTGAGCGAAGCAGCTCGCTCGCTTGCTCGCTTGATCTCCTTTATATCTTTGCGCAGAGGATCATCCTGGCGGAGGCAACTGAGAATCAACTCGCTGTGCCCGGTAATCACGGTCAGAAGGTTATTGAAATCGTGCGCCACTCCCCCTGCTAGCCTTCCTATAGCCTCTATCTTCTGCGACTGGCGGAGCTGCTCTTCCAGGAGAGCTTCCCTCTGCAATCGCCGATAATTGTCATAGAGCACCGCTGCCATCTGTGACAGCAGTTCCAGCCTGGACTGCTCGACGACAGTGTATCCGCCCGCGCGATTGGCCACGGCGATTATCCCAACCATTTCCGTTCTCCAGATAATGGGCACGCCTAAGAAGTTGTGCATAGGCGGGTGCCCCGGCGGGAGGCCGCCGGAGCGAGGATCGCTTTGCGGATCATTGGAGAGAACCGCCTTCCCGTCGATTATAACCTTGCCAAACAAGTTGTTAAGGTTGGTAAATTCCAGGTATCCAACCTCCCTGTAGCTGCTCATTGCTTGCTCATAGAATCCTCTATTGACGCCGGGGTCCCAACTGCTCCCTTCGTGAGCGAGAATGCGCAGCACTGGTCCCTCGACTATGACTCCTGCGAATCCGTATTCGCTCTCAGTTTGACTCAAAGCGCCGCGAAGAATCAGCGAGCTTGTCCGTTGCCAATCTCCGCTTTGAAGGAATGTTGTCATGGCATCGGCGATGATTTGCAGTTGCTCGGTCTTGATCCGCAAGAACTCTTCGGCTCGCTTGCGCTCAACTATCTCGGCTTGCAATGCCTCATTGGCTTGCGCCAGCTCGGCAGTTCGTTTCTTGATAAGCATCTCCAGTTCATTATGGGCTACGCGCAATGCTTCCTCGCTCTGCTGTACTGCTTTCATCGCCTGTTCGATCTCTAGCTTTTGCTGCTCTTCCTGGATGCGCATCCTTTCCAGCCGTGAGAAAGTTCGTATCCGAATATTGCAAATGAGTATAGAAAGCACCGTCGATGTAAGTAGCGCAAATCCAAAATGCACCCACTGGGGCGATAGAGATGTTATCGGGGCAATCGCTCCCCATCCGGCAAGAGTCGCAGCAATCACCAGGGCAAGCCAGCGACCGGATAAAAGGAAGTACCCGGCTCCAATAACCAGCAGCATCAGATTGGTAGTCCGGTGAGGATCAGGCGCAAGGTAGAGATGAAGAAGACAGTTCAACAAACTAAGTCCAGCAATGCTTGCTCCAATTGGATGCGCCCAATGAATCGGAATTGATCTCCATCTCGCTGCTAGGTAGAACCCGAGCAGCAGAATAGATGTCACCGATGCCGCTGTAATCATCGGCGGCGCAACAGCCTTCGGCAACAGCAATGCATGGCCGACGGCAAAAACAGCATAGAGCGCGCTGAGCCCTATTGAGATAGACGGCAGACCGTCGCGAACAACACGGTCAAGCGCAGCCTTCAGGTCTGGCTCCGTGACCTTGCTGGTAGACTGAAGCCTGATGCCGGATCGCGTAGAATAATTTTCGGAAACCGAATCGTCCATCCTTGATATCTTTTGAAGGTCTCTACCTGCCCTGTTGTCCAAACATTAGCATGAGGTCCAAAGCACAAACATCCTATTCTAATCTATCGTGATTCTTAACTGAAAACTTCAGGGTTCTGTTTGAAATGAGCGTGAATAACGCATAAATCCGCCCCAGCCACGGCGATTGTTGCACTCGCTATTACCCATCGGCTAACTTCAGCAACTTGCCGGGCAAAAAAATTTGTTCTCACCATAATTTTTTGCTTGACTCCCGATAGCGACTTATGGCATATTTATTTGCGCTTGGACAGAAATGTTCAAGCGCCCGCAGTCCCAAGAGGTTTCAGAAGAGACTTTTGAAAGCTTGATAATCCGAGAACTCTGTGGAAGAACTCAGACGATCCGGTTGACTCTGAGAGATGAAACCAGACTTCGTAAGAAGTTTGGTGGAAGATCGAAGAGAAAGCCTGAGAATCTGAGGGCCTCGCAAGGAGAATTCGGGCGATCAGGCGACTCTGAGAGGTGAAATCAGGCTTCGCAAGAAGTCTGGTGGAAGATCGAAGAGAAGCTTGAGAACCCGAAAGATCCGTTAAGGAGAACTCGGATGATCAAGAGACTCTAAGAGATAAAATCAAGCTTCGCAAGTGGCTTGATGGAAGATCGAAGGGAAACTTGAGAATCTGAGGGCTTCGCAAGGAGAACTTGCGATAATCAAGTGGCTCTGAGAGATGAAATCGGGCTTTGCAAGAGGCCTGGTAGAAGATCAAGGAGAAGCTTAAAAATTTGAGGGCTTCGCAAGAAGAACTTGGATGATTGGGCGGCTCTAAGAGATGAAGCCAGACTTCTTAAGAGGCTTGGTAAAAGATCGAGGAGATAGAAGGTCGAATCAGAGGTCACTTGGGGCTGCTTATTTTTTATCTCCCATCCAAACCGGCGTAAACGGTCGGAATCAATAGCGGCTTCTTACTTTAACTCGAAGAGCAGCAGTCGGTCGCTCCAGTGAGTTCCCGGCAAAGCTTCCCTGCTTGCCTCTTCAACGAGTGGCAAATCAATGAAAAGACTCACTTCAATAGCTGTATGCTTAGTTCTAGCGGTTCAAATCGTTGTAACTCAGAGTCAGCCCAATTCACAGTCAGCCGGCGATCTCGCCAGACAAGCTCGCTCTGTCCTGGCTCAAACTTCCGGGCGCATTGAGCTGGAAGGGTTGTCAAAAGCAGTAGAAGTGATCCGAGACGCCTGGGGCGTTCCTCACATTTATGCCGAGACTGTCGAAGACCTGTTCTTTGCTCAAGGATTTGTCGCTGCCCAGGACCGTCTATGGCAGATGGAGATGTGGCGGCGAACAGGAGAGGGCAAGCTCGCCGAGATACTTGGCCCATCGGCTATTGAACGAGATAGATTTGCTCGCTTGATGCGCTATCGCGGCGATATGGAAGCTGAGTGGAAGAGCTATGCGCCTGATGCTCGGCGCATCATCGAATCGTTTGTTCGCGGAGTGAATGCCTTTATCCGTATCAGTCGTGATCGATTGCCAATAGAATTTCAGATCACCAAAACGCAGCCGGAAGAGTGGACGCCTGGAGCCTGTTTGACCCGCATGGCAGGTTACGTAATGACGCGCAATGCAAGCAGCGAAGTGCTTCGCGCTCAGCTTGTGCATTTGCTTGGAACTGAAAAAGTGGCCGAGCTGCTGGAGACAGATCCTCCTAAAAAGCTTGAGGTTCCCGTCGGGCTTGAGCTGAGCGGCATTGACAGAAGAATACTTGCAGCCGGTAGCACGGCGAGCGCATCCGTCTCTTTCCCATCCGGCGAAGGCAGCAATAACTGGGTAGTCGGCGGCGCGCTCACCGTAACAGGCAAACCTATGCTCGCTAATGACCCGCATCGAACTATCGCTTTGCCATCGCTCCGCTACATGGTTCATCTGGTGGGGCCCGGCTGGAATGTGATTGGAGCCGGAGAGCCGACGCTGCCCGGAGTAGCTGTGGGGCACAACGAGCGCATAGGTTTTGGATTCACTATCGTTGGCATAGATCAGCAAGATCTATATCAGGAAGAGACTCATCCCCAGGATCCGACTCAATATCGTTACAAGGGTGAATGGGTGAAGATGAAGATCGAGAAAGAGCAGATCAAGGTGAAAGGGCGAGCAGAGCCTGTTGAAGTTGAGTTGTGCTTCACCCGACATGGCCCGGTGATTTATGAAGATCGCAAGCGCCATCGCGCTTACGCGCTACGATGGGTAGGAAGCGAGCCGGGGACGGCAGGTTACCTTGCCTCTCTTTCCCTTAATCGCGCGAGCAATTGGAAAGAATTCCTGGCGGCGGCTGAGCGATGGAAAGTTCCATCGGAGAATTTAGTCTATGCGGATGTAGATGGCAATATAGGGTGGCTGGCGGCGGGGCTTGCTCCTATTAGAAATGGCTGGTCAGGGCTGCTGCCTGTGCCGGGCAATTCAGGTCAATATGAATGGAACGGGTTCCTGCCTTTTTCAGAACTGCCGCGATTGTACAATCCTCCGAGCCAGGTTATCGCCACAGCCAATCACAACATAACGCCTGAAGGCTACAAGCATGAGATTGGATTTGAATGGGCGGCGCCATTTCGTTTTCTGCGAATTGCAGAAGTCATCCGCTCGGCAAGAAGGAGGTTCACGATATTCGACTTTGCCCGTTTGCAGCATGATGAAGTCTCGCTGCCTGCTCGCCAGCTTGTGCCGTTGCTTAGAGGCGTTAAGGTTGAAGACCAAACTCTGCATGAAGCTATTGATCTTCTGGTAAACTGGGATATGGTTCTATCGAAAGATTCTGCTGCTGCCGCTCTCTATGAAGTATGGTTGACTAAGCTGAGCACAAATGTCTTCAGGCCGCTTGTGCCTGAATCGGTATGGCCGCTGGTAAAAGGCAGGCCATCGCTGACGACGCTGATCAAGTTGCTGAAGAATCCTGAAAGCAAATACTTCGGCCCCGATCCGAAGGTGAAGCGAGATGAATTGCTCATCAAGAGTCTCAAGGAAAGTTTGAGCGATCTACACGCTCAACTGGGAGCAGATATGGAGAGATGGAAATGGGGCGATCTGCACATTGCTGAATTCAAACACCAGCTTTCAACCGATGAGGCGACGCGAGCTGTTTTTGATTTGAAGAGTGTCGCTCGCGGCGGAGATGGCAACACGGTAAATGCGACGGGCGGAGCAAATTTCCGCCAGACGAGCGGCGCATCTCTTCGTCAGATTCTTGATTTGAGTAATTGGGATAATTCTATAGCGATCAACGTCCCCGGCCAATCCGGGCAGCCAGGGAGCCCGCATTATGGAGATCTACTTCCGCTCTGGGCAGAGGGCAGATACTTTCCGTTGCTCTTCAGCAAAGAGAAAGTCAAGAGGAATGCCAAACAGCGATTGATACTTGAACCGAAAAGCAGCAGACAGTGACTAAGTGCTTCGTTTCATAAATACGTGTGGGGTTAGGCAGCGCGTTTCAATCGCTCCCAATCCTGCAATCGCTCGTACCAATCTTCAAGGTCTTTTGTCGTGAATTGCCAATGAAAGGGTTCGGCCAATT
>Ga0209172_10004303_pt1 | contig 19480 bp, 13 predicted proteins | sample LarsenN4metaG_FD_184113 | JGI IMG/M metagenome (GOLD analysis project Ga0209172, IMG submission 184113) | Hot spring sediment bacterial and archeal communities from British Columbia, Canada, to study Microbial Dark Matter (Phase II) - Larsen... ... | reverse complement strand
GCAAGGGCTCCTGGGTGGCGAGCGGCGTGGGGATCTGCGGGGGCAACGGCGCGCCGGGGGCCATGCATTCCGCGTAGAGCGGCCCGCCGTCGACCGCGAGATACCCGGTGTCCGTCAAACCGGGGATCCGCGTGGGCGTGGGATCTGGCACAGAAGGGGTGACGCCCGCGGTGGGGATATCGCCCGGCACGGACGTCGCAGGCACCTCCTGGTCCTCCTGCAGGGCGCCGCAGGCAGCCACCACGACGGGGAGCGCGAAGCAAGGGATCAAGAGCACGCGTCTCATCACCGACCGTACAGTACGCCCCCTCGACTCTTTGACGACAGCCCGGACGTTCTTCCGGCGTCTGCGGGCGTAGGATTCTGCATGGACGGCTCGCGCGAGAACGTCTCCAGACAACGTTCAGATGCTGCACTCCATCCCGAACTGCTGGTTCACCCTGCCGGCGTCCCCCAGGTCGGTCCAGCCGTCATGCGTGACGTCGTAGCGCGGATCCCAGGGTGGGCCGGGCTCCACCTCGCCAAAGTGGTCGAGCACTTCTAGTACGTCGCTCATGTCGACGTCACCGGAGCGCTCGACATCGAAGCACTCGCCCGGCACCGTGGTCTGGAAGTAGTAGGTTGCCTTCCAGACACCGCCGACGAAGACCTGCCTGACGCGGTCCGTGTAGCGTTCGATCTTGCCGTTGGCGAAGTTGTGCCTGATGAAGTCGCCGATCGTGCTCTCGCTGCCGGTGGGTGGGCCGAGGACGTTGCTGACGATGTTGGTCTGGCGGTACAGGCCGGCCAACGCGCGCCAGGTGGTATCGCGAATCACATATGAGGCGGAGCCTGATGCGTTCCTGGCGATCGCGCGGGGCGCGCCGGTGTACGAGAGGTAGTTCTGCAGGCGCCAGGTGCCGTGCGCCGAGGTGCACGTGTGCACCCATGGTTGGTCGACGAACGCGCAGGGGCCACCGAGCGTCTTCCACGGCGAGCCCATGTTCCACCATGAGGCGGAGTCGCCGCCCTGTGCCAGGTAGACATTGCGGATGTTGGCATCAAGCGAGCCGGGATCGCTGTAGGCGACGCCGGCGTTGTCGCTGGGCCCGTTTGAGCCGGTGCCCGTGAAGCTGTCGCGGTCGGACACGCTGAAGGGCACGGTGGTGTGCGGACCCAGGTATTCGCTGCCGTTGATGACATGGAAGTGCAGGTGGATGCCGTCGGCACGACCGCTGTCACTCGCGAGTTCGATGCCTTGTCCCTGGGTCGCTGCGTACGCGACGTTGGGAGTGAAATACCCGCATCCATTCAGGTGTGCGTAAATGGACGACTGATTGGAGACGGCATTGTGGATGGCGATGAAGTTGGCAAGACTGTCCTGCGCACCAGTACACCAGTATGTGAGTAGGTACCCCCCCATCCCTGGTGCCTGGTCATCGCCACGCCGTACGACCACGAATAGCGGTAGAGCATGGGTGTATTCAAGCCCAGCGCATCGAGACGCTGGACGTCTTGGAGGAAAGGGATTCCAGCCAGCAGGAGTACAGCGAGCGACCGTCTCACCACAACGGCTCCAATGACGTCACCAAAGACCTGGCGTCTTCCGCCGCCTGCACGTCGTACGGCGAGGTAAGCCGCGCCGCGAGTGCCAAGTACCAGTCGTCGCGTAGTCGAAAGGTGTAGAGCGCTGCGATACCGGCCGACGGCTGTCTGCTCCCGTGGACGATCGATTCGACTCCCTGCAGCCCTCTTTGGGACAGGATCGTAGGGCCGGAGAGAAGGTACTCATCCTCTGCCAAGCCGAATGCTGGCGTGATCTGAAGCTGGTCTACCGGCGTGTAGTAGGCGGCAATTTCGATCTTGTCGCGGCTGCCGGGCACGCGTAGCGTCGTGTACTCGCCCTGGCCGTAGCCCGCCTGCCGCCAGGGGTCCACCTCCCACCCGGGTGGGATGCGGAGGCTGTAGCCGTAGCAGGCGCTCTCGTACACGGGCCACGTGGACGAGTCGGCGGGCGTGAGCGTCGTGAAGTCGAACGGCGGAACCTCATCGCCGGTCGGGGGCGTGCGATCCGCGTTCGGATCAAGCGACGGATCGGGAGTGGGCAAGGGCTCCTGGGTGGCGAGCGGCGTGGGGATCTGCGGGGGCAACGGCGCGCCGGGGGCCATGCATTCCGCGTAGAGCGGCCCGCCGTCGACCGCGAGATACCCGGTGTCCGTCAAACCGGGGATGCGCGTGGGCGTGGGATCTGGCACAGAAGGGGTGACGCCCGCGGTGGCGATATCGCCCGGCACGGACGTCGCAGGCACCTCCTGGTCCTCCTGCAGGGCGCCGCAGGCAGCGACCACGACGGGGAGCGCGAAGCAAGGGATCAAGAGCACGCGTCTCATCACCGACCGTACAGTACGCCCCCCCCCCGACTCGTTGTCAACGGTAATTTCCCAACTTCGCAACAACGAAGGATACGCTGCTATGGCCGCTCGAAGGCACTGCGGCCTGCGCCCCGCCGACGGCAGTACACTGCCGGGCACCGATGCGTTGCACCAATGACCATGACAACCGCGACGACGCCGCGTTCTGCATCGAGTGCGGGGCGCGGCTGACGCGGACCTGCCCGGCCTGCGCGCGGGAGCTGCCGCCTGCCGCGCGCTTCTGCGACGCCTGCGGGACGCCCGTCGCGCCGGACGCGGTCCGGCCGCCCGCGCCGGCATACGCGCCGCCTCCGCACCTGGCCGAGAAAATCCGCCGCGAGCGCGCATCGATCCAGGGGGAGCGCCGGAACGTCACCGTGCTGTTCATCGACGCCGTGGGATCCACCGCGGCCGGCGAGCGGACCGACGACGAGTCGTACCACCGCATCGTGCAGGGCTGCACCGAGCGGATGATCGACGCCGTCAACCGCTACGAGGGCACGGTGACGCAGTTCCGCGGCGACGGCATCATGGCGGTCTTCGGGGCGCCGATTGCGCACGAGGACTCGGCGCGTCGCGCGGTCGCGGCGGCCGCGGCCATGCGCGATGCGTTGCGCGAGTACGCGCGCGAGCTGGCTGAGCAGGGCGCGAAGGGGTTCGCGTACCGCATCGGCCTGAACACGGGGCCGGTCATCGTCGGCAGCATCGGCTCCGACCTGACCATGGACTACACGGCCATCGGTGACACGGTCAATCTGGCGGCGCGCATGGAGCAGTGGGCGCCGCCGTGGTCGATCTACATCACGCGCGCCACGCAGCGCCACGTGGCCCCGTATTTCGAACTGCGCGATCTGGGCGCGCTGGAGGTGAAGGGAAAGGGCGAGACCGTGCGCGCGTACGAGGTGCTGCGCGAGTTGCCGCAGCGCACGCGCCTCGACGCATCGGCTGACCGCGGACTGACCGCGTATGTCGGCCGCGAGGAGGAACTCGACCTGCTGCGCGGCTACTTCGAGACGGCGCGGCGGGGGCACGGCCAGGTAGTCTTCGTCAGCGGCGAACCGGGCATGGGAAAGTCGCGGCTGACGCTCGAGTTCCGGCGTTCGCTCGGCGACGATGCGCGCTGGCTGGAAGGGCGCTGCATCTCCTGGGGCCGCAACTTCCCGTACCTGCCGATCGTCGACATTGTGCGCGACGCGTTCAATATAGAAGAAGGCGACAGCGACGACGCGATCGCCGCGCGCATGGAGGGGGCCACCGCCGCCTGGGACGAGGCGGCCTGCGAGGCATCCTCGCCGTTCCTGCGGGATCTGCTCAACATCGATCCGGGCGCGGCGGCGCGGCGGCTGGATCCGTCGGAGCGCCGCAAGCTCACGCTCGAGGCGCTGCGCACGCTGGTGATGCAGGAGAGCCGGCGGCGACCGCTGGTGATCGCGGTCGAGGACCTGCACTGGATCGACGAACCCTCCGAAGAGGCGCTCGCCGCGATCGTCGACGCCGTTGCGTCGCTGCCGGTGCTGCTGCTGATCACGTACCGGCCCGGCTACGTGCACGGGCTCGGCGACCGCTCGTACTTCGCGCGCATCGCGCTCCGCAACCTGCCCGAGGAGGCGAGCGCGCACATCGTGGAGGACGTGCTGAAGGCGGAGTACCTGCCGGCGGAGCTGCAGCGCATGATCGTGGCCAAGGCCGAGGGCAACCCCTTCTTCATCGAGGAGGTGAGCCGCGCGCTGATCGAGGGCGGCGTGCTCCGCCCGCGCAACGGCTCGTACGCGCTCGCGCGGCCGGTGAGCGAGGTGACGATCCCGGACACGATCCAGGAAGTGATCCTGAGCCGCATCGACCGCCTGGAGCAGCGGGCGCGGGAGGCGGTACAGTACGCGTCGGTCATCGGGCGGGAGTTCCCGGTGCGGCTCCTGCGCCACATCGCGGGAGCCGAACACGAGCTCGATGCGTTGTTGCGCGAGTTGAAATCGCTGGAGCTGATCTACGAAAAGGCGTACTTCCCCGAGCTGGAGTACATGTTCAAGCACGCGCTGACGCACGAGGTGGCGCTCTCGACGCTGCTGCACGAGCGTCGCCGCGAGCTGCACCGTGTCGTGGCGGCGGCGATTGAGCAGCTCTACGCGGACCGCCTCGCCGAGCAGTACGAGGCGCTGGCCTACCACTACTACCAGGGTGAGGAATGGGAGAAGGCATGCCATTACGCGAAGATCGTCGCCGAGCGCGCCGACAAGCTCTTCGCGCCGCGGGCCGTGGTCGAGCACATCACGCGCGCGATCGAAGCCGGGGAACGCTGCCCTCCCGACTGCGCGGAGGCGCCCGTCGGCATCGAGCAGTACCGGATGCGGGGCCGCGCCTACGAGGCGCTCGGCGAGTTCGAGCGCGCGCGCCAGGACCACCAGCACATCATCGAGTTGGCGCGGGCGGGCGGCGATGTGCTGTCGGAATGGCAGGCGCAACTCGACCTGGGCATGCTCTGGGCAGGGCGCGACTACGAGCGCACCGGCGAACACTTCACACAGGCGTACGACCTGGCGCGCGCCTCCGGCGACGACCGCCTGCTGGCGCACACGCTCAACCGCGTGGGGAACTGGCACATCAACTCGGAACGGCCGGATGAGGGCCTGGAGGACCACGAGGAGGCGCTCCGCATCTTCCGCTCTCTCGGCGACGTGCGCGGCACCGCCGAATCGCTCGACTTCCTCGCGATGGCGTACGCGCTGGCGGGCGACGGGCGGAAGGCGGTGGAGTACGGCATGGAGGGGGTGGAGCTGTTCCGGCAGCTCGACGACCGTCAGCGGCTGGCCCAGCTCATGGGCACGCTCTCGTGGGCGCAGACCACCGGTCACGAGAGCCTGACCCTTGTCGTTGGCGGAGCGGTGAACCCGCGCTTCATGCAGATTGCGCAGGACTTCCATGAGGAGGCGTTGCGTATCGCCGAGGAAATCTCATGGTTGCCCGGGCAATGCTTCGTGCTGTGTCAGCGCGCGCTGTACTCAGGCGCCACCGGACGCATGGACGATGCGATCGGTTCGGCACAGCGCGCCCTGCGCATCTCGACCGACATTGGCCACGACCAGTGGCGGACGTTCTCCAGTTATGTCCTAGGTTGCATCTACCGCGATATCTCCGCGAACGGGCTCTCGATTCAGCACCTGGAGCGCGCCTGTGCACTCGGGCGCGAGATCGGGTCATCGCACTGGATCCGGGTGAGCAGCGGCGACCTGGTGCGGTCCCTGGTGGCGGCGGGCGACCTCGATCGCGCGGGAGAGGTGCTGGGTGAGGTCTTCACGGAGGACCTCGGGTTCGTGATGATCGGGCAGCGCGGGCTGTGGCTGGCCGCCGCCGAGTATGCGCACGCGCGGGGAGATGCGGAGCGCGGCCTGCGCTACATCAACCACCTCGGCGAGACGGCGAAGAACGCCGAAGGCCGCGGAGTTCGCGCGGTGCCGTATCTGTTGCTCGTGCGGGCGCCCATGCTGATGACGCTCGGGCGGCCGGATGAGGCGGAGCGGGACCTCGATATCGCGCTGGCACTGATCCGTGAGGCGCCGTCGCTGGCGATCGAATGGCGGGTGCTGAGCCTGCTGGCCGATGTCTACGCTTCCACGGGCCGTGCGGAAGAAGCGCGGACCACGGCGGGACAGGCGATGCACATCATCGAGCAGATCGCGCAGACGATCCCGGATGCGACGCTGCGCCATCTGTTTCTGATCTCTGACCGCGTCGAGCGCGTGCGCCGGTGCGCGACGACGGCCGCGGTCTAGGAGCAAGCGAAGCGCGTACAACGGCGAGCGCGCCGCCGGCGGGTTCGTGCGCCGGAACGCAGCGTCCGCGCGAGCAGGAAGCTGCGCGAAAGCGGCGACTGCGGTCCGGCTGCACCGCCACGGGGCTGTCAGGCCCGGGGGTGGCCGCCCAGCGCTTCGACCCGCGCGGCCTTCCGGCGCTCCGCCTCGAGGCGCTCGAGGCCGGGGCCGTCGGCCATGTCCACGAACCGCATCGCGGCGGCGATCGCGTGATGGCCGGCGTCCTCATCGATGCGCCGCCACATCTGCTGGCACACCCACCTGTACGACGGGTGTCCCTGCGGCGACGTCCGCAGCTCGATGAGGTGCATCGCCTCGCGCGCGTTCATCTGCATGTAGAAGCGGATGCGGTAGGCCATCGGTACGGCGTACGGCGCGACGAGCGGGAGGCCCGCGCCGCGGATCGCTTCGTACAGCGACGCGCACTCGTCCATCACCGCGCGCCACTCGTCGCCGGCGCCGAGATCGTCGATCTCAGGCGGCACGTCGTACCCGAGGCGCGGCGACAGCGGCTGCCAATCGATCGTCAGCATGCGGTGGCGCTGGAGGTCGCGGAAGGCTCCGTAGTCTGTCACCACATCGAACCGGTACGACGTGCGCTCCAAGGCGCGGCCCGGTTTGTGGCGGCGGTTCGCGCGTTCGCCGATGCAGGCGCGCAGCACGCGCTCACGCTCTTCGCCGGTCATGCGGCGCACTGCGTCCAGGAGCGAGGCGTCGTCGAGGGTGGCGTGCGGATAGAGCGCCGCCGCGATCACCTTCGCCTCGCCATCCGGGTCGAAGTCGGTGAGCACCACCCCGGGCGCCGTCACGCCCTGTGCGTCGGCGGCGAGCACGCGCTGCGCCTCCGCCGCCGTGCGCTCCGCCGTCTCGCGCAGGTAGCGCGACCAGGCGCCGCCGCGGTCGTCCCGGTCGACGCGGCGCATGAATACGGGCACCACCGCGCGCAACTCGGCGAGCATGCGCGCGCCAGTCTCACGCGCCTCGGCCAGCGGGTGTTGCTGCAGCCGCAGCAGGAGCGCCTCGAACGCCTGCGCCGAGCCGAAGATGCCGACGTTCGCGGTCGTGGCGGCCGGCAGGAGCCCGCGCAGGATGTCGCACGCTTTCGCGCGGATGCTCAGCCGGTGTGCCGTCTTCGTGTCGCCCTCACCGCGCGGGAAGCGTTCGCGCAGGTACGCCTCGGCCGGCTCGAACCAGCGCGCGTACGTTGCGAACGCGCGGTCGAGCGTGGCCACGTACCGCTCGCGGAGCGGCGACGCGGCGAGCTCGGCCGGCACGTGGTAACGCCAGCGTCCGTCCTGCTGCTGGTTGTACGGGATGTAGCGCGTGGACTGCTCCAGGTAGGCGAGCAGCCGTCCCCATTCGAGGACTTTCGTCAGCACGTTCGACGCGTCCTCGACCGCAACGTGCACGCCGACCAGCTGCGCGACGGAGTCATCGCCGTACTCGACGAGCACGCGCTCGTAGAGCTCTTCCGCGTGTTGCACGCCCGCCGCCGCGCCCGCATCAGCCGTGACGGCGCTGTTGCCGGTCCCGGCCAGCTCCTCGTGGAACTCATCGAGGTACAGCCGGCGCAGAGACTTGGGCGAGCGCGAGTAACGTGCGAAGAGCGCGCCCTTGACGACGTCGGGCATGCCGGTCAACGCGAAGACGGGCGCGTCGATGTTGGAGAAGCGGCGCTGCAGGATGATGCGTTCGTCAGGCGTGAACGCCTCGGACATCGGTGAACCTCGCGGGGGTGGTCCTGCCGCCGGTGGGGAGATCATAGCGCAGCCACGGCGGCCAACCTCGCGCGGAAGATGCGGGTCGCGTCGCCGGCTAGCCGGCAGGCCACCAGGCGCACGCGAACCGTGTCGATGCGCCCGGCGCCAGATCCAGCCAGATGGCGATGCACAGCGCGACGCCCTGGTAGGTGCGCTCGAGCCCGCCCTCCGAGGACGAGACGGTGACGACAGGGTAGTGCCACAGGTCGTGGCCTTCGCCTTCGATGGCGCAGGCGATGCCGTACGGTGCGCTGCCGTGCAGGACGAACGACGTGACGCCGCGCTCGCCGCCGGTCTCGTGGAGGTCGACGCTGCCGCCATGAGGAACGGTCAGCACGGCGATGCGATCATCGCCGTCCGGCGCGTGCGGCGGCGAGATGTTCCACTCGCTGATCAGCCGGGCGCGGCGGTGCTCATCGCTCGTGTTCGTCACCATGTAGCGGATGTCGATGCGCTCGCCGTGGGCCGGCACGACGATCTCCTTCTCGATGCGCCAGCCGGCGTGTGCGCGCGCGAGCCGCAGCGTCGCCGCGGCGCGGGCGCGCCTGGCGTCCCACGTCCACGCGCCGTCCGGGCGCAATTCGGCATCGGCGCGCCGGGCCGCGAACTCCTCGGCCGTGGCGTCTTCGCCGATGATCCAGTCCTGCGCGCCCCGGCGCGGGAGGGCGTCGAACGTGAGCCCCCGCGCCAGATCGCCCTCCTTCACGCGCACGCCGCCGTGGATGTTCGTCGTAGCCTCCGCGTCCGCGTCCGCAACGTCCCCGGTGCGCAGCGCCTCGTGGTAGGCCTCGCGCCAGCGCGCCACGACGCCGAGCATCGCGTGGTCGCGCGCGCGCAGGTCCCACTCGCTGATCGCCCCGCCGCGCGCCGGCTGCACCAGCAGCGAGAGTGACGGCGTCTGCACCAGCACGTCGTCCCTCCCGTCGAAGTCGTGGTCCAGGGTGTCGATGGTCACGCCGTGGCGGCGGCGCGCCTCGTCCGCCAGGCGCTCGGCGCGCACGAGGTTCGCGAGCGTCGCGGCGCGCACGTTGCGCAGGTAGACGCCGCCGAAGACGCCGTGCCAGTAGGGGCAATTGCACTGCGCCGCCCAGAGCGCTTCGCGCGCCGCGCCCTGGCGCCGCCCCAGCTTCGCCGCGATCCGCACGCCGCGCTTGTGCATGGCGTTCACTTCCGGGTACCTGGCCAGGAACGCGCGCCAGAAGCCGCCCCGCATGTAGCGCAACACGTCGTCGCGCCCCTCGCGCGCCAGGTCATGCGTGAGCCGCGCGTACTCGGCGGAGGCGTCCGCGGGCAGCGCCCACTCCATCATCTCCGCGTACGACGCGGCGGGAAGGTAGACGAGTCCGCGGGCGGGCCGGGTCCGCGCGTGCTCGCCCGGCGGCACGGTGACGAGCCACGACGACGCCTCCTCGATCGCGCCGAAGAAGCGCTCGATCCAGCCCTGCTCCCAGACGTGCGCGTAGGTCGTCGGCCAGGCGCCGAACTTCTCGCCGTCGTCACCGAGCACGATGTACGGAGGGTCGTCCGGATCGCCGGCCTTCCCGGCGAGCGTGCGCATCAACTCTTCGACGTCCATCCACGGGATCGCATAGCGCAGGAACTGGCTGCCGGCGAAGAGCCGGACGCGCCTGCCCTGGTCCTCTGTGATGTACGAGCCGCCGAGCGCGTCGTCGCGCACGCCCGCCATGCGGAAGTGCGCGTCATCGACCAGCGTCCACTCGACGCCCGCCCTTGCCAGCGGCGACGGCAGCCCGGGTTCCCACACCCGCTCCGCCAACCACGCGCCGGCCGGCCGCTGACCCAGCCGCGCTTCGAGCCAGGCAGAGAGCTTGCGGATCTGGCCGACCTTGTCGGCGTCATCGATCATCGGCAGGATCGGCTCGTAATATCCACCCGAGACGGCCTCCACCTGTCCGCGCGCGCAGAGGGCCGCCAGCCGGTTGAGATACGCGGGCTCGTTCGCCTGGAGCCAGTCGATCAGCGGGCCTGAATGGTGCATCGCCACCCGGACGCCGGGATGGCGCTCCAGTGCGTCGAGCATCGGCGCGTACGCCTTCCGGTAGACGTCCGCGATGACGAAGCCGTAATTGCCGACCGGCTGGTGGTTGTGCAGGACGAGGCCAAGCTCGAGACGGCGCACCGACCCAGTCTACGCGCCCTTTACCGCCGCTGCGCGTAGACTGCCGCCGCGCGCACGCGCCATCGCATCATCGGGAAGGAGCGCCCCGCATGCCGAAGAAGCCGAAGTACTGGGGCACGGTGGTGCCGCTGCCGGCGCCGATGCTCACCGCGCAGGCGCAGCAGCTGGAAGCGCTCGGTATGGAGGGCCTCTTCGCGCCGCAGGTGTACGGCCCGCCATTCGTGCCGCTTGCCACCGCCGCCGCCGTGACGTCGAAGGTGCGGCTGGCGACCGGCATCGCGATCGCCTTCACGCGCAGCCCGTTCGAGACCGCCCTTGCCGCCATGGACCTCGATCGGATCAGCGGCGGCCGCTTCACGCTCGGCCTCGGCACAAGCGTCCAGTCGTGGACCGAGGGATTCTTCGGCATGCCGTACGAACCGCCGCTCGGCCGCCTTCGCGAGGTCGTTGAGATCGCGCGCCTGGTCTGGTCGAAGGGCCACACGGGAGAGCTGCGCCGCTACGACGGCCGCCACTACGCGCTCGACTTCAGCGAGTTCCAGCCGCTCGGCGCGCCGCTGCGGACAGACATCCCGGTCTGGATCGCCTGCCTGCGCACACCGCTCGTCCGCCTTGCCGCCGAGATCGGCGACGGGGTGATCGGCCACCCGATCTGGTCGATCGAGTGGGCGACAACGAAGGTGCAGGACGATCTGAAGGCGGGTCTCGCGAACGGTGGTCGCGCACGCGGCGACATCGAGTTCAACGTGTGGCTCTGGGTGGCGCCGAACGATGACCGCAAGCAGGCGATCGAGGACGCGCGCGCGACGGTGGCGTTCTACGCCGGCATCGCGCAGTACGAGGAGTACTTCGCCGCGCATGGCTTCCGAAACGAGGCGCAGGCGCTGCAGGAAGGCGTCAAACGCGGCGACTACCTCTCGGTGAAACATCTGGTGACGGACGAGATGGCGCAGACGTTCGTCGTCTGCGGGACGGTTGACGAGGTCCGCAAGCGCGTGGCGCCGATCTGGGAGCACGCCGACTCCGCGTGCCTGGTGCCGCCGTCCTACGGGCTCGATGCGGGCGCGCTACTGAGGTACGGCGCGAAGATCGCGGAGGCGTTCTACACCTGAACGCACCGGCGACTACACCTTAGGTCACGGTCTCGTCAGATCTGGACGCCGATCGTGCCCAGCGCGCCGCGCTGATGCGCATGCAGCTCGCGGATCCCCGCCGCGGCGAGATCGATCAGGCGGTCCATCTCGGTGCGCTCGAAGGCCGCGCCCTCCGCCGTGCCCTGCACCTCGACGAAGCGGCCGTCGTCCGTCATGACGACGTTGAAGTCCACCTGCGCCGTGGAGTCCTCGCTGTAGTCGAGATCGAGGAGTGCCTGCCCTTCGACGATGCCGACACTCACCGCGCCCACCAGCCCCGTCATCGGCAGCGAGGTCACAACGCCGTCCTTGACCAGCAGGCTCAGCGCCTGGGCGAGCGCGACGCAGGCGCCGGTGATCGCCGCCGTGCGCGTGCCGCCGTCGGCTTTGATCACGTCGCAGTCGACGAGGAAGCTGCGCTCGCCGAGCAGGTCGAGGTTCGTGACGCTGCGCAACGCCCGGCCGATCAGCCGCTGGATCTCCATGGATCGCCCGCTCTGGCGGCCGCGCGCCGCTTCGCGCTCGCTGCGCGTGTTGGTGCTGCGGGGGAGCATGCCGTACTCGGCGGTGACCCAGCCGCCACCGCTGCCGCGCAGGAACTGCGGCACGCGGTCTTCCATGCTGACGGTGCAGATCACCCACGTTTCGCCGAAGCGCACCATCGCCGAGCCCTCGGCGTTCGAGAGAAAGCCAGGTTCGATGCTCACCGGCCGCAGTTGATCCGGGCGGCGTCCGTCCCTGCGTGTCACGCGACCATTTAACCGGAAACGACGCGCGGGGGCGATTGGCCCGTCCCCGGCGCGATCGCGCGCTTCGCGGCGTGAAACGATCGGGTTGCGCGCACCGGCTAGCGTGACGTGTCGATGTACACGCGGTGGCCGTCGGTATCGATTTCGATGTGGCCCTGCTGCGCCGTGGTCAGGACATGCGCGTACTGACCGAGACGATCGACGACTTCCTGCGCAGGGTGGCCGAAACGGTTGTCGTCCCCGGCCGAGATCACGGCGACGGCTGGCCGTAACGCATCGAGGAATCGGGCGGCGCTCGATGTCTTGCTGCCGTGATGCGCCACCTTGAGGACCGTCGCGGGCGACAACCTGCCCCCCGCTGCGAGCGTCTCCTCGGCGGCCGCTTCGATATCCGCCGCGAAGACGTAGCTGACGTCGCGCCAGCGCAGGCGCAGCACCAGGCCGCTGTTGTTGGGCGTGCGCTGGCCGTCTGGTAGCCACCCCTGGCCCGGCGGCGGCCAGAGCGCTTCGAGCGTAACGCCGCCGCCGAGGTCCCACGCGGTCCCGGCGTCCGCGAACACCACGCTTGCGCCGTCTGCCGACGCCCGCGCGAGCACATGGCGTCCGAGCGGGGCGTCGCGCGCCGCGCCCGGCAGCACGACGCGCGAGGCGTCGTAGCGATCCAGCACGTCGAGCAGCCCGGTCGCGTGGTCCGCCTCTGCGTGCGTGAGCACCACCATGTCGAGCGAGCGGTCGTCCCATGGCAATTCGCCGCCGAGTCCGCGCAGCACGGCCGGGCCCGGCCCGCCGTCGATCAGCACGTCCGCCCCGCCCGGCGTCTCGATGAGGATGGCGTCGCCCTGCCCGACGTTGAGGATGGTCACCTCGAGGCGGCGCTCGGCGCTGCCTCCGGCGATCCATCCGAGGGAGAGCACGAGCGCCAGCGCCGGCGCCGCGAACGCGATACGGCGAGCCGCGACGCGCCAGCGCCACGGGCGCGTGGGCTCCAGCGCTGGCGCATCCCAGTTCCGCACAAGGCGCACCGCACGCGGCGCGATCGCGAGCAAGGCCGCGTACGTGGCGATCGCCGCGGCGGCGCCATAGCGGCCCGCGCCCATCGTGGCGCCCGGCAAACGGGCGAACCATCCGGCGACGGCGAGCCAGTACTCGAGCAGGAAGTAGGCGGGTGCGCCAAAGGCCTGGGGCGCCGCGCCCATCATCCCGCCGATCGCGGCAAGCAGCGATGCCAGCAGCAGGAACGGAAAGACAGGCACAATCAGCATGTTCGCCGGCAGGGCGACGAGCGACACGCGCTCGAAATGCAGTGCCATCAGCGGCGCCGTGGCGATCACCGCCGCGATCGTCACACTGGCGGGCTCGGCGATGGCTGCGCCGAACCAGCGCGGCACTTCGTCGCGCCGCATGACGACACCCGCCGCGCCGATGATGCCGCGCCGCAGCGGCGACGCGAGCCAGATGATGCCGGACGTCGCGGCGAAACTGAGCTGGAACGAGACGTCGCGTACGACGCGCGGATCCCACGCCGCCATGAGCGCCGCGGCGAACAGCACCGACGTGAGGCCGTTCGTGCGCCGCCCGGAAACGCCGGCGAGCACGAGCAGCACGCCCATGATCGTCGCGCGCGTCACGGGAGGCGAGAAACCGACGAGCGCCGCGTACAGCACGACCCCGATGATCGCGAGGACCATCGCCTGGCGGCGCCGGACGAACCACGTGAGCGCGAGCGTGCAGAATGTGGCGACGAGCACCACGTTGCCGCCCGACACGACGACGAGATGCGATGTGTTCGACGCGTTGAGGTCGTCGAGTGTTTTTTTTGGCAGCGCTGAGCGCTCGCCCAGCAGCACGCCTTTCGCGAGCGCGGCCTGCGGCTCCGGCAGCGCGCGTTCGATGCCATCGGCGAGGGCGCCGCGCACGTCGCGCAGGAGCCGGCGCACCTGCCCCGCCTCGTGGTGATCGATCAGGCGCACGCGTGGGAAGCCGGCGACGCTGTGGATGTCCCGCCGTTCGAGGTAGGCGGCGTAGTCGAATCCGTCGAGGTGCGGCGGGGATGCGAGCGCGCCTTCGATCTCGAGCACGTCGCCGGCGCGGTAGCGGGGGTGCAGGGGCGCGGTCACCAGCACCCCGCCCGAGGCGCCGTGCCAGACGCCGCCGCGCTGCACCGCGCGCGCGTCGACGGCAAAGCGCTGCGTCGTATCGCTGATCACCGGATCGTCGCGCACGGTGCCGCGAACGCGCATCGCTACGCCGTCATTGAACTGCGCGACCGCATCGGACCCGGGCGGCGCGTGAGATGCGCGCTCCCAGGCAATGGCGCCGAGCATGATCAGCGGCAGCAGCGCCGCATAGGCGGCCGCGAGCGTCGAGCGGCGGATGATCGCCAGCGTTGTCAACGTCGCGGCGAGCGCGGGGGCGATCGGCCACGCGCCAGCGCCGAACGTCGCGGCGGCGGCAATACCGCCGAGCCACGCCGCGCTCAGGCAGGCAAGCAGCAGGTAGGGGACCGGGGAGCGGCGTCCGTGCACGCGCGCGATCGTAGATCAGTGGCTCGCGGCGTTCCAACCGGTTGGTAAGGATGCGGCTGCGGGGGGCCGCGGGCACGACACCTGCCGCTCAGCTCAGACTCCGCATTGGTAGGGGATGCTCTCGCCTCTCGGGGGCATCTCTCGTACCATGCCGCTGCTTCCGGGGACACAGTCGCAGCGACAGGCGGGATACATGGCAGGCAGCAGCATCGTCGAACGCGCGCGCGCCGAAGGGCGCACGATCCTCACCGAAATCGAGGCCAAGCAGATGCTCGAGGAGGCCGGCGTGCCCGTCTCGCCGGCGCGCCTCGCGACGACGAAGGATGAAGCGGTCGCGGCCGCGCAGCAGCTCGGCTTCCCCGCGGTGCTCAAGATCGTCTCGCCCCAGATCACGCACAAAAGCGATGTTGGCGGGGTCGCCCTGGGCCTGACCTCGGCCGAGGACGTGGCCGCCGCGTTCGAGCGCATCGTGGCGTCCGCGAAGCAGCATGTGCCCGATGCGACGATCTCCGGCGTGGCGGTGCAGCGGATGGAGAAGCCGGGAGTCGAAGTGATCATCGGCGTCACGAAGGATCCGCAGTTCGGGCCTGTGCTGATGTTCGGCCTCGGGGGCGTGCTGGTCGAGGTCCTCAAGGATGTCGCCTTCCGCATCATCCCGATCGAGGCGCGGGATGCGCGCCAGATCGTGGAGGAGATCAAGGGCTACCCGCTGCTGCAGGGCTACCGCGGTCAAGATCCGGCGAACATCGACAAGCTGCACGCGTTGTTGCTGAAGGTGTCGGCGTTCATCGAGCAGCACCCTGAGATCGAAGAGCTGGACCTGAATCCCGTCTTCGCGCGCAAGGACGACGCCATCGCTGTCGACGCCCGCATCGTGATCAGCTGACAAAGCTCACCGCAAAGGCGCAAAGGACGCAGAGGGGCAGAAGATAGGGGATGACCGTTCCGGACACGGTAAACGCACTCAGTAATCGCGTTGTCGGCGCGGCGATCGAGGTGCACCGTCACCTCGGACCCGGGCTGCTCGAGTCAGCGTACGAAGCCTGCCTGTGCGCCGAGCTGGCGTCCTCAGGTGTCGAATTCGTGCGACAGCAACCCCTGCCCATCGTCTACAAGAACATGCGCCTCGATGCCGGCTATGTGCTCGAGATCGTTGTAGGTGATTCCATCGTCCTCGAGCTGAAGTCGGTCGAACGGCTGCTGCCCGTGCATGAGGCGCAGGTGATCACGTATCTGAAACCCACCGGTCTTCCGTTAGGACTCCTCATCAACTTCAACGTCCCATTGCTCCGCTCGGGTATCAAGCGCTTCGCCAACACCCAGGAACCAAAGAGAACCTTTGCGCCCTCTGTCGCCTTTGCGGTGAAAAAGACATGAACGATCTGAAGCGGGTGCTGGCGCCACGAACGGTCGCCGTCGTTGGCTCGAAGCGGGCCGATGGTTACATGTGGCTCCGGAACTACAGCACCTTCACGGGCAAGCTGTACTCGGTGCAGATCGACCCGAACGAAATCCCGGGCATCGAGGCGATGGGTGTGCCCAATTACGCCTCGCTCACCGAGATCCCGGACGAGATCGATTACGTGATGCTGGCAGTGCCGCGACAGGTGGCGCCGGTCATCATCAAGGACTGCGTGGCGAAGGGCGTCGGCGGCGCCGCGCTCTTCACATCGGGATTCGCGGAGACCGGCGAAGAGCTCGGCATCAAGCTGCAGGATGAGATCCTGCGCATCGCGCGCGAGGGCGGGTTGGCGCTGATCGGGCCGAACTGCATGGGCCTCTACAACCGCCGCCTGGGCGTGCGGCAGAGCGCCGAGCAGGGCGCGGGCGAGCCCGGCGAGGCGGGCTTCATCGGCCAGAGCGGCACCCATTCGATCAACTTCGGCCTCGTCGGCGAGGCGCACGGGATCCGCGTCAGCACGTCGATCAGCATGGGCAACGGCATCATCCTCGATGTACCCGACTACGTGGAGTATCTCGCCGACGATGCTGAGACGAAGGTGATCGCCATGTACATCGAGGGTGTCCGGGACGGCCGGCGCTTCGTCGCATCGCTGCGACGCGCAGCGGCGCGCAAGCCAGTCGTTGTCTGGAAGGGCGGCGTCACCGAGGCCGGCGCGCGCGCCACCGCCTCGCACACCGGGTCGCTCGCCACGCGCAGCGCCGTGTTCGATGCGGCCGTGCGCCAGTGCGGCGCGCTCCGCGCCTCCAGCCTCGAGGACACGATCGACGTGGTGAAGGCGTTGCTGCGTATCCGGCCTTCGACCGGGACGCGCATGGGGTTGATGGCGATGACCGGCGGCCAGTCGGTGGTCATCACCGACGCGTTCGTGCAGGCCGGGCTCGAAGTGCCGCGCCTCTCCGACGCGTCGTACCAGGAGCTGCGCTCGTTCTTCAACATCGTCGGCGGCAGCTATCAGAATCCGCTTGACATGGGCGGCACGATCGGCTTCGGCGGGTCGGCCGGCACGCTCCAGCGCCTCTTCGCGATCCTCGATTCCGACCCGAATATCGATGCGATCGCGATGGAGTTGGCCTCAGGGTTCCTGGCGCGCATGTGGAAAGCGAACCCAGCCTCGCTCGACGCCATGCTGGATACGCTCACCGCGCACGCGCAGACTTCGTCGAAGCCGTTCCTCATCGTGCTCCAGCCCCAGCACGTCGAAGAGATTGTCATCGAGGCGCGCAAGAAGGCGCAGGAGCGCGGCCTCGCGGTGTTCTCATCGTTCGAGCGCGCGGCGCACGCCTACCGGCGCGCGGTGGAGTACCATCGCTCTCGGGCCGAACTGGCCTGATCGCGCACTGGCCCGCATGTCCGCGTGGCGGGCGTGTTATTCGCCGGTCCCGAGGCGCAGGTCGCGCCGGCGGAACACGTAGTACGTCACCGCAAGCAGGAGCACGCACCACGCGGCAAGCATGACGAACGCGAACCACGGGTCCGGGAGGCTCGCCGGATCGGGGTTCTCGCGGAAGGCGAGACTGGCGTAGGTCTCGCTGTCAAGCCGGTTGGCCGCGAGCAGGGATGCGGCGTTGTGCCCCATCGAGAACACGAGCAGGTCCTCGAACGTGCCGCCGAGCGCGTCGAAGATGCCGATGACCGCGGCCTCGATGAAGATGAAGAGGATGATGCCGGTCGCGCCCAGCGCCGTCGAGCGGCCGATCGCCGCGAGCGCGAAGGCGAGCAGCGCGTAGGGCAGCACGCCGACGCCGGCGCGGAGGATCATCAGCGGGATCTCGGCGATCGACAGCTCCACCGATCCGGCCGGGTCGAGCGTGACATCAAACCCGGCCATGTTGGATGTGATGATGGAGGACGCGATGCCCCAGGCGAGCGTGAGCAGGAGCAAGGCCGAGCAGAAGAGCGCCACGCCGGTGAGCTTCACGGTGAGCCACCCGTCGCGGCTCTGGCCCCGCGCGATGGCGTGACGGACGGTGCCCCAGTTGTACTCGGTCGCCACCGCTGAGGCGATCAGCACGCCGATGATGATGGAGCCCCAGAACTGGCCGGCGTCCAGGAGCGTCGGGAGGGCCCACGGCAGCACGAAGGCGCGCGTGGCGCCGGGCACGTCGTTGCGCAGCTCCGGGTCCGCTTCATCGTGCAGGTCCCACCACGCCGTGTAGCCGAAGAGCCACACTTGCACGCCGGCCCCGAGCAGCAGCACGACGAACAGCACCCACGGCAGCCAACGGGTGCGCGTCTTCAACAGCTCGGCAGCGAGAAGGCTCATGCCTGCGCCCCCGTGACTTCCAGGAAGAAGTCCTCGAGCGAGCTCTCCGCCGGCCGCAGCTCGAAGAGCCAGATGCCGGCTTCGGCGAGCGCGCGGCTGAGGTCGGCTGCCCGTTCGCGCGGCGCGTCGACGACGATCGCGCCGTCACTGGCGCGCGCGCCCGCTGTCCATGGCAGCGCGGCCAGGACCTTCAGGGCGCCGGCGTCGTCGGTGGTGCGGATCGTGATGGACGAGGCGGCGGAGGTGAGCGCGCCGACGGGGCCCTGGTGGATCAGGCGGCCGGCCTTGAGGATGGCCACGTCGTCGCACATCTGCTCGACCTCGCTGAGAATGTGGCTTGAAACGAAGACGGTCATGCCGCCGCGCGCCAGTTCGCGGATGAGATCACGGAACTCACGGATGCCGGCCGGGTCGAGGCCGTTGGTCGGCTCGTCGAGGATCAGCAGCTCGGGCGCGTGCATGATGGCGGCGGCGAGCGAGAGGCGCTGCTTCATGCCTAGCGAGTAGTTGCGAACCTTGTCGTTGGCGCGATCCCGCAGGCCGACCAGGTCGATCACGTCCTCGATACGGGACGGTGTGACGTCCCGGGAGATGGCGGCCCAGATGCGGAGGTTGGCGCGCGCCGTCAGATGCGGGAAGTACGACTGGCCTTCGAGCGTGGAACCGGTTCGGCGGATCGCCTGCGTGCGGTGGGTGCGCGTGTCGAGTCCGAAGATCTCGACGTGGCCGGCGCTGGGGGCGATGAGGCCGAGGGCGCAGGCGATCGTCGTGGTCTTGCCGGCGCCGTTCGGGCCGAGGAAGCCGTACACGTGTCCGCGCCGCACGGCGATATCGAGTGAGTCGACCGCGAGGCGCCGTCCATAGCGCTTCGAGAGACCCACCGTGCGCAGGACGATGTCGCCGTCAGCCGATGCCATCGGCGCACCTTAAACGTTGCGGGGTGTCGGGGCTAGGCTTGTCGTCGGGTGCGCGCGGCCCGATTTCGCACGAGATTCGCACACGTGACGCTCGCCCCCGCGAACCCGCAGTCAACCCGAGGACACACCGCGCTGTCCGAACCGCGGGCTATGACGCGGCGGGCATCTCTTCCCAGAAGAGGCGGAGGTCGTTCGCCGTTCGTACCTTGTTGCCGCCCTCACGCTTCGCCAGGTACATCGCCTGGTCGGCGATCCGCACGAGCACGGGGTACTCCTGTGCGTCGAACGGATAGGTAGCGATGCCGACGCTGAGGCCAACGTGCAGGTCATCG
>Ga0209172_10004302_pt1 | contig 19482 bp, 14 predicted proteins | sample LarsenN4metaG_FD_184113 | JGI IMG/M metagenome (GOLD analysis project Ga0209172, IMG submission 184113) | Hot spring sediment bacterial and archeal communities from British Columbia, Canada, to study Microbial Dark Matter (Phase II) - Larsen... ... | reverse complement strand
CGGGCGAGATCAACTACCGCAACATTTTCCGCCACCTGCACAGCCGGGGCTTTGCGGGGGTGATCGGCATGGAGCACGGCAACTCCAAGCCCGGCAAGGAGGGTGAGCGGGCGGTGATCGACGCCTACCGGGCGTGCGACGACTTCTGAGCGATCCGAACCCCGAACGCAAGTGAAGGCCGCGCGATCCGAACCCCGAAGCGACTGCGGGGCCGCATCCGAACCCCGAATGGCAGCGAGGGGCCCTGGCGCGGCGGCGATTCAGCGCGGACTGGGCCGCCTCAAGCAGCGCTCTCTCAGGCCATGGCGGGCATCAAGGCCTGTCGCTTCCCGCTCCGGGTTCGGATTGGCTCGCGACTCGGACCCGCCAGCGGAATCCGCTAGACTGGAACTCGCCATCCGTCAGGCAACGCGGAACAGGAGCCCAGCATGTCAATTCGCCTGCATTCCAGCCGTCGTCGTTTGCTGCCGCATCTCACGCGGCGTGATTTCCTGAAGACTTCCGCCGCCGCTTCGGCCGCCGCCCTGGCCGGCGGCTGCGCCATGGGCGACCGCCGTGAAGCGCCCGGCGTCCTGCACGCCGCGCATCGGCTCGAGCGCATCCGCGTGGGGCTGATCGGCTGCGGCGGGCGTGGGCGCGACGCCGCGCTGGACGCGCTGAAGGCGGACGACAATACGGTCGTGACGGCGCTGGGCGACCTGTTTCAGGACCGGCTCGACGAGGGCCGCAAGTGGCTGACGGAGGAGGCCGGCAAGGCCGGCAAGGCCGAACGCGTCCAGGTCACGGACGACCACTGCTTCGTCGGCTGGGACGCGTACCAGAACGTGATCAACGCGGGCGTGCATCTCGTCATCCTGGCCACGCCGCCGCACTTCCGCCCGCAGCATCTGCACGCCGCCATCTCCACCGGCAAGCACGTGTTCATGGAGAAGCCGGTGGCGGTGGACCCGGTGGGGGCGCGGTCGGTGATCGCGTCGTCGGACCTGGCGGCGCGCAAGGGGCTGGCGATCGTGGCGGGCACGCAGCGGCGGCACGACCCGGCCTACGTGGAGACCATGAAGCGCATTCAGGAAGGCTGGATCGGCGACGTCGTGGCCGGCCAGTGCTACTGGAACCAGGGCCCCCTGTGGGTCAAGAAGCGCGAGCCGGGCTGGAGCGACATGGAGTGGCAGTGCCGCAACTGGCTGTATTTCACCTGGCTCTCCGGCGACCACATCGTCGAGCAGCACGTGCACAACCTGGACGTGATGAACTGGGCCTTGGGCGGGCCGCCGCTCAAGTGCGTCGGCATGGGCGGGCGGCAGTCGCGCACGGCGGAGGAGTACGGGAACATCTGGGACCACTTCGCCTGCGAGTTCGAGTACGCCAACGGCGCGCGTGTGCTGAGCATGTGCCGCCAGGTGCAGGGGGCGTCGGAGCGCATCTCGGAGCGGGTCGTCGGCACGCGCGGCGTCGCGAACCCCGACGGCGTGATCGAAGGCCGGCGAAAGTACAAGTACGAGGGCCAGCGGGTGAATCCGTACGTGCAGGAGCACCGCGACCTGATCGCCAGCATCCGCAGCGGCCGGCCGCTGAACGAGGGCCGCCGCATCGCCGAGAGCACGCTGACGGCGATCATGGGCCGCATCTCGGCCTACACCGGGCGCGAGGTGCAGTGGAGCTGGGTGATGAACTCATCGGCGCTGGACCTGACGCCGCCGAAGTATGAGTTCGGCGACCTGGCGATCGAGCCGGTCGCGGTTCCGGGGCAGACGAAGCTGGTGTAAGGCGGCGGATGCGCCAGAACGGTAGCGTCGGCCCCCTGTGGCCGACGTAGAATCGCGAAGTGTTCCCGTCAAGTACGTCCGCCACGGGGGGCGGACGCTACGCTGCTGCGCTCACGCGACGCACGATCTCCGCGGCACGGCCCTCGATGGCCGCGAAGTCGCGTGCCTTCAGCTCGGCCGGGTCGAAGAGCGCCCGCACAAACCCCGCGCCCGCCGCCCCGGCTCGCAGCACGGCGACGACGTTCTCCGCCGTGACCCCCGCGGTCGGGAAGATGCGCAGGAAGGGCAGCGGTCCGAGCACGGCGGCGATGTAGGCGGGCACGTCGTGCGGGGCGGGGAAGAGCTTGACGAAGTCGGCCCCGGCGCGGTGCGCGGCGAGCATCTCCGTCGGCGTGAACGTGCCGGGAATGCTGACGACGCCGAGCGCGTGCGCCTCGGCGATGATCTGCGGATCGGACACGGGCGAGACGAGGAACCGTGCGCCCGCCTCTACCGCCGCCCGCGCCTGCTCGACCTCGAGCACCGTGCCGGCCCCGACGAGCAGGTCGGGATCCTTCGCGAATTCCGCGATCAGCTCGATCGCGCCTGGAGTGGTGAGCGTGAACTCGACCATGCGGAAGCCGCCGCGGATGACGGCCCGCATGGCGTCGGCGGCGAGCCGCTGGTCGTTCGTGCGGAGGATGGCGCTGATGCGCGTGCGAAGCATGCGCTGGAGGGTCTGGTCGCGATTGCTCGTCACCGCGGCTGCCGGCGCTTTCAAATTGATTCCCCCGCAGATGTCTGACTGCCCGGGCACGCAGGTACTTTACTATAGAGGAGCCGGGTGCTTCACGGCAAAGGACGCAGCGCGGCCCTCGGCCGCGACCAAATGCAACCGCCGAGGCGCTGAGGAGGCGGAGAACGTAGAGCGCAACCAAGGCTCGCAGCAGCGATCAGTAGCGTGAGCAGAATCTTCGCGTGCAGGATAAGGAATGAACGGTTTGCAGTGCGGAGGGTCGCGCGGCATCGGGCCACGACCTGCAGAGCTGGCGCAACGCGCAGCGTTTGCCAGTTCTTCGGCGGGCTGCTAGATTGGAGGGGATGATTCGGCTCTTCTCGCCCCAAGCCCCGCACCGGGCCCGCGCCTGGCGCGCCGGCCGGCATGCCCTCTTCGGCCGGCAGTCCGCCGGCGCCCGCGCGCACGTCGGCGGGCGCCCGTGATGGTCACGCTGCACGCCTACATCCTGCGCGAGCTGCTCAAGACCTTTGCGCTCGCGGTCATCGCCTTGGCCGGGCTGTTCACCATGGCCGGCGGGCTGGTGACCGTAATTCGTTATGAGGGCATCACCGCCGCCAACTTGGTCGTCGTCGTCCCGCTGCTGCTGCCGATCGTGGTGACGCTGACGATGCCGGTGGCGGCCCTGTTCGCGGCGGCGATGGTCTACGGTCGCCTGGCGGCGGACAACGAGCTGCTGGCCTGCCGGGCCGCGGGCGTCAACGTCCATCGGTTGTTTCTGGCGGCCATGCTGCTGGCGGTGTTCGTGACGGCCTTCGCGCTGTTTTCGGGCAACTTCATCATCCCGGACTTCCTGCTGCGGCTGGAGCGCTTCGCGCGCAACAACCTGCGCGACATCGCGTTCGCACAGCTTCACGGCAAGGGCAACCTGCGGCTGCGGGACGAGTTCTTCCTCTCGGCCGAGCGCGTGGAGAACGTCGCCCACAGCGAGCTGGAGCGCAAGGGCTTTCCCACCGGTCCGGGCATGGGCTACATGCTCATCACGGCGCCGACGTTCCTGCAGCTCAACAAGAGCGGCGAGGTGGTCCGCTTCACAACCGCGGAAGCGGGGCTGTGCCGCTTCGACACGCGACAGCAGGAGGTCAACCTCACGATCGCGCTGCGCAACGCGAACGACTACGAAGTGGATCAGAGCCAGGGAACGTTCAAGGCCGACGTGACCGTCAGCGTCGAGCCGCGCCGCCGCACCCCGCTCAAGCCCTCCCTGGTCGATCTGGGCAAGCTGCTGACGTGGCGCGCCCGGCCGTGGGAAGCGGACACCGTGCGGCCGGAAGTGCAGGCGTTCGCGCAGCGCTTCGCGTACGACCGCTTCTACGCACACGCGTGCCAGCGGATCAATGCCGGGCAGGCGTTGGAGCTGTCGGACGAAGACGGCGGGCGGTACGCGCTGACGGCCGGCCGGTGCGTGTGGGGCGACAACGGGCTGCGTCTGGAGGAGCCGCGCGTGGTCGCACACGATCCGCGGCTCGAGCGTCCCATCCTCTATCGCGCGGCCCAGGGCGAACTGCGGGCCGAGCCCGCCGGCGACCGTCCCGGCCGCCTGCAACTCGCGCTGCAACAGACGCCGGCGCAGCCGGTGCTGGTGCAGCACCCGCGGGCGGCGGACTACCAACGGCCGCGCGAGCACGGCACGCAGCGCCTGGGCGACCTGCTGATCCCGGACGCCATCGTCGCCGCCGCCGCCTACACCCCCGACCTGCTTACGGACCTGGCCCAGCCACTGCCGATGAGCGAGCGGTTGACGGCGGCGCGGCGGGACCTTGCCGGCAAGTGCGCACAGATGCGCCGCGACGCGGCCGCGATCATTCACTTCCGGCTGGGCTACCCGGCCAGCGCGCTGGTGACGGTGTTGATGGGCGCGGTGCTGGGCGTGATCTATCGCGGGGCGCAGCCGCTGGCGGCCTTCGGGCTGGCGTGCATCCCGTTCGGGGTGGTGACCGTGCTGGTGATCATGGGCCGCAGCCTGGCCGAGAAGTCGGCCACGGAACTGCTCGGCGTTTCGATCATCTGGGGCGGGCTGGCGGCGATGGCTGCGGCCGACGGGCTGTTCGTGTGGCTGGGCGTTCGACGTTGAGGGCCGGACTGCGACCATGACCGTCATCGACCGCTACATCGTCCGCACGTTCGTCGTCGGCTACCTGATCCTGGTCGGCGTCGGCGTCGGCATGTACGTGCTGATCGACCTGCTGATCAACCTGGACGACTTCCTGGAAGACCGCACCCTGACCGGCCTGCAAGTCCTCGGCCTCATGTTCGACTTCTATGGTCACAACCTGCCGCTGTACTACGCGCAGCTCGGCGGGCCCATGATGGCCGTCGCCGCCGCTTTCACGCTCGGCCGCATGCTCAAGAACAACGAGCTGACGGCGCTGGTGGCCGCCGGCATGCCGCTGCAGCGGCTGGTCGTGCCGCTGCTGCTGTCCTCGTTCGGGCTGACGGCCCTGTGGATGGCCAACCGGGAGTGCGTCATGCCCGCGTTTGCCGCCCAGATCGCGCGGCGGCACGAAGACGCCAGCGGCGCGCGCCCGCTGGGGGTGTACTGTGCCCGCGACGAGCACAGGGCCATTCTCACGGCGCTGCAGGTGTTCCCCCGGGAAGGGCTGCTGCGGCGGGTGTTCATCTTCGAGCCGCCGGTCGAAGGCAAGCCGACCCATCTGCTGGAGGCCGACGAGGCGCGCTGGGATGCGGCCCGGCGCACCTGGCGGCTGGAGCGCGGGCGGCGGATTCTGATGGGCGAGGCGACAGACGGCCCCGGCGTCGGGCAGGCCATCCGCTACGAGCCGGTCGACGAGTACGCCTTCGGCCTGGGCCCGGAAGAGCTGGCGCTGCGGCGCGGCTCGCAGTGGGCCGACCTGCTCAGCCTGCGGCAGCTCAATCAGCTCATGCGCAGCCACAGCCTGCCCAACCTGGCCACGATCGACATGGCCCGCCACATCCGCCTGACGCACCCGCTGTTGCAGTGGCTGCTGCTGCTGCTGGCGGTGCCGTTCTTCCTCACCTGTCAGCCGGCCAACGTGCTGGCGGCCGGCGGGCGGGCCCTGCTGTTGACCGGCTCGTTCTACCTGATCCTGTTCGTCGCCCACAGCGCGGTGCAGGAGGGAACCAAGGCCGCCATCATCGCCTGGATCCCGCTGCTGATCTTCGGCCCCATCGCCGCCGTGCAGCTCTCCAACATCCGCACCTGAACCGATTGTCGCACGCTTCACTGCGTTCAACCCTGCACCTGCGGATCATCCTCGCCGCTGCACACGGTGGATCGGCAGCAGGTCACGCACGTTGTCCATCACGCCCGTGAACGTCGGCCGCAGCAGGTAATTGCCGCGCTTGAAATACAGTGGGACAATCGGCAACTCCTGCTCGCACAGGATCCGCTCCGCCTCCGCCAGCAGCGCGAACCGCCGCGCATCGTCCTGCTCGCGGACGGCAGCGGCGATCAGGCGGTCGTACTCGGCGTTCTCCCAGCCGGTGCGGTTCTGGCCGCTGGCGCTGGTGAACAGGTCCAGGAACGTGAGCGGGTCGAGGTAGTCGCCGTACCAGTCGCTGCGGGCCAGGTCGTAGTCCAGGTTGCGGATCTTCTCGCTGAGCACCTTGCGCTCCAGCACGCGCAGCTCGACGCGGATTCCCAGCGCCGGCTCCCACATGGCCTGCACGGCCTCGGCGATGCGGCGCTGGATGGGCGGCTCCGGCGCGTACGCCAGCTCGATCGGTCGCGAAGCCAGCGGGTCGAAGCCGCTGCGACGCAAGTGCTCGCGGGCCAATGCGACGCGCTGCGCGTAGCTCAACCCTGCGCCCAGGCCGGCGGGCGGCTGGTAGTAAACCGTGCGGCCGTCCGCCGTCTGTCGCGGCATCAGCCGCAACGCGGCGCGCGGCACGTACGTGTCGGCCGGGGTCTCGCCCAGCCCCAGGATGTGCTCGCAAAGCGCCGGCTTGTCGATCGCCAGCGACAGCGCCTTGCGCAGGTCGGGGTTGTCCAGCGGCGGCCGTTTGCAGTTGACGCGGAAGAAGTAGGTGGCGAAGCGGTCGCCGACGTGGAAGTCGTCGCGCTGGCCGGCTTGCAGTCGCTCGAACAGGACCGCGGCGGTCTCCGGCTCCAAGGTGCGCACCAGGTCGATGCGGCCCACCTCGTAACCGATCAGGGCCGCGTTCGGGCTGACGATCGAAACCTCGATCGTCTCGACGCCGACGGAGTCGCGGTCCCAGTAATGCGGGTTTCGCCGCAGGAGCAGGCGGCGCTTGAAGTCCCAGCGTTCGAGCACGAACGCGCCGTTGCAGACGATGTTCTCGGGTCGCGTCCAGAGATGCCGCCGGCTGCGGTCCTCGCGTCCGTCGGGCAGCGCGAAGCGTCCCAGCGTCGGGGGATGCACGGGGGCGAGCGTGGGGAACGAAGTCAGATCGAGGAAGTAGGGGCAGGGGTTGGCCAGGTGGACACGCAGCGTCCGCCCGTCGGGCGCGTCGACGCCCACGCGGTCGGCGGGCAGGTCGTCGCCCGGGTCGTCGTTGAGGCATGAGCGGTAGTACGCTTCCGCGCCGTTGATGACGAACAGCAGGCTGGCGTATTGCGCCTCGGTGTGCGGGTCGAGGGCCCGCAACCAGGCGGCGCGGAAGTGCTCGGCCAAGACCGGATCGCCGTTCGACCAGCGGGCCTCCGGTCGCAGGTGGAAGGTGTAGGTGGAGCGAGCGGCGTCGAAGTCCCAGCTTGCGGCGACGGCCGGCTCGGGTTGCAGCGTAAGCGGGTGGAGGCGCGTCAGGCCCTCGAACAGGGCCTGCGTTACCTGGATTTCGTCCAGCAGGCTGACGCGCTGCGGGTCGATGGTTCGCAGCTCGTCGGAGGCGACCACGAAGTCCGCCCGCGGGGCGCGCCCGGCAAAGGCCAGCCAACCCAGCAACGCCGTCAACGAAATTACGAGCACGGTCGCGGTCGCGCGGAGCATGCCTCAGCTCCTGCGGCGTGTTTGACGCCGCGCGGCGCGGCGGATTATCGCGCAGTGTACGCGCTGCCAGCAGGCTCAGCTTGACAATCCGGCTGCGGCAGAGATAGCCTCCATGCGGTCCCGTTGCGAGGCGCACGATGGAAGTTCGCATGGATTTGGCGCAGATCGTAATCTGCGAGACGCGCGATCCGCAGCTCATCCTGCTGCGCGAGCGCAACGGCGACCGCACGCTGCCGATCGTCATCGGACTGAACGAGGCGCTGGCGATCGACCGGCGTGTGAAGGGCCTGCAGCTCCAGCGGCCGCTGACGCACGATCTGCTGTCGAACGTGATCGACTCGCTGTCGGCCCAGCTCGAAAAGATCGTGATCAACGACCTGCGCGACCACACCTTCTACGCCAAGCTGGTGATTCGACAGGACAGCGAGCTGATCGAAGTCGACAGCCGCCCCTCCGACGCCATCGCCCTGGGCGTGGCCAACGAAGTGCCCATCTTCGTCGAGGATCACGTGCTCCGGGCCGCAGAGCAGTGATGCAGCCCACCCTGGCTTGGAACGCCAGCGCAGACGAGCGACCGACGCTGGGGTGGCGCGGTCCGGCGCCCGCCAGGCCGTGCGCGCCATTAAAGGCCACGGCCTCGCTTCGCGAGACCGTGCCGCCCGGCCGCGACGAACGCCACCCGACGCGGGGTCACGGCGCAGTCCCCAGCCGCAGCTCCCGCCTCAGTGCGTCTTCCAGCCGCGGCGCGCAGAACTCGAAACCGGCCTGTTGAAGTACGCGCGGCTGCACGCGGCAGCCGGCCAGCAGCAGCTCGCGGCCCATCTGACCCATCAGAAGCTCGACCGCCGAGGCAGGCAGCGGGACGAGCGTCGGTCGCCGCAGCACGCGCCCCAGCGTCTTGGTGAACTCGCGATTGGTGACCGGCTGCGGTGCGACCACGTTGACCGGCCCGGCGATGTCATCGCGGGACAGCAGGAACTGAATCACGCCCAGGACGTCGGCCAGCCCGATCCAGCTCATGTATTGTCGGCCCGAGCCAACCACGCCGCCCAGGCCCGACCGGAACGGCGTCAGCACCTGGCCCAGCACGCCGCCCTTCGGGCTGAGCACCACGCCGCTGCGCAGGTTGACGACCCGCAATCCGGCGCGCCGCGCCGGCTCGGTCGCGGCCTCCCACTCGACGCAGACCTCGGGCAGGAATCCGCGCCCGGGCGGGCTGGTCTCATCCAGCAGCTCGTCCCCACGATCGCCGTAGTAGCCGATGGCCGAGGCGCAAAGGAAGGCTTTCGGCGGCGGTTGGAGCCGCGCCAGCGTTTCGCTCAAAAGCCGCGTGCTGACGACGCGGCTGTCGCGGATGAGCGCCTTGCGAGCGGCGGTCCAGCGGCCGGCGGCGATGCTCGCGCCGCCCAGGTGGATGATCGCGTCGGCCCCTTGCAGCCGGGCGGCGTCGATCTCGCCTCGCTCCGGGTACCAGGGGATCTCGGTGCCGGCGGCTGGCGACCGGCGCACGAGTTGCTGCACGCGGTGGCCGCCGCGGCTCAGGAACGGTATGAGCTCCGAACCGATCAGCCCGCTGGCGCCGCCGACGACGACGCGCAGCGCCGCGGGGTCAGGCTGGGAATCCAGCGTGCCCTGAGACGGCGTGTACGGGTGGCAGGGCGTCGGCTTCTCTACGGGGTCTGGAGCGGAACGATTCCTCATCGCTTCGACGCGTCCAAGATGGTCACGCCGACAACCTGCCGGCCGCGGCGACGGCGCCTGCCCTGCGCCTGCCATGCCACGAGAGCGTCTCGATACCCGCGGGTCAGGCGGCTACAGCGTGAGATTGCGTTCGGCGCCGCTGGCCTCGAAGACGTGCACGCGCTGCATGTCCACGTGCAGGTCCACCGCCTGCCCCTCCCGCAACGGCGCACGGGCGTCGATGCGGCAGGTTAGCCGGTCGCCCCGCGACGTCGAAACCTGCACGTCCATGCGGTCACCCAATGGCTCGACCACGTCCACACGCACCCGCAGCCGGGAATCGGGTGGACCGTCGGCCGGCGACAGCAGTTCCGGCCGGATGCCGATCGTCACCGGCTGGCCCACGTGCGCTTCGAGCCGCTGCCGATGCGCCGGACACAGCGCCAGCCGGCTGTCCGCTGCTGCTCCAGCCGCGGAGCCTGCCGCCACGCCCGCGCTCGCGCCGGATGAATCGCCCGCCGCGCCCGGCTCGAACAGCAGCCGCTCCCCCTCGGGCACAAGCCGGCCGGTGAGGAAGTTCATCGGCGGCGTGCCGACGAAGCCGGCCACGAAGCGGTTGACCGGGCGCTCGTAGATCTCAAACGGCGAGCCGCACTGGTGCAGCAGGCCGTCCTTGAGCACCGCCACGCGGTCGCCCAGCGTCATCGCCTCTTCCTGGTCGTGCGTGACGTAGATGGTCGTGGTCTGCACGCGGCGGTGGAGGCGCTTCAGCTCGGCCCGCATCTCGATCCGCAGCCGGGCATCCAGGTTGCTCAGCGGCTCGTCGAACAGGAACGCCTGCGGCTCGCGCACGATCGCCCGCCCGACCGCCACCCGCTGCCGTTGCCCGCCCGACAGCGCCGCCGGCCGGCGGCTCAGCAGGTTGTCGATGCCCAGCATGGCAGCCGCGGAGTGGACGCGCTGGTCGATTTCGGTGCGTTCGGCGCGGGCCCGGCGGTACTTGCCGGGCGCCACCAGCATGAATAGCGGGTTGTCCCACAGCCCGTACTTCCGCCGCAGCATCAGGCTGAACGCCATGTTCTTGTACACCGTCATGTGCGGGTAGAGGGCGTAGTTCTGGAAGACCATGGCGATGTTGCGGTCCTTGGGCTGCACGTCGTTGACGACGCGCGCGCCGATGCGGATCGTGCCGCTGCTGATCTCCTCCAGGCCGGCGATCATGCGCAGCGTCGTGCTCTTACCGCAGCCGGACGGCCCGACCAGCACCAGGAACTCGCGGTCGGCGATGGTCAGGCTGAGATCGTCGACGGCCGTGACACCGCCGGGGAAAAGCTTGCTGACGTGGTCGAGGACGACTTCAGCCATGTTCACCTGTCGCGCTTGGACATGTCGTCATCCCCAGGAGCGAAGCGACGAGGGATCTCGCGGCAAACGCGGGGCCTTGTACTCGCGGCTAGATTCCTCGTGGCTGCGCTCCTCGGAATGACCTCAGGCACCACCCCTGCACCACAGTTTATAATCCCGCCCCGCGCGCGGAAGGGCCATGGGCACCCGATTCTCGCTCAAACAACGCGCCGCCGGCATCCTGCTGCACCCCACCAGCCTGCCGGGGCCGCACGGCGGCGGCGACCTGGGCGTCGAGGCCCGCCGCTTCGCCGACTTCCTGCACGCGGCCGGACAGACCTGGTGGCAGATGCTGCCGATCGGGCCGGTTGGGCTGGGCAATTCGCCGTACGCGTCGACCTCGGCCTTCGCGGGCAACCCGCTCCTGATCGACCTGGACGCACTCGTTGCCGACGGCCTGCTGGAGAAAGCGGACGTGAAGCCGCCCGCCGGCCGGCCCACCCGCCGTGTCGATTACGCGCGCGTGACGCGCTTCCGCATGGCGTGTCTGCGGCGGGCGTTCGAACGCTTCCTGAACCGCCGGCGGGGGAGCGATGATTTCGACCGTTTCTGTCGCGAGCAGCAGTGCTGGCTGCACAAGCACGCGCTGTTCTGCGCGGTGAAGCGCGCCCACCGCGACAGGCCCTGGACGCAGTGGAATCCTGCCTTGCGGGCCCCAACGGCGGGGGCGTTGCAGGCGGCCTTCCTCGCGCTGCAATACGAGATACTCTTCGAAACGTTCGTGCAGTACGTCTTCGATCGCCAGTGGGCGGCGCTCAAGCGCTACTGCAACGAGCGCGGCGTGGGGCTGATCGGCGACCTCCCGATCTTCGTCAGTCACGACAGCGCGGACGTGTGGGCGCACCAGGAGCTGTTCCGCCTCGACGCCCGCGGACGGCCGCTCGAGGTCTCGGGCGTGCCGCCGGACTATTTCAGCCGCACCGGCCAGCTCTGGGGCCACCCGCTGTACCGCTGGGAACGGCACCGGGCGACGGGCTACGCGTGGTGGATCGCACGTTTCCGACGGGCGTTGGAGCAGTTCGACGCGGTACGGATCGATCATTTCCTGGGGTTCAACCGCTGCTGGGCCATGTCGGCTCGCGCGAAGACCGCCGCCCACGGCCGCTGGCGGCGCAGCCCGGGCCGCGAGCTGCTGGAGTGCGTGACGAAGGCGCTCGGCCGCATGCCGATCATCGCCGAGGACCTGGGCCTCGTGACGCCGCAGGCGACCGCGCTGCGCGAGCACTTCGACTATCCCGGCATGCGCGTGTTGCAATTCGCGTTCGGCGACGACGCGCGCTATGGCCAGCCGTTGGAATGTCCGCGAAACTGCGTCGTGTACGCCGGTACGCACGACAACGACACGACGGTGGGCTGGTTCCTCAGCCGGCCGCGCGGCCCGAAGGCCCGTGGCCGCGACGGCCTGACGGAGGCGGAGCGCTTCCTGCGCTGCGCGGGCTGGCGTGTGGCACAGCCGCCCTCGGCTGTGCCTGGCCGGGCGGGCTCCATCGCGCCCAGTCGGGGGCGGCTCGGCCACGTAATCGCCTGGGCCATGATCCGCCTCGCCTACGCCTCGCGGGCGAACCTGGCGATCGTGCCGATGCAGGACGTGCTTGGGCTGGGCAGCGCGGCGCGCATGAACCGGCCCGGCAAACCGCGCGGCAACTGGGAATGGCGGATGGCGCCCGATGCACTCACCGACGAGCTGGCGGCTCAACTGCGCGCGCTGGCCAGGACACACGGCCGGATCCGGGCAGCGCGCACGCCAATCCGTCGATCAAGAGCAAGCCTGCATCCGGCGATTCCGGCCGAATGATCGCAGACGGCTACGGTCGGCGCTCGGCGGCCAAGCGGCTACTCTGTCGACGGAACTCCGATGCAACGACGACCAGGACAGCCGACCGCGCGCGGTGACCAAGGGCACGACCTCCCGGCTTGCGTCGAGCGCCTGGCCCGCAACCTCTGGTGGACCTGGAACAGCGACGCGACGCGCCTGTTCGCCGCGCTCGACCCCGCTTTGTGGGAGGCCAGCAACCACGACCCGCTGCGGACGCTCGCCGGCCTCGCGCCGGAGCGACGCGCCGCGCTCGCGGGTGACAAGCAGTTTCTGGCGCTTCTGGGCGATTGCGAGCGGCAACTCGCGGAATACCTCAAGTCGCGCACCTGGTTCGAGCGCACGTTCCGTGGCCGCGACCGCCGCCTGCTGGTCGCGTACTTCTGCTCCGAGTACGCGCTCCACGAGAGCCTGCCGCAGTACGCCGGCGGGCTGGGCGTGCTGGCCGGCGACCACCTGAAGTCCGCCTCCGACCTCGGCGTGCCGCTGGTGGCGGTCGGGCTGCTGTACCGCTGCGGCTACTACCGCCAGGAGCTGCGGCCCGACGGCACGACGCGCGCGGTCTACCCGCGCTACGACTTCCGCCTCATGCCGCTGGAGGACACGCGCCGCACCGTCTCCGTCCCGCTCGGCCGACGCACGCTGCACGCCAGGGTCTGGCGACTGCGGGTCGGCCGCACGCACCTGCTGCTGCTGGACGCTGACGTCCCGCGGAACCGGCCCGAGGATCGGCGCGTGACCGAAGTGCTGTACGTCGCGGACCCCGATCGGCGAATGCAGCAGTACATCCTGCTGGGCGTCGGCGGCGTGCGGGCGCTGGATGCGCTCGGCTACCGCCCCACGGTCTTTCACCTCAACGAAGGCCACGCCGCCCTCTGCGGGCTGGAGCGCGTGCGGCAGCTCGTCGCCGCCGGCCGCACGTTCGACGCCGCCCTCAACGCCGTGCGGGCCACGAGCGTGTTCACCACGCACACACCGGTGCCGGCGGGGCACGACCGCTATCCGCCGCGGCTGGTGATGAAGCATCTTGGCCCGCTTGCCGACGAGCTTGGCCTCAGCCGGGACGAGTTCCTCGGCCTGGGCCGCGAGAGCCCGCGTGACCGGCGCGAGCCGCTGTGCATGACCGTGCTCGCCCTGCGGCTGAGCGGCCGGTGCAACGCGGTCTCGAAACTGAACGGCGACACCACGCGGCGCATGTGGATGCGTTTGTTCGGTGCGTCGTCGCCGGACGAAGTGCCGATCGGCCACGTGACCAACGGCGTGCACAGTCAGACATGGCTGGCGCCGGAGATCGAGCCGCTGCACGCGCGCTACCTGGGGCCGCGGTGGATTGGCGCCGGACCGGGCGACGACTGGTGGAAGCGGGCCGGTCGCATCCCGCCGGCCGAACTGTGGGCCGCGCGGCGGATGCTGCGACGAAGACTGGTGGACTTTGTCCGGCGGCGACTGCGGCAGCAGGCACTGCGGCGGTCGGCGTCGCGCGAGGAGCTGCTCGCCGCCGAGCAGGCGTTCGATGAGAACGCGCTGACCATCGGCTTCGCCCGCCGCTTCGCGACGTACAAGCGGGCGCCATTGATCTTCCACGATCGCCGCCGACTGGCGCGCATCCTCAACGATCCGCAGCGACCCGTGCAGATCGTGTTCGCCGGCAAGGCGCACCCGGCCGACCGCGAGGGGCAGAAGCTCGTTCAGATGATCTATCGCTATTCGCAGCAGCCGGAGTTCCGCGGCCGCGTGGCGCTGATCGAGGAATACGACCTGCACGTGGGGCGGGTGCTCACCAGCGGCTGCGACGTGTGGCTCAACAACCCGCTGCGGCCCATGGAGGCCTCCGGCACCAGCGGCATGAAGCCGCCGCTGCACGGCGGGCTGAACTGCTCGATCCTGGACGGCTGGTGGCCGGAGGCGTACGAGGGACGGAACGGCTGGGCGATCCGGGCTGGCCCGCAGCGCAGCCGCGCGGCACAGGACCGTGCGGACGCGGCGGCGATCTATGAGCTGCTGGAGCGGCAGATCGTGCCACTGTTCTACGCGCGAGACCGGGCCGGCCTGCCGCGGCGGTGGATCCGCAGGATGCGGGCGTCGATGAAGTCGATCTGCGGGCGCTTCAGCGCGCACCGCATGCTGGGCGAGTACGTGCGCGATTACTACCTGCCGGCCCACCGCGGCCACCACGTGCCGGGCGGACGCCTGGACGGCCGCCTGGTGGACGTGATCGGTGCCTTCGCCAGTCGCGGCGGCAACTCCCGTCTTACCGGGAAGGTCTTCGCCCAGATCGTCGAGCAGAAGTGGGCTGGCCGGCGGCGTAGAAGGCGACGCGCGTGATCCTGACCGACGCCCGCCCGCTGGTCGCGCTGCTCGATCGCGCGGACCGGGACCATTCGCGCTGCGTGCGCGCCCCGCGCAGACTGACCCGTTCACGCCCAGGTCGCAGATCGGACCGCTCTTGCAACCTGCCGCCATAGATGGTCACCTACCCGCGGGGTGCGGCTTGCCGGACGCAGAATCAGAACGCGAAGCGCCAGCGAGCGCTCCGTACCCGGTGCCTGAAGCCTCAGCGAGCGCCCGAGTGAGCACTCCAGTCCTGGCCGCGGGCGCTGGCGGCCGCGCCGGTTGGCCGTGTTCCTCCGCGCGGGAGCAGCTCGATGGCGCCTGACGTGCCGACGAGGCCGGCCGCCTGGGCCGGCGTCGCCGCACTGGTCGCGTGCGCCGCGCTCTGGAGCCTCAACGGGCCGCTGATCAAGCTGCTCAGCCCGTCCGAGCCGGACAGCGGCGCCGGCGTCCCCGGCCTCACCATCGCCTGCTACCGCTCGCTGCTGGGCGGGCTGGTCGTCCTGCCGCTGGCGGTGCAGCGGGCGCGGACGCTGCGGAACGTGCCGGCCCGCTGGCCGATCGCGTGCGTGGTCGCATTCACCATCATGACGGCCTGCTTCGTGATCGCCACCACGCAGACCGCCGCCGCCAACGCGATCCTCCTGCAGTACACCGCGCCGGCCTGGGTCTGGCTGCTGTCGCCGCTGGTGCTGCGCGAGCGGCCGCGGCGGCGGGAGGCGGTGTGGCTGGCGGCGGCGCTGGGGGGCGTCGCGGTCATCTTCTTCGGTAACGCGGGCGCCGGCTCGCGCGGGCTGCTGATCGCGCTGGTCAGTGGCCTGTTCTTCGCGGTGCTGACGATGCTGATCCGCGGCATGCGGCAGGTAGACGCGAACGTGGTTGTCGCGGTGAACCTGCTTGGCTCCGGGCTCCTGCTCATTCCGGCGATGGTGCTCTGGGGCGAGATCGCACTGAGCATGCGGCGGACGCTGCTGATGCTCGCGCTGGGCGTGGTGCAGTTCGGGCTGCCGTACGTGCTGTTCGCGTGGGCGTTGCAACGCGTCGAGGCGCACCGCGCGGCGCTGATCGTGCTGCTGGAGGCGGTGCTCAACCCGCTGTGGACGTGGCTGGTGGTCGGCGAACGCGTCCCGCCCGCCACGCTGCTCGGCGGCCCGCTGATCCTGCTCGGCGTAGCGGGCTCGATGGGGAGCAGCGCGCGCCGCGGCGAAACGTAGTGCCGCATAGAATCAGCACCTTCGCTTTCGGAGTACGCCAGTGCACACGCAATTCGAGATCGGCGTCATCGGGGCCGGCAACGCGGCCGAGGGCATCGTCCACGGCATCCTGCGCAACAGCGTTCTGCTGGACGACCGCATCATCGCCTCCGACCCGAACGAAGCCCGCCGCCGCGTCTTCCAGCAGCGCTTCAACGTGGCCGTCACCGACGACAACCGCCACGTGGTGCGCGAGAGCTACATCGTGCTGCTGGCGGTCAAGCCGCAGATCTTCCGCGAGGTGTGCGCCGCCGTCGCCGACCTGGTGCGCCCGGACCACCTGATCGTCTCGATCATGGCCGGCGTCTCGACGCGCTCGCTGGAGGAGATGTTCCCGCACGTGCAGGCCCGTGTCGTGCGCGTCATGCCCAATCTGGCCAGCCACGTGGGGGCGGGCATGGCCGGCGTGCATCCCGGCCGTCACGCCTCCGAGGCCGACCTGCTCCGCGCCCAGCGCATCTTCGACGCCGGCGGCAAGAGCGTGCACATCGCCGACGAGGTCCTCATGGATGCCGTCACCGCCGTCTCCGGCACCGGCCCGGCGTACTACTACTTCTTCACCGAGGCGATCACGGAGGCAGCCCGGCGGATCGGCCTCTCGCCGCAGTACGCCGACCTCCTCGCCCGACAGACCGCTCTCGGCGCGGCCCGCATGATGCTCGAGACCGGCGAGCCGCCCGAGGTGCTGCGGGCCAAGGTCACCTCGCCCAACGGGACGACTGCGGCGGCGATGGCCTCGATGCAGGCGAACCAGGTGTTCGAGCACATCGTGCAAGGCGTGATCGCGGCCTTCGAGCGCAGCCGCGAACTGGGGCGGTGAGAGCGTGCTCTGCCAGACACTGCTCAAGAACAGTGGCACACCCGCGGGGGTACGGCATCGCGTGCCGGCCGTGCGCTGGGTGACGCCGGGCCCCGAAGCGCCGCCCGCGCCGTAACGCAACTCAATCCGCGCCGAGTAGCGCGCTTAGCTCGCGCTCGACCCGCGCCCGCTGCTCCGGCGGCAGCAGCGGCAGATTGGCGCGGACGTTCTCGGCCGCGGCCTGCATCGCCGCGCCGGCCAGATGGAGTGCGGCCTGCAGGTCGCAGCGCAGGCTCGGGTTCGCCAGGTCGGTCAGACGCCGCAGGTCCGCCAGGACTTGCCGCGTGACCGCAACGGTCTCCAGCGGCACGCCGGCGGCCAGCTCGGCCGCCCGGGCGACGCGCGCGGCGCGATCCGGGTGGTTGCGGTCGAGCTTGAGCGCCTGCGACAGCGCCTCGTACGCCGCCGCGTCCTCCTCGACCAGCTCCCGCAGCATGAGTGCGGCCCGGCGCAGGCGGGATGCGAGGGGTTGCACTTCCGCTTCGCGCTCCGCGAACTTCGGCTTGCCGAGCGTCAGGGCGCAGGCCATCTGGCCGAGTGCGGCGGAGATCGCGCCTACGAGTGCGGCGGCTGCTCCGCCGCCTGGGGTAGGGGCATCGGACGCGAGGCGATCGAGAAACTCGGCCACGGAGGCGTCGAACAGTCGGTCCTGCGCCATCGGAGGCTCGATCGAGGCCCGGCGTCAGCAGCTATCGCCGTAGTTGGCCAGCAGCGCGGCCAGGTCCTCCAGGTCGACGTCGCCGTCGCCGTCCACGTCCCCGTCCGCGTGCGTTGCGCCGCTGGTCGTACCGTAGTGGGCCAGCAGGGCCGCCAAATCCGCCAGACCGACCGTGCAGTCGCCGTCCAGGTCGGCCGGGTTATCCGGCGTGCAGACCGTCAGCGTCGCCGGGCTGCTGACCGTCGAGCCACACTCGTTGCTGACGACCACGTCATAGCTGCCGGCGTCGTCAGGCACGGCGGCCGGAATGGAGTACGTCGGCCCCGTGGCGCCGGGGATGTCCAAGCCGTCGTGCCGCCACTGGTAGCTGAGCGTCCCGCCGTCAGCGCCGACCGTGAACGACGCCGGCCCGCCCACGCAGACCGCCGCGTTGTCCGGCGGGTCGGTGATCGCGGGCGGCGGCAGCTCCAGGTCGCAGCGGGCGACCGTGTTCGGGTCGTCGAGGTACGGAAGGATGCCCTCGTTGACCGTGCGAACGTGCAGCTCCATGCGCACGTTGGTCATCCCGCCCGGGCACAGATGGCAATAGCTCATGATGGTCCCGTTCGGCGTCACGCTGCAATCCTGCTGTCCGTCGCAGTCGCCGCCGTACGCGCCGCCGCAACAGTCCACGGGCGGCGTCATCTCGTGCGTGTGTGGAGCGCCGAAGTTGTGGCCCAGCTCGTGCGCGACGACCATCAGGTCCCAGTTCTGGCTGTGGTTGTTCTGGACCGGGTAGGGGAAGAAGCCGGCCAGGTTGGCCGACAGGCCATAGTCGTAGTTCGGCCAGCACAACCCCGGCAGGTAGGCCACGCCCCCGCCCAACCCCCGGCCCGACAGGAAGTGCGCCGCGTTCCGCTCGATGTTCGTCATGTTCGCGTTCCAGTAGTCCTGGAACTCGAAGAGCTGATCGATCGTGTTGCCCCGCGTCCATGGGTCGGCCGGCGTGCTCCACAGCCGCAGAAACCCGACCTGCACCCGCGTGTTCACGTCGCGCGTGTAGATCTCCGAGATGGCCCCGAACAGCGTCGCCGCGTACGCCGTCGCCCCCGCATCGTTGCCCCAGAGCTGCCGGTACTCATAGTCGGTCTCGACGGCCACGGTAGCGATGCGGCACGGCGGCGTGCCGCGCGTCGCGTGTCCGCCGCTCGCGGACTTGCGCAACTGCGGCAACTGGTCGGCGGCGCAGACGAACGGGTCGATCTGGATCGCTCCCTCGGGGAGCGCGGTCAGGTTATAGATGACCGGATCGCGGGCCGCGCCCGGCGGTCCGCTGGAAAGGACGAATCGCCCCTCACAGGTGTCGATCAGGCCGTTGACGCCCTGCGGCCCGAAGCTCAGGAACGCCCACGAGTCCCCCGTGCCAACCACCTGACCGGACAGCAGCAGCACGTCCGGCCGGGGCACGAGGCGCTGCCCGCCGTCGGCTTTGACGACGAGCACCGCGTCCGGAGCGAACGCCTCGACGCGGTGCAGGTCGAGCTCCAGCGTTCGTGTGGCGTCCAGCGGGAACCCGGTCAGCACGAACGGATCACTGAGGCGCAGCGGTTCCAGCGCGGCCGCATCCAGCGTCAGGTGCGTGCCGATCGATTCCGCCGGCTGCACGCCGAGGCGCAGCGGCGAGGGCCACAGCGGCGTCGCGGCCGACGTGTTGGCTGCTGCCACGGAGACGGTCAGCACGATTGCCAGGCACGACGCAGGAGACAGAAGGTCGAGGCGCATGGTCGCTCCACTTTGACTGCAGCCGTCCTCGGCGCCCCGCTCGCCCGGGGGTGCAGCAAAGCCAGCTTACTTCGCGGTCATGTGCTTGCAAAGAGGAAGTTCGCCGCCTGCACCCCTGGGTGAGCGTCAAGATCGTGGGTAAGACCCCGCGTGACCCGGCTGTCGTGTGGCACAGCCGCCCTCGGCTGTGCGGTCCCGGCCTCCCAGCCGTGGGCGGCTGGGCCACACCCACGATCTTGACGCTCACCCGC
>Ga0209172_10004300_pt1 | contig 19507 bp, 12 predicted proteins | sample LarsenN4metaG_FD_184113 | JGI IMG/M metagenome (GOLD analysis project Ga0209172, IMG submission 184113) | Hot spring sediment bacterial and archeal communities from British Columbia, Canada, to study Microbial Dark Matter (Phase II) - Larsen... ... | reverse complement strand
TCGGCGGCCTCTGCTATACTACCCCCATTCTCTATGTACTCTATGACTCGTTTTCTCAAGTCCAGACTATAAGCCATTCTGACCCCTCCCTCATAATTCTTCTCAATTTTAGCACATCTGGCTTCCCTCTCACTCTTATTTGAAATGACTATAACTTGAATGGAAACCGGCGACGCCAAGCATCGGGTGATTGGAATTTCGCCAGCAATTGATTCTTGTTACCATAATCAATTCAATTGCTGGATTTGAATAAAGTTACAGCAATCAAATTTCAGGAGCCCCAAAATCCCCCATTCGTTGCCAGGAGGGGTCCTGCGGCGGTGGGAGGGACCCGGAAACTAATATTGGCGCACGAGTCCATACCACTCTAAAATTACCCTCTCACCTAGTAAGGAAAGAGGGTAATTTTCTTTATCCCAAAAAGGGAGAAAGGGGTTGGGGGATAGAGGTAGAGGGCTCATCTAAATTCATTTGAATAAATCTAAAAACATACATATAAAAATACAGAACCAGGGAATTGCCGTCTCTTTTGTCCGTGGTATGATGATGTGAGGACACCGAATTGCTGTGTCCCTTGCCGCCTGATAGATGATAGGCGATAATTGTCTCCCCCCCCTCCTATGCTGACCATCCCCGGATATGAGATTATCGAGCAAATTCATGCCAGCGAGAATTCTCTGGTTTATCGCAGTCTGCGGTTGGCGGATGAAATACCCGTTATCATCAAGCTGCTGAACCAGGACTATCCCACGCCGGAGGCTCTCACCCGCTATAAGCAGGAATATGAAATTACCCGCTCCCTCCACATCGATCGGGTCATCAAAACCTACGGCTTAGAAAAATATCGCAACACTCTAGTCATACTCTTAGAGGACTTTGGCGGTCAATCCCTGAAAACCTCCCTATCCCCCACCAACGCCAAATCATACCAAGACTTTTGCCGCCAATTTCTCCATATCGCCATCCACATTGCCGACACATTAAGTCAAATTCACGCTGCCAACATCATCCACAAAGACATCAACCCCAGCAATATCCTCTGGAACCCCACCACTGGCATCGTCAAAATCATTGATTTTGGCATTTCCACCGTCTTAACCAGAGAAAATCCCACCCTGAAAAACCCCGAAATCCTCGAAGGCACCCTCCCCTACATTTCCCCAGAACAAACTGGCCGGATGAACCGAGCATTAGACTACCGCAGCGATTTTTATTCCCTAGGTGCCACTTTCTATGAACTCCTCTCAGGACAACTCCCCTTTGAGGCAGAAGATGCCTTAGAATTCGTCTATGCCCATATAGCTAAACAGCCCGTCCCTCTCCAGGAAATCAACCCCCATATCCCCAAACCCCTAGGGGATATTGTGATGAAATTGCTGGCCAAAACTGCGGAAGAACGCTACCAAAGCGGTTTGGGACTAAAAGCGGATTTACAAGAATGCCGCCGCCAGCTAGAAGCCAATGGCATCATATCAGAATTCCCCCTGGGCAGTCAAGATATTTCCGATAAATTTCAGATTAACCAAAAACTGTACGGACGGGAGGCAGAAATTGCCAGCTTGCTAGAGGCATTTTCCCTAGTTGCTCCGCCAGAAAACCCAGGCAATTCCGCCAACCCAGTGCAACCAGTGATGATGCTAGTTGCTGGGTATTCTGGGGTGGGTAAATCTGCCCTAGTGGCGGAAGTGCATAAACCTATGACCCAATCGCGGGGCTACTTTATCGCCGGAAAATTTGACCAATATCAGCGCAATATCCCTTACTACGGTTTTATTAAAGCCTTTAGCGAATTAATCAAACAATTGCTGGGAGAAAAACCCACCAGTCTGGCGGAATGGCGCGAACGACTAGAAACAGCTTTGGGGGAAAATGGTGGCGTCATTACTCAGCTTATCCCTGATTTAGAACTAATCATCGGTGCCCAGCCTGCTGTCCCAGAACTCAGCCCCCAAGAAACCCAAAATCGCCTGAATCAACAGTGGCTCAACTTCATTGGTGCTTGTGCTAGTCCCAGCCATCCTTTAGTTATCTTCATCGATGATTTGCAGTGGGCAGATAGTGCCAGTTTGTCTCTGATGCAAAAGGTGATACTCGACCTAGAAGCGCCGATTTTGGTGATTGGTGCCTATCGGGATAATGAAGTGGGGGCGGCCCATCCGCTGATGACTACGGTGGGGGACATTAAAGACAAAAACCGGATAGTCCGGGAAATCACTTTACCACCTTTAGGGGATGATTCGGTACTCCATTTGATTGCTGATACTCTGAACTGCTCTGGGGAAACTGCCCAACCGCTGGCGGAATTAGTGGGGGCAAAAACTGGGGGCAATCCTTTTTTTATGACGGAGTTTTTAAAATATCTCTACACCGAGAAATTGCTAGATTTTGACTATGGGCAAAGAGGGTGGCGGTGGGACTTAGAAGAAATTCGCCTTGCCAAGATTGCTGATAATGCGGTGGAGTTGATGGCGGCGAAGATGCAAAAGTTGCCAGAAGAGGCGCGGGAGGTGTTGCAGCTAGCGGCTTGTATTGGCAATCAGTTTGACTTGAAGGATTTGGCGGTTATTGCGCAAAAGTCACTGCAAGCAACGGCTTTATGTTTGCGCGAAGGGGCGATCGTTGGTTTAGTCCTCCCGCTGAGTGACAGTTACAAATTTATCGAGTTGGGTGTTGATGTGGAGGGGGGGGATGGGCTAAAGCCCAACTACGAACCTGGAAGAGGGCTAAAGCCCAACTACGGACTGGTGGAGTATAAATTTGCGCACGATCGCATCCAGCAAGCCGCATATGCAGCCATTCCCGAAGCCGAAAAACAGCAAGTCCATTGGCAGTTAGGGCGGTTGTTACTGCAAAACCTGTCCCCAGAGGAGCGAGAGCGGAAAATATTCGATTTAGTCAACCAACTAAACCGAGGCGAGCAATTAATCCAGATGCCCTCCGAGCGCAACCAGCTCGCCGAATTAAATTTGATTGCAGGCAAAAAAGCCAAAGGCTCAGGAGCTTATCCTACAGCCTTATCATACCTGCAATTTGGGATTTCATTATTAGAGGCAAATCCTTGGCAGCAGCAATATGAGTTAACAGCCAATCTGCATCTAGAAGCCGCAGAAGCCGCCTACCTGTGCGGGATGTTTGTGCAGATGGAAGAGTTGGTAAAAGTGGTACTAACTCAGAGTCAAGAGCTGCTAGACCAGGTAAGAGCATATGAGATTAGACTACAAGCACTCAAAGCCCAAAATCAACCACGAGAGGCAATATCTACAGCCCTACAAACCCTGAAACTTCTGGGAGTAAAATTACCCAAAAAACCCACAAAACTGCAAATCCTGCTCAGTTTAGCCAAAACCAAACTCGCCTTAGCCAAAACATCCATCCCCAAATTAATCCACCTTCCCATCAACCAAAACCCCTACCAGCTAGCAGTTTTGCGCCTAGTTTCTAGCGTCGCCGCCGCCGTGTATATCGCCGCTCCCGAATGGTTGCCAGTGCTGATGTCCACCAGCATGCTCCAAATCATCAAATACGGCAATTCTCCCCTATCACCCTACACCTGCGCCACTTACAGCGTCATCCTCTGTGGCGTTGTCAATGACATTAACAGTGGCTATCAATTAGGCCAGGTAGCATTAAATCTCGTCTCCCGTTTCAATCCTAAAGACGCCAAAACCCTCTACTTAGTCAACGCCTTTGCCATTCACTGGAAAGAGCCCCTGCGCCACACCTTAAAACCCCTGCAACAAGCCTATCACATCGGCGTTGAAAATGGCGATTTACAGTATGGCCCCTACTCTGCATATGTTTACAGTATTCATGCCTACTTTGCCGGTGGAGAACTCCCCCAACTCGCCGCAGAAATGGCCGCCTATCGCCAAGAACTGGTGAAACTGAAACAGCAAACCGCCATTCAAAAAAATAACCTATTCTACCAGGTAGTTTTAAACCTAACCGGCGACAGTAGCAGTCCTTGGGTTTTGGCGGGAGACATTTATGATGAAAACCAGATGGTGCCACTGCACCAACAAGCCAAAGATATCAACGCCTTGATGTACTTATATTTAAACAAGTGCATCATTGCCTATCTATTTGAGCAAATAGACTTAGCCGAAGAATATGCCGCCTTGACCGCCAAATATCTCAAAGGTGTCACCGCCATGATTTTGGTGCCCATCTTTCATTTTTATGATTCTCTCGTAGCCCTGGCGATGTATAATAAAGTTGGGCGCCCAGGGCAAAAGCTGATTTGGCAGCGAGTGCAAAAGAACCAAAAGAAAATGAAAAAATGGGCAAAGCATGCTCCCGCCAATCACCTGCATAAATACCTGCTCGTGGCAGCGGAACAACACCGAATTAAGGGTAAATACTTAGAGGCAGAATCATATTATAACCGCGCTATTGCCCTAGCCAAACAGCATGAATATATCCAAGAAGAAGCCTTGGCGAATGAACTAACGGCTAAGTTCTATTTAGAACGCAACCTCATGGCCGTGGCATCAGTTTATTTCTACCAAGCGCGTTATAGTTATCAGCTTTGGGGGGCAGAGGCGAAAGTCAACCAATTAGATGCCGCATCAGATTTGATGATATCATTTGTGCCCACCCCAGCGGGAAAAAGTAAAGATGTCACTACCAGAGTTGGTCATACCACCAGCACTGGATCCGGGGTGGCGTTAGATGTGGCAACGGTGGTCAAGGCATCCCAGGCTCTCTCGGGAGAAATTAACTTGGATGAATTATTGTCTAAGTTTATGAAACTTATCATGGAAAATGCCGGAGCCCAAACCGGATTTATGATTTTATTGTCAGGAGAAGAGCTAATATTAGAAGTGTATGGCCAAATCACGGGAGATGAAGTGGCAACCCGGCGTGATTTGCCCCTAGATGGGGGGAGATTGCTGGAGTTTGGGCCAATTAATTATGTGGCGAGGACGCAAGAAGATTTGGTTTTAGGGAATGCCACCCAGGAGGGGATGTTTACCCAAGAGCCCTATGTCCTATCCCGGCAGATTTTGTCTCTCCTCTGTGCCCCGATCGTCCACCAAGGCCAACTCCTTGGCATTCTCTATTTAGAAAATAATCTCACAGTAGAGGCTTTTACCCCCGAACGGCTAGCATTGCTCAAAGTCATCTCCGCCCAAGCGGCAATTTCCATTGAAAATGCCCTGCTGTATCGCACTTTAGAGCAAAAAGTCATAGAACGTACCGCCCAGCTCGCCGCCGCCAACCAGGAAATCCGCAATCTTAATCAAATGCTCCAAGCCGATAACATTAGAATGTCAGCCGAATTAGATGTAACGCGGCGACTGCAGCAAATGATGAGTCCCAAACCCCAGGAAATGAGCCAGATAGAGGAGTTGGATATTGCCGGATTTATGGAACCAGCCTCGGAGGTGGGGGGTGACTACTATGATGTTCTCCAGTTGGATGGAAAAGTGAAAATCGGCATCGGTGATGTGACCGGGCATGGGTTAGAATCTGGGATGCTGATGATTATGGCGCAAATGGCGGTACGCACCCTTTTAGAAAGCGGCGAGACTGATCCCGTCAGGTTTCTGGACTTCCTGAACCGGGCGATTTACAAAAATGTGGCGCGGATGGAATCGGATAAAAATATGACTCTGGCTTTGCTAGACTACTCCGAGGGGACATTGACTGTGAGCGGACAGCATGAGTCAGTAGTAGTGGTAAGGGGGGGCGCGATCGGCGAGCCACCAATCACCCCCAACCAGGCGGAGCCTATAGTAGAAATCATCGATACCATAGATTTAGGCTTTCCCCTCGGTCTTGATGCCGAAATTGCGCCGTTTATCGCCACCACCTCCGTGCAGTTAAATCCGGGAGATGTGGTATTGTTATATACAGATGGCATTACGGAGGCAGAAAATATATTAGGAGAACAATATGGCCTGGAACGTCTGATTGCAGCGGCTAAGCCCCACTGCCACCTAACTAGCGAGGAAATCAGACAAAATATAATCTTTGACCTGCGCCAGCACATTGGCACGAACAAAGTATATGATGACATTACCTTGGTCGTACTTAAACAGCGCTAAAAATCTGCCCCTGGACAGTCAAGAACATCAAGGAGAATTGACAATCATGGAAACTCGCGTTTTTGGGGAGTTTATCGAAGCGCTGCCAGAGCAGCGGGAATATTTAGTGATGGGATTTTCTCCCAGTTCCTTTCCCCTGAAGCAGCGGTGGAGAAATAATGGTTTATCTGCAGATTTTTTGGCGGATTATATGACTACTTTTTTTCCGGGTGATGAAGATGACCCTAGTGCAGGGAAAAAACAAGCAGAAATCAGAAGTGCCGTTAGCTATATCGCTAATGAGTTATTAGAAAATACCATGAAATTTAATGATGAAAGAACTCCAAATATTATCAGTATTCAGCTCTACTTAAATAGTGATAAAATTGTCTTTGTGGCGACCAATAGCGTTAGACAGGAAGCAGTACCAGGGTTTCAGGAGTTCATTCAAGAGCTACTGACGGAAGACCCCGGGGATTTGTATATCCGCCAACTGGAAAAAAATGCCGCTGACGAAGGCGGTACTTCCTCCAGGTTGGGCTACTTGACCATGATTAACGATTATCACGCCAAGCTGGGCTGGAAGTTTGAGACTTTAAGCAGTGACACCGATGGGATTTCGGGAGACAAACCTCTAGCCTGCGCTGTCACCACAATGGTACAACTGATAGTATAGTTTAATGTCATATTGTCTTTTGTCACTTGTCACTTGTCCCTTCTGGGAGAAACCGGTTTTCTTAACCAAAGTCCGCAGAAACCAGGTTTCTGGGGGACAAAGGACAAATGCCCAATGACCAAGGACCTGAAGTTACTGCCAAGCGAAGACGATCTGAAAGACTACTCAAGGCTGAGAGCAATGGAAATTAAGACTCAAGATTACACGATCCAATACGATGAGGCTGCTACCACTGTCAACTGTAAGGGATCCTTCCGCCTCAGTGGTATGGAAGAGTACGGCCCGATCGTGGATTTACTCGATAGCGTCGCGGATGCAGAACCACCAATGATTACTCTCAACCTGCGGGATTTGGAATTTCTCAACAGTTCTGGTATCAGTATGCTCTCTAAGTTCGTGATTAAAGTTAGGCAGAAAAAGAATATTCAAATGGTCGTCCAAGGCTCTAAAGACATACCCTGGCAAGGCAAATCCCTCAAAAATTTGCAGCGGCTCATGCCATCTCTAGAATTGCAATTAGAATAGTGATTTGTCATCAGGTTAGTAGTAGGGCTTTCGCCCTCTTCTCAGGTTAGTAGTAGGGCTTTAGGTGGTAGGGTGGGCAGTGCGAACCGCCAAATTATTCATGGTCAAAGAAAATTATCTCAGGCACTGCCCACCCTACTACGAACTTTTTGGGCTAAAGCCCTACTAAAAACCCGGAATTAAGGGAAAACGAAAGGACGACAACCGGCTAAAATTGGGTGGAGATTGACCACATTGCCAATAATGACGATCGCCGGGGCTTCAAAACCCGTACTTTCCACCTCTTCCACAATCTTACCCAAAGTACCGATCAGTTCTTCCTGGTCGGGACGAGTGCCCCACCGAACCAAAGCCACAGGAGTTTCCTCGCTCAAACCAGCGGCGGTTAGCTCGGCGACGATGTGGGGGAGGTTGTGGATCCCCATATAAATGACGATCGTCTCTGAACCTCTGGCGATAGCCTGCCAATTCACATCCGGTCTGTATTTCCCGGCGGCTTCGTGACCAGTAACAAAAGTCACAGAAGAGCTGTAATTGCGGTGAGTCAGGGGAATCCCCGCATAAGCAGGAGCAGCGATCCCCGCCGTGACCCCGGGGACTACTTCCACCGGAATCCCCGCCGCCACTAATTCTTCCATTTCTTCACCGCCGCGACCAAAGATAAACGGGTCGCCACCTTTGAGCCGAACAACGATCGCGTGTTGCCGCGCTTTTTCTATCAGTAACTCGGTTGTTTCTGATTGTACCAAAGAATGTCGCCCCCGCCGCTTTCCCGCATCAATTTTTTCCGCATTAGGATTAATGTTTGCCAGGATTTGGGGACTGACCAAAGCATCATAAACCACCACATCGGCACATTCTAAAAGAGTTTTCCCTTTGATGGTGAATAAGCCCGGGTCTCCCGGTCCGGCACCAACCAAATAAACTTTACCTAGTGGCTGATGGTCAATAGAGCTGGTTTGGGCGACGATCGCGTTCATGGGATGTTGTGAGTAGTGACGATGATGGAGTAGATTTGAGTTTAATTCAGCAATTCAGAGCGGGGGTAGCAACCTTCTAGAATTATCCTCACTATCATCCTTTGTCTGAGGAGGGTTGGTATATTTAAGCACAACTTAGCCGGAGTGATGATACAACTGCATTAATTATATGTTAATTTTGCATGAAAAGTGGTAATTTCTTGTCGGTTGGGTTTCGTTCCTCAACCCAACCTACGGGACTGAGTGGTTGAATTCCCCACCCAAGTAGAAAAGCCTTGTAGTTGGGTTTCGTTCCTCAACCCAACCTACGGGACTGAGTGGTTGAATTCCCCACCCAAGTAGAAAAGACACAAAGATATAGTGATTCCAAATAACAATGCGACAGATCTTGTCCCGGATTTAGGGGTAAGGGTGCCGATGTAGGGGCGATTCGCGAATCGCCCCTACATAATTGGCTCAACTTTATTTGAAATGACTATAACTCAAGAGCGAACTTCGAGGGTGCGCAGACGGTTGATGGCGGCGGCGAGTTCAAACCGACGGCAGGCGGCGAGGTCGCCTTGGGGGAAAGGGGTTAAAATATCTAAACCTTTGCTATGGATGTCAGCCATAACCAAATCGAGGATTTCCCCCAGGGGACGCTGACTATTCATATAATGCTGTTTGGCGTAAACCATTGCTGCCGCGATCGCCCGCAACTGGTCACTGCTGACAATTTGCTCCACCGCCGCCAAGTCGATTTCTTCCGTACCAAAAGCCACTTCATCCACATCCCGCACCTTCAAGCGCACATCTCGCTTCCCCCGACTGGGGTCGAGACTCTGGGGTAAAGGCACCCGCTGAGTAATTTTACCAAAACTGGCGCCCCCTTCTTTCGTGCGTCCCGTGGGAAACTGGGCGGCAATTTCAGCCGCTTTTGCCGTCACATTATGGGGCAAAAAATTATCCATTGCGATCACCGTATCCGCCACATCAAAATAATCGCCGCTCCCTCCCATCACCAAAATCGTGGAAACCCCAAAATCCGTATAAAGTTGGCGCACCTTATCGATAAACGGGGTAATTGGTTCTTGATCCTTGGCAATCAGAGCCTGCATCCGCCGATCGCGAATCATAAAATTAGTGGCTGACGTATCCTCATCCACCAGCAACACCTTTGCCCCCGCTTCCAGAGCCTCAACAATATTCGCCGCTTGGGATGTACTGCCACTGGCATTAGTCGTGGTAAACTTTCGCGTGGAGAAACCAGCTTCTGCTTTCGTCCGGGGCAGCAAATTAATAAACGGGGAAATATCCACCCCCGCCACCGATCGCCCATCCTCCGCCCGAATCTTCACCGCCGCCACATCTGCACAGACCAACTCCCGCCCATCGCCAGGGATATGGTTATAAACCCCCATTTCTATCGCCCGGAGCAAAGTTGATTTGCCGTGATAGCCACCCCCCACAATCAAAGTCACCCCAGCCGGGATGCCCATTCCCGATATCCGCCCCCCATTGGGACAGTGAAACTGCACCCGTAAAGACGGCGGCGACTCAAAAGGCAAAGCATCGGCAGCTGGTCGATCGTCCGCACCGCTGTAACGTGCCAACATCGCCCCATCAGGCACAAATGCCACCAAACCCTTCTCCCCTAGCTCGGAGCGCAGCCAGTCCGCATCTTCCACAGTTTCCACCTGGGTGCTGATAGCTTGAGAGTCGAGGTTTTTGTACAACAGCGACTCCTCCACAATTTGGGGGATATCTTGGCAGAGCATCTCCGCCGCTTGACGCCCCAAAATCGTGCGCCCCGAGGCGGGCAGTCCCAGAGTAAAGCGCAGTTCCACAAACTCGGAATTGATGAAAGCAGAAGTGCGCTCTAGCACTTGTTGTCCCAGCTTCGCTACCGAGATTTGACCACTCCTACCCGTACCCCGCCGGGAAGAAATCCGGAACGCCGCCCGAGCAAACTGGCGGGTGAGGTAATCCCGCAAAGCCACAGCGCGACTGGGAGAGTCGTACAACTCCGGGGGAAAACCCGCCACTTTGGCATCCACGATCGCGCGCATTTTGCTAGGAGCCGCGAACGGGTCCCCCTGCACATAATCCACCTTCAGGACAAAGAAAGGAAATTGATAACTACCGAGGATGTCCTTATAGGCTTTGTAGCCGCGACCATCCATTTGTAGCAGCATCCGATACAGGCTTTGATCATTGTCCATAGCGGGGTTTGTAGTTGGGCTTTAGCCCACAGTAGGGGGGCAGGGGGGCAGGGGGGCAGGGGGCAGGGGGAGTGTGGGGAGTGTGGGAAGTGTGGGAAGTGTGGGGAGTGTGGGAAGTGTGGGAAGTGTGGGAAGTGTGGGGAGTAATCTTCCCCATCTTCCCCATCTTCCCCATCTTCCCACCCCTCCCCGTCTCCCCCTCTCCCCGTCACCCCGTCACCCCGTCCCCTTTGGGTTAATTTTAAACCCCGGCGATGCCTTCTTTACGGGCTGCTTGCTGCACAGCGGCGGAAACGGCAGTAACTACGCGCTCGTCGAACACCGAGGGGATAATGTTCTCCCGATCGAGGTCGCTGGGTTTGACCAAAGCCGCGATCGCCTGGGCCGCTTCCAGATACATCGTCTGAGTGATGGTTTTTGCCCGACAGTCCAAAGCCCCGCGAAAAATGCCGGGAAATGCCAGCACATTGTTAATTTGGTTGGGGTAGTCACTGCGACCGGTAGCAATTACGGCTACATCATCAACTACCAGCTCGGGCTGAATTTCTGGGATGGGATTGGACATAGCGAACACGATCGGGTTGGGTGCCATCGATCGTACCATTTCCGGCGTCAGCACCCCAGGGACGCTCAGACCGATAAACACATCCGCTCCCACCAAAGCATCAGCCAGAGAACCCCCTTTCTCCACCGCGAATTCCCGTTTTTCTTCCGTCAAGTCCGGGCGATCGAACGACAGCAGCCCCTTAGAATCACACATCGAGATGTAGCGGACGCCACCTTTACGTAGCAAGCGGGCCACTGCCACCCCCGCCGCACCAGCACCATTAAAGACGATCCGCACATTTTCAATGGCTTTATTTACCACTTTCAGCGCATTAATCAGAGCCGCCAAAGTCACAATCGCCGTGCCATGTTGGTCATCGTGAAACACCGGAATATCTAATTCCTGGCGCAGGCGGGCTTCGATTTCAAAACACCGAGGGGCGCTGATATCTTCTAAATTGATGCCGCCGAAAACCGGAGCGATATATTTGACAGTTTTGATGATTTCTTCCGTGTCTTGGGTCGCCAAGCAGATGGGAAAAGCATCTACCCCAGCAAAGGTTTTAAACAGCATCGCTTTGCCTTCCATTACCGGTAAGGCTCCCCCTGGTCCGAGGTTGCCCAGTCCTAGGACTGCAGAACCGTCCGTGACAATGGCAACCATATTCTGTTTGATGGTGAGGTTGTAAATCTGCTGGGGGTTATTGGCGATTTCCATGCAAATTCGCCCCACTCCGGGGGTGTACGCCATCGCCAAGTCCCCTTGGGTTTTTAGTTCAATTTTGTTCTCCATGCGGATTTTGCCGCCGCGATGGAGATTGAAGGTGCGATCGTATATCTCCAGGACTTTCACATCAGCGATCGCTTTTACCGCTTGGGTGATTTGCTCCGCGTGTTCGCTACTCGCGCAATCTACTGTCAGATTTCGGATTATCGATTTACGAGTTTGCTCTACCAAGTCGATTTGCCCGAGGTTGCCCCCCACGGCGCCGATCGCACTTGTTACCTGCGCCAGCATCCCCGCTCGGTTAGGTAGTTGCAGGCGAATCGTCACGCTAAAACTCGAATTCGGTGTCAGTTGTACCATAAGTTCTTTTTTTCCTTGAGGCTACAGCTCCCAATCTATTTCTATGTAGTTGGGCTTGAGCCTTCTTTATGGGTGCTAATCTCCCTGGTGCGAACCGTAGGTCGGCGAAGCCTACGCCTTCAGGCGACGGCGCCGCCCACCAGAGAAGGCTTTGGAGACGATCGGGGCTACAGCCCTTAATGCGCTACAGTCACCTCCGAGCCTCCCCGCCAGTAGGGGCTATTCTTGCCGTGCCCCTACCCTACAATCCCACGTTCTCTCCCCACCCAGTTATTTTCACCCTCTTTTTTTTAGAAAAAAGTCACAGAATCATAACCGGAGCAGAGGAGCAGGGGAGCTGGGGAGCTGGGGAGCTGGGGAGCTGGGGGGGAGTGTGGGAAGTGTGGGGAGTGTGGGAAGTGTGGGGAGTGTGGGCTCTTCCCCCTCTTCCCCCTCTTCCCCCTCTTCCCCCTCTTCCCCCTCCTCCCCCTCTTCCCCCTCTTCCCCCTCTTCCCCCTCCCCCCCCGTCCCCCCAAAGCCCTGGCCGAACGGCATATGATGTAAAAAGAGCATGATTATCATGCGATTAATTCATTTAATTGAGATTTTTGTAATAAAAGATACGAATTTACTCTGATAACCGACCTAACTTTAACTCAGACACAAAAAGTAAAACCATTACCAGGAAAAATCCATGATATAAAACAAAAAATTAACAATTAAATCATGGAGAGCTAAAGATTTATTGTGTCTAAGTCATAGAAAGGCATACAGTAGATAGATGACATAACATCAATCTTCATCCTAGCTGTATATTTCATCTAATAATGGTAGGCTAATCAGAGCCGCGTTCAACCTATTGAGAAGAAAAAGCTGGGAATTGATTGTTAACCGTGCGGATTTAATAAAATTCCGCCATAAACTACCTAATTAGGCAGGGTTTTAGTTCTGTCGAGTATGCCAAAATTGCCAGTAATAATGGGGTAATTATGCTAAAAGAGCTTTGGTCATTTCAAGGTAGATATCGCATTCTCCACATGACCTGGATAGCTTTCTTTTTGACGTTTCTTTGCTGGTTTAATTTGGCTCCTTTTGCCACCACGATTGGCAAAGAATTACATTTAGCAACAGACCAAATCAAAACATTACTAATTTGCAATTTAGCGCTAACAATACCAGCGCGAATTGTGATTGGGATGATTTTGGATAAATTTGGACCTCGCATCACATTTTCCGTGCTGCTGGTATTCGCGATCGTACCTTGTTTTGCCACCGCTTTGGCGGCCAACTTCCATCACTTAGTATTGGCAAGATTATTGATGGGCATTGTCGGGGCAGGATTCGTGATTGGCATCCGAATGACCTCAGAATGGTTTCCCCCAAAAGAAATTGGCATTGCCCAAGGTATTTATGGAGGTTGGGGGAACTTTGGGGCATTTGGGGCAGAATTTGTCCTACCCAGCATCGCCGTTGCCACAGCATTTATGGATGGTGGACAGTCCAACTGGCGATTAACTATCGCCTTGACGGGCATCTTATCCGCCATTTACGGTTTGATTTATTTCCGCAGCGTCAGCGATACACCTCCCGGTAAAGTTTACCTTCGTCCCAAACGCAGTGGCGCGATGGAAGTTACCAGCGTCAAAAGTTTTTACGCAATGGCGGTGATGAATTTTGGGTTGATTTTTGCGCTGGGCTTACTGGCATGGCGACTAGCTCAACCAAAAATCCACTTTTTAACCTCCAGCCAAATGCTGGTAGTGTGGGGACTTTTGGGCTGTCTCTACGGCTACCAAACCTACAAAGCGGTGCAGGTAAATAAAGAGCTGCTGCAAGGGCGTAAAATCTACTTGAGTGCTGAACGGTATGATTTTCATCAAGTATCCCTGCTTTGCTTCACCTACGTTACCAGCTTCGGCTCGGAACTGGCGGCAGTTTCTATGTTGCCAGCATTTTTTGAGCATACATTCAATTTAGAACATGTCGCCGCCGGGATGATTGCGGCGAGCTATCCATTCCTCAATCTCGGTTCTCGCCCCAGCGGTGGCTTGATTTCTGACAAACTCGGCAGCCGCAAATGGACTATGACTATCATCACCGCTGGGATTGGCCTAAGCTATTTGACGGCGTACAATATCCGATCGAGCTGGCCTCTACCCTTGGCGATCGCCGTCACTGTGCTATCCGCCTACTTTGCCCAAGCAGGCTGCGGTGCCACCTTTGCAATGGCGCCTCTGATTAAAAAAGAATCTACCGGACAAATTGCCGGTATTGTTGGCGCCTACGGTAACTTTGGCGGCGTGGTTTACCTTACCATTTTCAGCCTAGCACCCAGTGAAACCGCCGCTCAGATATTGTTTGCCACAATGGGCATAGCCGCTCTAGTATGCGCGTTTATGTGTGCTTTCTTCCTCAAAGAACCTCAAGGCTCCTTCGCGGAGCATTACGGATCTGATGCTGCCCAACCAGAGGAAGTCGCCCCAGAACCCCTACCCCTCCCCACCCGGGGAACGGGACGAGGGGACTTCTAAGACGGGGAGATAATTGACAATTGACAATTGACAATTGACAATTATCAATTATCAATTATCAATTATCAATTATCAATTATCAATTGACAAATTTACTTATGACAGACACTACCAAAACCCTCTGCCCTTACTGCGGCGTTGGCTGCGGGTTAGAAGTGACGCCGCCAGCTCAGAAAGGGAAAGCAACCCATCGAGATAGTGAAGGCAATCCCATCTGGCAAGTGCGGGGCGATCGGGCTCATCCCTCCAGCCAAGGTCTGGTTTGCGTCAAAGGCGCCACCATTACCGAATCCCTCTTCAAAGACCGCCTCAAACACCCCATGATGCGATCTCATCTCGATGAGCCGTTCCGCCGCGTCACCTGGGACGAAGCCTTTAACGCTATAGCCGATCGCATCCAAACCCTCCGCCAGACATCTGGCCCTGATGCCATCTGTATGTATGGCTCTGGCCAATTTCAAACCGAAGACTACTACATCGCCCAAAAACTCCTCAAAGGCTGTCTTGGCACCAACAACTTTGACGCCAACTCCCGCCTGTGCATGTCATCCGCCGTATCCGGCTACATCCAGAGCTTTGGCGCCGACGGCCCCCCCTGCTGTTACGAAGACCTAGAACTGACCGACTGCGCCTTTTTAATCGGCACCAACACCGCCGAATGTCACCCCATCATCTTTAACCGCCTGCGCAAACACCACAAGCGCAACAAAAACGTGAAAATGGTGGTAGTTGACCCCCGCCGCACCGAAACCGCCGAAGCCGCAGACCTGCATTTAGCCATTCAACCAGGAACAGACATCGACCTGCTCAATGGCATCGCTCACTTGCTCTTGCGCTGGGGCTACATCGATACTGTCTTCATGGATGAATGCACCAGAGGCTTCAGCGACTACGCCGAAGTCATCCGCTCCTATACCCCAGAACTGGTGGCCAGACGCTGTGGCATTCGCCTCGACGAACTAGAAACCGCCTCCCGGTGGTGGGGAGAGTCCCAGAGAGTTTTATCCCTCTGGTCAATGGGAGTTAACCAGTCTTCCGAAGGAACCGCGAAGGTGCGCACCATCATCAACCTGCACCTGATGACCGGTAACATCGGCAAGCCTGGATCGGGACCATTTTCTCTCACCGGTCAGCCCAACGCAATGGGTGGTAGGGAAGCTGGGGGTTTGTCCCACATCTTGCCGGGATACCGCCTGGTGAAAAATCCAGAACATCGCCGGGAAGTGGAGGAACTATGGGGATTGCCTTCTGGCCGGATTTCCCCGGTCCCCGGACGCACTGCTTGGGAGATGATTACTGGGTTGGAAACCGGAGAAGTAGGTTTGCTGTGGATTGCTGCTACTAATCCCGTGGTCAGTATGCCAGATTTAGAGCGGACAAAAGCGGCTCTGAGAAAATCCCCTTTCACGGTTTATCAAGATGCCTACTATCCCACGGAAACGGCGGCCTATGCTCACCTCATCTTGCCCGCTGCTCAGTGGAGCGAGAAAACTGGGGTGATGACCAATTCCGAGCGGGTGGTGACATTATGTCCTGCCTTCCGCGACCCCCCAGGAGAAGCTAAAGCAGACTGGGAAATCTTTGCTGAAGTCGGACGCCGCCTCGGTTTCCAACGGTGGTTTAATTTTGAGAATTCGGCGGCGGTGTATGCAGAATTTGTGGGGCTAACTCGAGGTCGTCCCTGCGATATGAGCGGACTTAGCCACGATTTATTGCTAGCTCCTGGCGTTGGCGCCCCTCCGGGGGGACGGGGGGACGGGGAGACGGGGGGACGGGGCCCAACTCAGTGGCCTTATCCCGCCGACAGTTCTGATCATTCCACTAATAAGCGTCTCTATACGGATTTTCGCTTTCACACTCCTGATGGTAGGGCTAGGTTCGGCGCTTTTCACTCGGGAGGTTTGGCGGAACCGCCAGACCCGGATTATCCTTTTGTAATGACTAATGGGCGCCTATACGGTCATTGGCACACCCAGACGCGCACTGGGAGGATTGAAAAAACTAGCAAGATGCACCCAGAGCCGTTTCTGGAGATTCACCCTCGGGATGCGCAAAGGTTGGGGATTGAAGAGGGGATGCTGGTGCAGGTACGATCGCGCCGGGGTGGTGCCCGCTTCAAGGCTAAAATTACTAAGGCGATCGCTCCTGGCACTCTCTTTGTCCCGATGCACTGGGGCTTTCTCTGGGCAGAAGCTGCCGAAGCTAATGCTCTCACTCACCCCGAAGCCTGTCCCTCCTCTGGACAGCCGGAATTAAAGGCTTGTGCTGTTCAGTTGGTGCCTTGCTCTCTAGACTCTGGCAAGCTGGCAGAAGACCCGATCGGGGTAGAAACAACCCTAGAGCCAGAGCTAATAGCACATCAATAAACATTGTGGCCACCCGGTTGAAGTGAACGCACAATGAACAATTGTTGATGATTAATTGTTTTCCTCTCCCCTAGGGCGGATTTTTAACCTTTTCTTAACTTGTGCGGTGTCCGGTACTTCTGCTAAGATTCTTTTAGCTTGTACCGGATCAGTTACTTATTACCTAAACCCGTGGCTTGGAAAAAACTTCTAAAATTGCTCTCCCTCAGTACCAAAGATGAGAATTTTTTGCACCTGCTGGAAACTGTAGAGATTATTGTCTCTAAAATCCTCTCTCTGGCTATGTTAATTGTGATTTGCGTTTCTATTTGGAATTTGGGAGTGTTCACGCTCACATCCCTTTTTACAGCTTCCATAGAATCCTATTATAAAGTTTTATTTAAGGTATTCGGCTTATTTTTGAATGTCTTAATTGCCCTAGAGCTTTTGGAAAACATCAGCGGCTACCTGAAAAAGCATGTCATTCAAGTAGAATTAGTCATCGTCACATCTTTAATCGCCGTTGCTCGGAAAATTATCATTCTAGATCTAGATAAAACCGAAGGTCTAGACATTATTGGGTTAGGAATTGCTATTCTCGCTCTTTCTATCAGCTATGGGATTGTCCGCAGCCAAAACCGTAAAGATTAGTAAGTCAATGGAAAAATATGGAAAAATTAATTATAGCCAGATTTATCCAGAATTTTTCTGGAAAACAATTACCGACGCCAATTTTCACCGGGGATTTGCTTGGGTAATTATGAATATTGGCGCCGATGTTTTATTGAATTACTAATTATTAAACTATCTCATCTAAATTAACGGCAACTTGCTTTAATTGATCAATGCCATTTTTTGCCTGTCGAATACCGCTGGTACTCTCAGAAGCTCCCAAATGCAGTGAATTCATGGTATTTACAACTTCTTGGATGGCATTAGCTTGCTCTTTAGCATTGTTAGAGATTTGCTCACTACTATCAAATACTTCACTCAAAACCCCGACAACAGTATGAAAAGATTCAATCGTACTTTTGTTGGCAGATGCTAATCCCTGTTTCACGATTTTAGTTAACTCATTAAATTCAGAAACAGCCGAATTAATTGCCACTTGAATGTCTGTTACTAAAAGACTAATTTTATCTGCGGATTTTTTGCTTTCATCCGCTAGCTGGCGAATTTCACTAGCTACCACAGTAAATCCTTTACCCCCATGATGATTACTCCTCGCTGCTTCTACCGCTGCATTTAATGCGAGGAGATTCGTTTGATCTGCCAAGTTTTTTACTAAAATTGAAACTTTACTAATTTGAACATTTTTTCTGCTCAAATCCATACATTCTTCGTGCATTGATTCAATTTTATTTTGGAGAATTTGCAATTGTTCTGCGGCATTTTCTCCTATGGCATTGCCAGTTTTGGCTAATTCTATGACTTGGTAGGCTACCTTGGCAGCAACAGTGGCACTTTCTACAGAATTGCTGGCAAAATTTTTTAAATTTTGCATTGTATTTGTTGTGGTTTTTACAGCGGCTTCTTGCCGAGTAGCTACTACTTCTTGTTGATGAATTAATGCTGCTATTTCAGTTGAAGATTCGGCCATAGTTTTGATTGCCAGCCTTAGCTTTATTTGAATTATTTGCGTAGCGATGAGTAATGCCAACAAGACAATTATACTACTAGCTCCAAGCAGGATAAAAATCATTTTTAGATTTTCGATTTTCTGCCGGGAATAATTTTCTGCCGCAAAAACCGCTTCGTCCGTCAGTTTCCAATGTTCTTCGCTAATTTGACCAATTTGTTCTTGATGATTTTCTGGATCTAGCCGAAAATCTATTATATGGCTTTTTAGTTGATTCCATGATGCAAAAACAGCATCAATTTTTTTCTTAAAATCAGGATTTTTAGCTGGTGGTAAGGATAAATTTTTATCCCCATTTATCAGACCTAAAGCAATTTCATCTAGTTTTTTAATTAATTCATCTTCTGGCTGTTTTAAAAGTTCTAGTTTCACAATTCTTTGAGTTTCTCCCCTGAGCAGACCGGAGTAGTTGATAACTCTGGCATCATTGGTCATTTGGTCTATGAGGTTGTAAACGGATAGCAAGTTAATCAACGAAAATAAGAACAGCGCTACGGCAGCAAGTCGTAACCGATCGGTTATTTTCATATGAATTTTATCAGGGGGTACAGTGGTCAGTTTATCCTATTTTCCGAAATTCTACAGTAGCTAGATGCACGCCATTGGCGAGAAAGGGAGGTTGGGAAAAATTGTAGTATATAATACAATTTTATTTCCTCTGGCCAGATCTAGCGGTTTTCACTCTTTATAACCTACTTCCAGTTGAAAAGTCCTCTGTATGTTGATTTGTCCCTGAGCGAGGAGGCACTCTTAGATAAATCTGTACCTCACCAAACGCAGAACCGCTATAGATGGAAGAGAGCATACAACATCTTAATGATGGGAGAGCAGTTTTCCGGAACCCGCCCACTGGGGGACCAGGGGGGAGTGTGGGGGGTGTGGGGAGTGTGGGGAGTGTGGGGAGTGTGGGGAGGGTGGGGAGGGTGGGGAGTGTGGGGAGTGTGGGGAGTGTGGGGAGTGTGGGGAGTG
>Ga0209172_10004294_pt1 | contig 19522 bp, 15 predicted proteins | sample LarsenN4metaG_FD_184113 | JGI IMG/M metagenome (GOLD analysis project Ga0209172, IMG submission 184113) | Hot spring sediment bacterial and archeal communities from British Columbia, Canada, to study Microbial Dark Matter (Phase II) - Larsen... ... | reverse complement strand
CTTCAGCTGTTCGATATTGGCGCCACAAGCGCGCAACACTTCGGCAGCAGACGGATTGTCTGTCATCGCCAGCAGCAGATGCTCAACGCTGATGAGTTCATGCCGCTTGCGCCGTGCCTCCATAAATGCCATGTGCAGGCTTACTTCCAGTTCTTGGGCAATCATCAGTTTTCCTCCATGACACACTGCAGCGGTTGCTGGTGCGCCCGTGCGTGCTGCGAAACTTGTTCAACTTTGGTCGCGGCGACATCTTTAGTATAAACACCGCAAACGCCTTTGCCTTCTGTATGTACCTGCAACATGACGCGTGTTGCCTTGGTCTCGTCCATGTAAAAAAACTGCTGCAACACGGCGACCACAAAATCCATCGGGGTAAAGTCGTCGTTCAGCAGCAAGACCTTGTACAGGGGGGGCGGGGCCGTCTTGCTGCGGGACGCCTTGAGCGTCGTGTCATCCTGATACTGCGTAGACATGTGGGCTTTCTACTAATTCATGCTTGCTTGAAGTTTGGTTCGCGGTGCTTTTTTTTCAAGAGTAACGCATGGTATTGTGCTTGTCGCTTGACGTCTTAGTACGGCTGGCGTAAAAACGAACTGTAAGTTGGCTTACCAGTTTGCATAAGGTTGTCCTTTGCATGCTTGTAGGCTCGAATTGTCAGGCTGCTGCAGCCTGTTTTCATTATGCATGTAAGGATAGTTACAGATGGCAACTGGTATTGTTAAATGGTTTAACGACGCTAAAGGTTTCGGTTTCATCACTCCTGATGGTGGTGGTGACGACTTGTTCGCGCACTTCTCCGCGATCAATATGCAAGGTTTCAAAACCCTGACCGAAGGTCAGCGTGTATCTTTCGACATCGTCCAGGGCCCGAAAGGCAACCAGGCGTCGAACATCCAGGCTGCCTGATTTAGCCGCGTCTGACGCAAAACCCCCGCCAGCTGTGCTGGCGGGGGTTTTTGCATGGTGCGGCCTCAGTGCGAGGGCTGGGCTGCCAGCCACCAGCGCCGCTGCCGTTCGGCGCCGCGGTCGGCGCGGAACTGGCGGTGCAGCAGCAGGCAGGTCAGGTAGCCGACGAGGCCGAGCACCAGCCACGGCAAACCGGGCTGCTGCAGCTGGCGGGCGATGTCCAGCAGCCAGCCGCCGCCGACATAGCCGCTGGCGCCACCCAGCGCCAGCCCCATGCGGCTCATGCCCATATAGCTGGCGCGGGCCTCGGCCCTGGCGAAGCCGGCGATGCGCGCCTCGCGTGGCGGCTCGGTGATGATGGTGCCGAGATAGAACAGCCCCAGAATGACGAAGGCGGGCTGCCAGGACTGGATCTGGCTCATCAGGAGCAGGCTGCTGCTCATCAGCAGGATGCCGGCCAGAATGCGCGCCTCCAGCGACAGATAGCGTTCACCCAGCCGCGCCAGCGGGTACAGCAGGCTCAGCGACAGCAGCGTTTCCAGCGTGTACATCCAGCCGACGGCGGCGGCGGTGCCGGCCAGTTGCTTGAGGGTGACCGGCACCAGCAGCATGATCTGTACCCCCAGCGCGTAGTAGCCGCTGAGGATCAGCACGAAGCGCATATAGGCGCGATCGCGCAACACGGTGCGTGCCGCGGCCAACGGTGGCGCGCGTTTGCTGGCCACGCGGTAGGGCGGCAGCAGCAGCGCGTTGACCAGCGCCGCCAGCAGGAAGATGGCACAGCCGCTCATGCCGACCCACCAGAAGTCATAGTGCAGTAGCCAAGAGCCGAGCAGGGCGCCGATCACCGCGCCGGCGCTGTCCTGCATCATCAGCAGGGTGTAGAAGCGGTTGCGCTCGTGCGGCCGGGTCAGCTTCACGATCAGTGCCGAGCGCGGCGGATCGAACAGCGTGCCGCCCAGCCCGGAGAACACGCAGGAGGCGATCAGCCACCACGGCGAGCTGGCGTTGGCCATCATCGCGAAGCCGGCGGCACGCAGCAGCATGCCGCTGACGATCAGCGGCTTGGCGCCGTAGCGGTCGGCCAGCGTGCCACCAAGCAGACCCAGGCCCTGCTGCAGCAGCTGGCGGATGGCCAGCGCCACCCCGACCAGCGTGGCGGCCCAGCCGAGCCGGTCGACAAAGTGCAGGCTGATCAGCGGAAAGACGATGAAGAAGCCCATCACCACCAGCAGGTTGTCGGTCATGATGAACCATCGGCCGTAACGGCGGGCTTGTTCCGGGCTGGACATGATAGGCTTTCTGCAGGGTTGATAACGGCATTTTCCGCGCGCTTCAGTTATTATTGAAGCCATTAACTTGCAATATTTGCTATCCGGATTGTTTATGTCTATTGCGATGGATGACCTGCAGTTGCTGCTCGATATCGTGGCCTGCGGCAGTTTCAGCCAGGCGGCGGCGCGGCGTGGCTGGTCGCAGCCGCAGGTGAGCCAGCGCGTGGCGCTGCTGGAGGCCGAGGTCGGCGCACAGCTGTTTCGCCGCCATCGGCGCGGCGCCTTGCCGACGCCGGCGTGCGAGGCCTTCCTGCCGGCGGCGCAGCAGGCACTGGATGCGCTGCAACGCGGGCGCGAGGCTCTGCAGCGCGAGCCGGCGCTGCCACGGCTGACGCTGGCCAGCCTGCCGTCACTGTCGTCGGTGATCTTCGGCCCGGTGCTGCTGGCGCTGGCCGACGCCGCGCTGGAGATCCGCTGCAGCACCGATCATTCGCCGGCGATCATGGAGCGCTTGCTGACCGGGCAGGCGCAGGTCGGCTTCGTGCTGCGCTGCCCGCCGATGGCCGGCATCCAGATGGAGCGCATCTGGCGCTCGCCGATGGTGGCGGTGGTGCACAACCGTCACCCGCTGGCCAGCGCCGGCAGCCTGCAGCTGGCCGACATCGCCAACGAGCGGCTGGCGCCGCAGTACTGGGGCGAGGGCTGCGACGAGCTGCTGGCGCTGATCCGCGCCGCGCGGCGGGTGGCCGGTCCGATCCACGCGGTGCAGCCGGCGGGGGCGGCGCGCGAGCTGGCGATGGAGCACGGCTTCCTCACCTTCATGCCGGAGGTGGCGGTGCGGCGCGACCTGCGCGACGGCCGGCTGGTGAAGCTGGCGCTGAGCGATCTGCCGCTGTGGGAGTGGGAGGTGATGATGGCGTGGCGTACCGGCAAGCGTGCGGATGCTCCGTTGCAGCAGGTGCTGGACACCGTGCGCGCGCTGGCCGGCGAGTGGCACTAGCGTTGCGGCCAAGGTTGGCCGCAACGCAAAAGGCCCGCCGTGGCGGGCCGGGTCGAACGAGCGGCGAGGCTTAGAACCTGTTCAATGTCTGCTGCGATTGATTTCAATGGGGCGATACGGCGTTGAAAACGACTTCGGCATGCAGGTTTTATCCAGCTCAACGCCGCTTCCTCTGTCGTTTTCGCCTTGTCTCGCGTGAGCGCGCGAGACTTTGAACAGCTTCTTACATGCGCGCGATCATCGCGTCGCCGAAGGCGGAGCACGACACCTCGGTGGCGCCATCCATCAGCCGCGCGAAGTCGTAGGTCACCTGCTTGTCGGCAATGGCGGCTTCCATGGCCTTGATCACCAGATCGGCGGCTTCCTTCCAGCCGAGGTGGCGCAGCATCATCTCGGCGGACAGGATCAGCGAGCCCGGGTTCACCTTGTCGAGGCCGGCGTACTTCGGCGCGGTGCCGTGGGTGGCCTCGAAGCAGGCGTAGTGGTCGGAGATGTTGGCGCCGGGTGCGATGCCGATGCCGCCGACCTGTGCCGCCAGCGCGTCGGAGATGTAGTCGCCGTTCAGGTTGGTGGTGACGATGGTGTCGTATTCCGCCGGGCGCAGCAGGATCTGCTGCAGGAAGGCGTCGGCGATGGCGTCCTTGACGATGATGTCGCGACCGGTGTGCGGGTTCTTGAACTGGCACCACGGGCCGCCGTCGATCGCCTGGGCGCCGAACTCTTCCTGCGCCACCTTGTAGGCGACATCACGGAACAGGCCCTCGGTGAACTTCATGATGTTGCCCTTGTGCACGATGGTCAGCGACTGGCGGTCGTTGGCGATCACGTACTTCAGCGCGGCGCGTACCAGGCGGGCGGTGCCCTCGATGGAGATCGGCTTGATGCCGATGCCGGAGCTGTCCGGGAAGCGGATCTTCCTGACGCCCATTTCCTGCTGCAGGAATTCGATGATCTTCTTGGCGCCCTCGGATTCGGCCGCCCATTCGATACCGGCGTAGATGTCCTCGGTGTTCTCGCGGAAGATCACCATGTTGACCAGTTCCGGGTGCTTCAGTGGCGATGGCACGCCGTTGAAGTACTGCACCGGGCGCACGCACTGGTACAGGTCCAGTTCCTGGCGCAGCGCCACATTCAGCGAGCGGATGCCGCCGCCGACCGGGGTGGTCATCGGGCCCTTGATCGACACCGCGTATTCCTTCAGCGCATCGAAGGTTTCCTTCGGCAGCCACTCGTCCGGGCCGTACAGGCGGGTCGACTTCTCGCCAGCATAGACTTCCATCCAGTGGATTTTCTTGTCGCCGCCGTAGGCCTTGGCCACCGCGGCATCGATGACCTTGATCATCACCGGGGTGATGTCGATGCCGATGCCGTCGCCTTCGATGAACGGGATGATCGGGTGGTTCGGAATCGGCTGGCCCGGGATGATTTTCTGTCCGCCGGCCGGAACCGTGATATGGGATGCGCTCATCAATACCTCTCCTTTGTGGACTCCATCTGTGTTGACCTGTGTCGTGGCAATCCGCGTTGCCGTCCCTGGCCTGTCGCACCCTGCGTGACCGAGGGCTGCCGTTTGTTATTGTTAGCTCAAGGTTGGCCGCAGCGGTATCGGTGTTTGCTGCCGTGCCACGCCGTTGCATTGTAGCCGAGCACGTGCTTGGTGGAACATGATCGACCGCAAGCGGTCATCGACGGCAAGAAAAAACGCCAGGGCGAGGCCCTGGCGTTGTCGGGTGCTGGCAGTGCGGTCTGGCCGCGCTGTCCTTGCTTGAGGCTTAGCCGCGTGCTGCCGCCAGCGCGGCGTTGAAGGTGGCGCTCGGACGCATTACCGCCTGGCACTTGGCGGCATCGGCCAGGTAGTAGCCGCCGATGTCCACCGGCTTGCCCTGTACCGCCTTCAGCTCGTCAACGATCTGCTGCTCGCTCTCGCTCAGCGTCTTGGCCAGTGGCGCGAACTGGGCCGCCAGTGCGGCGTCCTCGCTCTGCGCGGCCAGTTCCTGCGCCCAGTACATGGCGAGGTAGAACTGGCTGCCACGGTTGTCCAGCTCGCCGGTCTTCGGCGACGGCCCTTTGCTGTTGTCCAGCAGCTTGCCGGTGGCGGCGTCCAGCGTCTTGGCCAGGATCTTGGCCTTGTCGTTGCCGGTCTTCAGGCCCAGGTCTTCCAGCGATACCGCCAGCGCCAGGAACTCGCCCAGCGAATCCCAGCGCAGGTGGTTTTCTTCCACCAGCTGCTGCACGTGCTTCGGAGCCGAACCGCCGGCGCCGGTCTCGTACATGCCGCCGCCGGCCATCAGCGGCACGATGGACAGCATCTTGGCGGAGGTGCCCAGTTCCATGATCGGGAACAGGTCGGTCAGGTAGTCGCGCAGGATGTTGCCGGTCACCGAGATGGTGTCCAGGCCGCGGATCACGCGTTCCAGCGTGTAGCGCATCGCACGCACCTGCGACATGCACTCGATGTGCAGGCCGGTGGTGTCGTGATCCTTCAGGTACAGCTTCACCTTCTTGATCAGCTCGTTCTCGTGCGGACGGTACGGGTCCAGCCAGAAGATCGCCGGCATGCCGGAGTTGCGGGCACGGGTGACCGCCAGCTTGACCCAGTCGCGGATCGGGGCATCCTTGACCTGGCACATGCGCCAGATGTCGCCTTGCTCCACGTTCTGGCTCAGCAGCACTTCGCCGGTCGCCAGATCGACGATGTTGGCGATGCCGTCTTCGGAGATCTCAAAGGTCTTGTCGTGCGAGCCGTACTCTTCGGCCTTTTGCGCCATCAGGCCAACGTTCGGCACCGTGCCCATGGTCTTCGGATCGAAGTTGCCGTGCCATTTGCAGAAGTTGATCATCTCCTGGTAGATGCGGGCGAAGGTCGATTCCGGCATCACTGCCTTCACGTCCTTCAGGCGGCCGTCGGCGCCCCACATCTTGCCGCCGTTGCGGATCATGGCCGGCATCGAGGCGTCGACGATGATGTCGTTCGGCGAGTGGAAGTTGGTGATGCCCTTGGCGGAATCCACCATCGCCAGTTCCGGACGGTATTCGTGGCAGGCGTGCAGGTCGCGCTTGATCTCGTCCTGTTTCGATTGCGGCAGGGTGGCGATCTTGTCGTACAGGTTGGCCATGCCGTTGTTGACGTTCACGCCCAGCTCGTCGAACAGCGCACCGTGCTTGGCGAACGCGTCCTTGTAGAAGATCTTCACGCAGTGACCGAACACGATCGGGTGCGACACCTTCATCATGGTGGCCTTCACGTGCAGCGAGAACATCACGCCGGTCTTGTGCGCGTCTTCGATTTCCTTCTCGTAGAACTCGCACAGCGCCTTCTTGCTCATGAACATGCTGTCGATGATCTCGCCGTCCAGCAGCGATACCTTCGGCTTCAGCACGATGGTCTGGCCGCTCTTGGTCACCAGCTCCATCTTCACGTCACGGGCGCGGTCCAGGGTCATGGATTTTTCGCCGTGGTAGAAGTCGCCGTGGTGCATGTGCGAGACGTGGGTGCGCGATGCCTGGCTCCACTCGGCCATGCTGTGCGGGTGCTTGCGCGCGTATTCTTTCACCGCTTTCGGTGCGCGGCGGTCGGAGTTGCCTTCACGCAGCACCGGGTTCACGGCGGAGCCCAGGCACTTGCTGTAACGCGCCTTGATAGCCTTTTCTTCGTCGGTGGTCGGGTTTTCCGGGTAGTCCGGTACCGCGTAGCCCTTGCTTTGCAGTTCCTTGATGCAGGCCTGCAGCTGGCCGACGGAGGCGCTGATGTTCGGCAGCTTGATGATGTTGGCGTCCGGGTCCTGCGTCAGGCGGCCCAGTGCGGCCAGGGTGTCCGGCACCTTCTGGGCGTCGGTCAGGTAATCGGGGAATTCGGCCAGCACGCGCGCCGCGACCGAAATGTCGGCGGTGTCGATATGGATGCCGGCGGCGCCGGTAAAGGTCTGGATGATCGGCAGGAAGGCGTTGGTTGCCAGCGCGGGCGCTTCGTCGGTGAGGGTGTAGATGATGGTCGGTTGTTCCGAAGGCATTACTCTATCTCCATGATTATTTTGTGACGACTAAACGATGGCACGGGGCGATGGCACGGGGGCTTGCGGTGCTGGACGACAACCCGTGTCGACGCGGGGAAAGGCTGTGAAAGGCCGGCTCTTGGTTCGTCAGGTGCCAGCGGCGACCGGTACGGTGATGCCAGGTGACTCTCGGGCGACTTTTCAGATGCGAATTATACTCCGTCCGCGCCCTGCTGTTCGACGCACATTCGAACTTTGGCGTCGTTTTTCCGGTGAACGCTTGTTCGAATGTGAATTGTGTTGCGCCGCGGCTACGCCGGGTGCCGCCTATTCCGAAGCGCTATATCTGCTATGGTGTCGCCGTTTTCTAAAACGAATGTTTGAATTGCCGCGCAGGGCCCAAGGTTGGCCGCGCCCGCCGGCGGCAACGCGCATGTGACTATAGGCGACCAGCCTTGTTATCATCCGGGCCATTGTTTAATACCGGCGGCGCGGACATGTCCCAACTCTTCTTGCTCAACAAGCCCTACGGCGTGATTTGCCAGTTTTCCGAGCACCCCCTGCATCCCACGCTCAAGTCCTGTGTCGCCCAGCCCGGCATCTACCCGGCCGGGCGGCTGGACACCGACAGCGAAGGGCTGCTGCTGCTCACCGGCGACGGCGAGCTGCAGCACCGCATCAGCGACCCGCGCTGGAAACTGCCGAAGACCTACTGGGTGCAGGTGGAAGGGCGGCCGGACGAGGACAAGCTGGCCGCGCTGCGCGCCGGGGTCGATCTTGGCGATTTCGTCACCCAGCCGGCCGAAGTGCGCGTGCTGCCGGAAGCGCCGGCACTGTGGGAGCGCAAGCCGCCGGTGCGCTTTCGCAAGACGGTGCCGGATACCTGGCTGGAGATCATCATCAGCGAAGGCAAGAACCGCCAGGTGCGGCGCATGACCGCCAAGGTCGGTCTGCCGACGCTGCGTCTGGTGCGGGTGGCGATCGGGCCGTGGCGGCTGGACGAGCTGCAGCCGGGCATGCTGCGCAGCATCGAGGTGTCGCTTGCCGACTTGCCACGCACACGGCATGCTAAACCGGCCGCGCCGGCGCCAGCGCGCAGGGAGCCCGCGGGCAAGAACTTCGCGAACCAGAATCCGGCAGGCAAGAACGCCGCGAACCAGAGCAGAACGCAGCCCGCCGCGCCGCAGGCCGCGTCCGCGCCGGTGCCGCGTTTCCGTTTCGCCAAGAAGAAGTAAGGCCGCAGCAGTCATCTCTCTCCGCTCGCCAGCAGGCGCAACCGAGGTGCCACGATGCAGATTCCCGAGTACTACAACCCGGTGGCGCGCGAGATTGCGCAGGCGCTGGTGGACGGCTTCAACCGCCACTACCAGCTGTTTCGCGCGGTCAGCCAGCAGGCCAAGCAGCTGTTCGAGGACGCCGCGTGGCAGGGGGTGCAGCGGTTGGTGCGCGACCGCATCCAGTTCTACGACGAGCGCGTGCACGAGACGGTGCAGCGCCTGCAGCACCAGTTTCACGCCGACCTGCTGGACGACGAAATCTGGCAGCAGGCCAAGCTGTATTTCATCGGCCTGTTGACCAACCACAAGCAGCCGGAGCTGGCGGAGACCTTCTTCAACTCGGTGTTCACCCGCATCCTGCACCGCGACTACTTCAACAACGATTTCATCTTCATCCGCCCGGCGATCTCCACCGAGTACATCGAGTCCGATCCACCGTCCTACCGCAGTTACTACCCCACGCAGCGCGGCTTGCGCCACACGCTGCGCCAGATCGTGGCCGATTTCGGCTGGCGGCGGCCGTTTGCCAATCTGTCGCGCGACCTGGCGTGGGTGATCCGTGCGGTGGACGAATACTTCGCGCAAGGTTGGCCGCAGGCCGAGGCCAACTTGCAGATCCAGCTGCTATCCAGCGCCTTCTACCGCAACAAGACCGCCTACATCTTCGGCAAGGTGGTGAATGGCGGCCAGGTCTACCCGTTTGCCGTGCCGGTGCTGCACGACGCCGACGGCCGCCTGTACCTGGACACCGTGCTGCTGGAGCCGTGGCGCATCGGCGTGCTGTTTTCCTTCAGCCGCGCCTACTTCATGGCCGACATGGAGGTGCCGTCCGGCTACGTGCAGTTCCTGCGCTCGATGCTGCCGACCAAGACCAAGGCCGAGCTGTACACCATGCTCGGGCTGCAGAAGCAGGGCAAGAACACCTTCTACCGCGACTTCATGCAGCACCTGCAGCACTCCAACGATCAGTTCTCCGTGGCGCCGGGCATCCGCGGCTTGGTGATGCTGGTGTTCACCCTGCCGTCCTACCCCTACGTGTTCAAGCTGATCAAGGACGTGTTCGGCGGGCCGAAGGAGGTGGATCGCGCCACGGTGAAGGCCAAGTACCAGCTGGTGAAACGCCACGACCGCGTTGGCCGCATGGCCGATACGCTGGAGTTTTCCAACGTCGCGTTTCCCAAGGCGCGCTTCAGCGACGAGCTGCTGGACGAATTGCGGCGGCTGGCCACCAGCAGCATCGAGGAAGGTCCGGACACGCTGGTGATCAAGCACCTGTACATCGAGCGGCGCATGAAGCCGCTGAACCTGTACCTGATGAACAGCGACACGGCGGAAAAAGAGCGCGTGGTGCGCGAGTACGGCGACGCGATCCGCGATCTGGCGGCGGCCAACATCTTTCCCGGCGACATGCTGTTCAAGAACTTCGGCGTCACCCGTTACGGGCGGGTGATCTTCTACGACTACGACGAAATCGAGTACATGACCGACTGCCACTTCCGCCGCATTCCGCCGGCGCCGAACCCGGAAATGGAGCTGTCCGGCGAGGTGTGGTATCCGGTGGCGCGTAACGACGTGTTTCCGGAGGAGTTCGGCACCTTCCTGCTGGGCGATCCGCTGGTGCGGCGCGTGTTCCTGCAGTACCACCGCGAGCTGCTGGACGCCGGCTTCTGGCAGCACAAGCAGCAGCGCATCCGCGATGGCTATATCGAGGACTTCTATCCCTACCCGGTGGAGCTGCGCTTCTGCCACCGCTACGCCGCCCGGCTGCGGCGGCAGGATGCCGGCGCGCCGTAGCGGCCGGCGGCGGGCATAAAAAAACCGGGAGTTCAGTGCTCCCGGTGTGGTGGTGACCCTGTGCCTATTGTGGCGTGCACTGGTGGTCCTGGAAGTAGGCGATCGGGCCCGCGCTGGTCAGGCCGATATGAAAACAGCTGTCCTCCGCAAAAGTGACACCCAGGTTTTCGGTGGCGCGTACCACCTCGAACAACACTTCAACTTCCTTGAAATATTTGGCAACGCGGTCATTGCCGTCCAGCCACGCCAGAATGCGGTCCCGCTGCGGGTGTTCGCTTTCCAGACTGAGCTGGCAATCGGAACAACTGACCAGGCTGATTGCCGGTGGGATGGAAATATTCAGGCTGGCAAGCTCTTCACGCACAATGGCGGAGAATTGCGACAACTCCCGCATCGCGCGCTCGCGGATGCCTGAAAGAGGGAGGGCTTCGCCACCGTTGGCCGTACCGAACAGGCGGGCTAGAGCGGATGTAACGGCGTAACCTTCTGCATGCATGATATGGGGTTCCTCCAGTGGGACAGCGTTGATCGGGTGCTCACTTATCTGCACTGTGTTTGCGGCAGATTCGTGTTTGTATTGTAGGCAACCGTATGCAGAACGCCTGTCTTTATTTTGTCATTTTTTGCAATTCGTACAGCAGCTCCAGCGCCTGCCGCGGCGTCAGGCTGTCGCTGTCGATATCGCGCAGCCGCTCCAGCGCCGGGTGCGGCTCGGCCTCCACTTCCACCACGCGCGGGGTGCTGAACAGGTCCGGTTGCTGGCTGGCGGCGGACTGGTTTTCCAGCTCGGTGAGATAGCGTTTCGCCTCGCGGATCACCTTCGGCGGCACGCCGGCCAGCTGCGCCACCGCCAGGCCGTAGCTCTGGCTGGCCGGGCCGTCCTCGACGTGGTGCAGGAACACGATGCGGTCCTTGTGCTCCACCGCCGACAGGTGCACGTTGGCCACCGTGTTGTAGCTGGCGGCGAGGCTGGTCAGCTCGAAGTAGTGGGTGGCGAACAGGGTGTAGGCGCGGTTCTTCTCGATCAGCGCCTTGGCGATCGCCCACGCCAGCGCCAGGCCGTCGAAGGTGGAAGTGCCGCGGCCAACCTCGTCCATCAGTACCAGCGACTTGTCGGTCGCATTGTTGAGGATGTTGGCGGTCTCGGTCATCTCCACCATGAAGGTGGAGCGGCCGCCGGCGAGGTCGTCGCTGGCGCCGATGCGGGTGAAGATGCGGTCGATCTGGCCGATGGTGGCGGCGTCGGCCGGCACGAAGCTGCCGATGTGCGCCATCAGCGTGATCAGCGCGTTCTGCCGCATATAGGTGGACTTACCGCCCATGTTCGGGCCGGTGATCAAGAGCAGCTTGCGTTCTGCGGCCAACCTGGTGTCGTTGGCGATGAAGCGCTCCACCTCCGCCTCCACCACGGGGTGGCGGCCGGCAACGATGTCCAGCCGCGTCTCGGCCACGAACTGCGGCTCCACGTAGTTGTGGTTGGCGGCGCGCTCGGCAAAGGCGGCCAGTACGTCCAGCCCGGCCACTGCCTGCGCGATCAGTTTCAGCTCGCTGATGTGCGGCGCCAGCTGGTCCAGCACCAGCTCGTACAGCTGCTTTTCCAGTGCCAGCGACTTGTCCTGCGCCGACAGCGCCTTGTCCTCGAAGGTTTTCAGCTCCGGCGTGATGTAGCGCTCGGCGTTCTTCAGCGTCTGGCGGCGGCGGTAGTCTTCCGGCACGTTCACCGATTGCGCCTTCGACACCTCAATGTAGAAGCCGTGCACTCGGTTGAATTCCACCTTCAGCGTGCTGATGCCGGTGCGCTCCTTCTCGCGCGCCTCCAGCGCCAGCAGGAAGTCGCCGCAGTCGTTCTGGATCGCGCGCAGCTCGTCGAGATCGGCATTGAGGCCGTGGTTGATCACGCCGCCGTCGCGCAGGAAAGTGGCCGGCTCCGGCAGGATGGCGGCGCGCAGCAGGCTTTCCACCGGCGAATTGTCCGGCAGCAGCGTCGCCAGCTCGGCCAGCAGTGGCGCGTCCAGGCTGGCGGCCAGGGTTTTGGCGCCGCTGAGCGCGTTCAGCGAATCGCGCAGCGCAGCGAGGTCGCGCGGCCGCGCCGAACGCAGCGCGATGCGCGCGGTGATGCGCTCGATGTCGGCCACCTCGCGCAGCTGGGCGTGGATGTCGCCGTGGCGGGTTAGCAGCGCGCGCACCGCCTGCAGGCGGCGCGCCAGCTTGTCGTGGCGGCGGATCGGGTGGTGCAGCCAGTGGCGCAGCAGGCGGCTGCCCATGCTGGTGGCGCAGCCATCCAGCAGCGACGCCAGCGTCGGCGACGGTTCGCCACGGATGGTTTCGGTCAGTTCCAGATTGCGGCGGGTGGCGGCGTCCATGCGGATCAGCTCGCCGGCGTCTTCCACCGCCAGTTGCGCGATGTGCGCCGGATTGACGCCCTGCGTCGACTTCACGTACTCCAGCAGCGCGCCGGCGGCGCCGACCGCCACCGGCAGGGTGTCGGCGCCGAAGCCGGCCAGATCACGGGTGCCGAAGTGGCGGGTCAGCGCCAGCTGCGACGATTCGGCGTCGAACTGCCACGGCGGCAGCTTCTTTTTCGGCATCGTGATGCTGTCGAACACCGCGAGGCCGGTGTCGTCGGGGATCACCAGCTCGGCCGGCTTCAGCCGCTCCAGCTCGCTGGAGAGCTCCTCGACGCCGGTCTGCATCACCTTGAAGTCGCCGCTGGCCAGCGACAGCCACGCCAGACCCAGCACGCCCTTGTGCAGGTTGATGGCCAGCACCAGGTTGTCGCGCTTGTCGTCCAAGAGCGCGGCGTCGGTGAGGGTGCCGGGGGTGACGATGCGCACCACCTTGCGCTCCACCGGGCCCTTGCTGGTCGCCGGGTCGCCGATCTGCTCGGCGATGGCCACCGACTCGCCCATCTTCACCAGCCGCGCCAGATAGCCCTCGGCGGCGTGATAGGGGATGCCGGCCATGCGGATCGGGTTGCCGCCGCTGGCGCCACGCGCGGTGAGGGTGATGTCCAGCAGCCGCGACGCCTTCTCGGCGTCGTCGTAGAACAGCTCGTAGAAGTCGCCCATGCGGTAGAACAGCAGCTTGTCTGCGTGATCGCGTTTCAGGGCGAGGTACTGCTGCATCATCGGCGTGTGCTGGGGTGTGGTCATCAGGCTGTCCGTCGGAGGTAAAAAGGTTGGCCGCAATAGGCAACGCCCCGACAGGCGGGGCGCGGCAAGCTATTTTACGGGATGTGACCGGTGCCGTCACGGCGGGTCGGCGCTGAGCGCGACGGCGCGGTGGCGACCGGCGGCCTTGGCCGCGTACAGCGCGCTGTCGGCACGGGCGAGCAGGGTGCGACTGTCGTCGTCGGCCTGCAGGCAGGCGACGCCGATGGAGCTGGTGATGGCGAGGATGTGGTGCCCGCTCTGGATGCGCAGCTCGCTGATGTCGTCGATGATGCGCTCGGCCAGGTCCAGCGCCTCGTGCAGCCCCAGTCCCGGCAGCAGCAGGCAGAATTCCTCGCCGCCGATGCGGCCGGCAACATCGCTTTCGCGCAGCACTTCTTCCAGCGCGTCGCCCAGCGCGGCCAGCACCAGATCGCCGGCGTGGTGGCCGTAGCGATCGTTGATCTGCTTGAAGTGGTCGAGGTCCAGCATCAGTACCGATAGCGGCGCGTGCTGCACCTGCGCCAGCTGCAGCTGCGTCTCCAGCCGCGTCAGCAGCGTCGGGCGGTTGAACAGCCCGGTCAGCGCGTCGATGGTGGCCTGCTGCTCAAGGATGCGCTGCAGCGCCTTGCGCTGGCTGATGTCGCGCGCCGAGCCCCAGATCACCGGCTGGCCGTCCAGCATCAGGCGGCGGGCGCTGACCTCGACTTCGAGCAGCGCGCCGTCCTTGGTGCGGTTGACGCTTTCGAAGGTCTCGCCGTCCTCGCCGGTGGCGGCCAGCCGCTGGCGGATGCTCTGCGGCGTGCTGCCTGGCACCACCTGCCACAGGTGCATGTGCAGCAGCTCGTCCAGGCTGTAGCCCAGCATCTGGCACAGGCTGTCGCTGGCCTCCAGGAAGCGGCCGTTCATGTCGATGATGGACAGGCCGTCGGCGGCGTTCTGCAGGATGGCGCGGTACCACTGGCTGCGGCTGTCCAGCTGGCGGTGGATGGTCTGGTTTTCCAGTAGCAGGGCGAGCAGGCGCGCGGTGTCTTCGAGGATGGTGATCGCCTGCGGCGTCGGCGCCGACGGCGTGCGGTGGTAGACGGCGAAGGTGCCGTGCACGGTGCCCTTGCTGTCGATCAGCGGCTCCGACCAGCAGCTGCCCAGTTCGAAGCGCGCCGCCAGTTCGCGGTACGGCGCCCAGTTCGGGTGCAGTTGCAGGTTTTCCGCCACCACCCGTTTTGCGTGCCACACCGCGGCGCCGCAGCTGCCGACCATCGGACCGGGGGCGAGGCCGACCAGGCGTTGCTGGTAGGCGCTGGGCAGCGACGGCCCGGCCACCGGCTGCAGGCGGCCGCGCGAATCCAGCAGCAGGATGGAGCAGCGCCATTCCGGCAGCGCCAGCTCGATCTGCTGCACCACGGTGCGCAGCAGGGCGTCCAGCGGCGTGCCCTGCGCGTTCTGGCGCAGGATGTCGCTGTGCAGCAGCTGCCAGTGCTGGCGCCTGGCCTGCTTTTCGCGCTGCTGCAGCTGTTCCAGCTCGGCGCCGGCGCGTTCGATGAAGGGCTGCAGCAGCGCCGGCAGTTCCGGCGCGAAGAAATCGGGGCGCGCATCCAGCAGCGCCAGGTGGCCCAGGCAATGCGCGTCGCCGTCCAGCAGCGGCCAGGCAAGACAGCTCTGCCATGCCTGCTGGCCGGCCTCGGGCAGGCACTGCCGCAGGCCGCGACCGAGCAGCAGCGGTTGCCGGGTGTCGAACAGGCAGTTGCAGGGCAGCTGGCGCGGTGCGCCACCGGCGGCATCGTTGGCAAACAGTACCTGCAGCTGGCGGTGCGGGCCGCCGCTGCGCTGCGACAACAGCACGCGCTCGGCCCCGGTCAGGCAGGCAAGCTGGCTGACCAGTTGTTGCAGGTACTTTTTGCCGATGCAGCTGGCGCTGTGCAGCAACAGGGCATCGCGGATGCGGTCGGGATCGGGCATGGCTGGCGCGCTCGGTGCGTATCCGTTTCAGTATGCAACTTAGTTCCGGCTTGCGGAAGCAATGAATGGTGGCCGTCACGGCACGGGGCTGGCGTGTGGTTTGACAAGCATTATTTCCAGCGTCTATGATCTGTATCAAACTTTCAGAAATTACTGAAAATTGGAAAACGACATGAACCTGCCACCCCTGATTCAATCCTTCGTACTGCATTTCGGCGAAATGGGCAGCCACTGGGGCATCAACCGCACCGTGGGCCAGATCTACGCCTTGCTGTACGTCTCCGACAAACCGCTGAACGCCGACGACATCGTCGAGGCCATCGGCTGTTCGCGCTCCAATACCAGCATGGCGCTGAAGGAGCTGCAGGCGTGGCGGCTGGTCAAGCTGCAGCACCTGCCCGGCGACCGTCGCGAATACTTCTCCACCCCGGACGACGTGTGGGCGATCTTCAAGACCCTGGCCGAGGAGCGGCAGAAGCGCGAGGTGGAGCCGACGCTGACCATGCTGCGCGGCGCGATCATGGAAACGCCGTCCGGCGACGCCGAGCGCCACGCGCAGGCGCGCATGAACGAGATGTACCAGCTGATCGAACTGGTGACCAAGTGGTTTGCCGACATCCGCGACATGGACGTGGACACGCTGCAGAAGCTGATGAAGCTGGGCAGCCAGGTGCAGAAGGTGCTGCAGTTCACGCAGAGCATCGGCCGCCTGACCGGCCGCGACAGCAACCGTAACGCCGACGCGGAGGCCTGAACATGGACAGCTTCGATCCGCTGACGCTGGCGCGCATCCAGTTTGCGGCCAACATCAGTTTCCACATCCTGTTTCCCACCATCAGCATCGCCATGGGCTGGGTGCTGCTGTACTTCAAGACCCGCTTTGACCGCAGCGGCGACCAAGCGTGGCTGGATGCCTACGGCTTCTGGGTGAAGATCTTTGCGCTCACCTTTGCGCTGGGGGTGGTATCCGGCATCACCATGAGCTTCCAGTTCGGCACCAACTGGCCGGGCTATATGCAGAAGGTCGGCAACGTCGCAGGGCCGCTGCTGGCTTACGAGGTGCTGACCGCGTTCTTCCTGGAGGCGACCTTCCTCGGCATCATGCTGTTCGGCCGCTCGCGGGTGAGCAACCGCGTGCACACGCTGGCCACCTTCCTGGTGGCGTTCGGCACCACGGTGTCGGCGTTCTGGATCATCGCGCTGAACTCGTGGATGCAGACCCCGGCCGGTGTCAGCGTGGTGGACGGCAAGGTGCACGTAGAGAGCTGGCTGGCGGTGATCTTCAACCCGTCGATGCCGTACCGGCTGACGCACATGCTGCTGGCCTCCGGCCTGACCGTGGCCTTCCTGGTGGCCGGGGTATCGGCCTACCGCTGGCTGCGCGGCGACCGTGCCGGCGGCGTGCGTCATGCGCTGAAAACCGGCGTCACCCTGGCCGCCGTGCTGATCCCGCTGCAGATCCTGGTCGGCGACGCGCACGGGCTGAATACCTTCCACCACCAGCCGGCCAAGCTGGCGGCGATCGAGGGCGTGTGGCACACCGAGCGCGGTGCGCCGCTGCTGCTGTTCGCACTGCCGGACGAGGCGACACAGTCCAACCGCTACGCGTTGGGTATTCCCAAGCTGGCCAGCCTGATCATCACCCACCAGCCGGACGGCGAGATTCGCGGCCTCAACGAGTTTGCCGGCGCGCATCCGCCGGTGGCCAAGGTGTTCTGGAGCTTCCGCGTGATGGTGGCGGTGGGCGTGGCGATGCTGCTGGCCAGCTGGCTGGCGGCGTGGCAGCTGCGCCGCCGCGGCGAGCCGGCGCCATGGCTGGCACGTGCGCTGGTGGCGATGACCTTTTCCGGCTGGCTGGCGACGCTGGCCGGCTGGTACGTGACCGAAATCGGCCGCCAGCCGTGGCTGGTGACCGGCATCCTGCGCACCGCCGATGCCGCCTCGGCGGTGGGCGGCGGCATGATCCTGTCCACCTTGCTGATGTATCTGGCGCTGTACGCGGTGCTGCTGGCCAGCTACGTGTCGGTGGTGTTCTATCTGGCGAAGAAGGCCGGCCAGCCGGCTGCGGCCAACCTTGAAGGAGTCTCGGCATGAATGCGGAACTGTGGTTGCCGGTGATCTTCGCCGGCCTGATGGCCATCTCCTTGCTGGCCTACGTGATCCTCGACGGCTACGACCTGGGCGTCGGCGTGCTGCTGCCGCTGGGCAGCGACAGCCAGCGCGACACCATGATCGCCAGCATCGGCCCGTTCTGGGACGCCAACGAAACCTGGCTGGTGTTGGGCGTCGGCCTGCTGCTGGTGGCGTTTCCGATGGCGCACGGCATCATCCTCGGCGAGCTGTACCTGCCGGTGGCGCTGATGCTGCTGGGGCTGATCCTGCGCGGCGTGGCGTTCGACTTCCGCGTCAAGGCGCAGGCGCACCACCAGCCGGCGTGGAACGCCGCCTTTGCCGCCGGCTCGCTACTGGCGGCAGCCAGCCAAGGCGTGATGCTGGGGCGCTATCTCACCGGTTTCGCCCCCGGCGCCGCGGCGTGGGGCTTCGCGCTGCTGGCCGGCGCCGGGCTGACCGCCGCCTACGTGCTGCTTGGCGCCGGCTGGCTGATCATGAAGACCGAGGGCGAGCTGCAGCAGCGCGCCACCCGCTGGGCGCAGCGCGCGCTGCTGGGCACTGGCGTCGCGGTCGCCGCGGTGTCGATCGCCACGCCGCTGGCGAGCAGGCGCATCGCCGCCAAGTGGTTCACGCTGCCGGATGTGCTGCTGCTGTTGCCGTTGCCGCTGGTCACGCTGGCGCTGTTCGTGCTGCTGGCCGTCAGCCTGCCAAGGTTGGCCGCAAGGCAGGCGGCGGGCAACGACAGCTTCTGCTGGCTGCCGTTTGCCGCCACCGTCGGCATCGTGCTGCTGTCGTTCTGGGGGCTGGCCTACAGCGTGTTTCCGGAGATCGTCATCGGCCGGCTGACCATCTGGCAGGCGGCCAGCGACGCGGAGGCGTTGTGGGTGATCCTCGCCGGCGCCGCGGTGGTGTTGCCCACCATCATCGGCTACACCGTGTTCGCCTACCGCGTGTTCTGGGGCAAGGCGCGCGAACTGAGCTATTCCTGAGGGGGGGGCTGCGGCAGCGGGCTGTTGCTTTCCCGCGGGTGCCTCGCGGCGGATTGACCTGTATCAAAGTCCCTGTCAAGGGTAGGGGTAAGATCGAATTTATCCTGATTAGATACCGGAAACACCGGGAGGAGCTTGAAATGGAACTGTGGAAACAACTGCTCTCTGACGATGTCGGCCTGCTGAGTGTCATCACCATCGGCGTCACTTCGGTGATCGTCACCACCATCATCGTGATGTTCATCAAGAAGGTGAAAAACAGCGACCGCAAGTAAGCGCGACGCCGATTTCCGCAAAAAGGGTACGACCACGGTCGTACCCTTTTTCATGGCTGCGTGGCAGCCGCGGCGGGCGGGCAGCGTGGAGGAGGGGGTACTACAGCATGGCAGATGCGCGGCGCGGCGGGGGTGATCGCCGTCAACGGTGCACCACAAACGGCAAAAGCCGGAAGCGCTGGGCAGCACTTCCGGCTTTCTGATTCTGGTCGGGGTGAGAGGATTCGAACCTCCGGCCTCTACGTCCCGAACGTAGCGCTCTACCAGGCTAAGCTACACCCCGAATGCTGCGTATTTTAGCCAGCTTGCCGGCCAAAGAAAAGCCCCCTGCCGCGGTGTGGCTTCAGCCTGTGCGCCAGTGCCGGCGCTGCCGGCAGCGATTTTTCCGGCAAAACAAGGCCTTAGCTGCCGCCGCGTGGGCGGGTTCAGGGCGCGGCTTTTTTCTTGCGTCCGCGCGGGGTTTTCTGCTGGCTTTCCTGCGCGCGATACCACGCCTCCAGCGCTTCCTCCGCGTTCATCACGTGCTGGCGCAAAAAGGCCGCCGCGCTGATGGCGTCCTTCTGCTTGCACAGCTCCAGCAGCTGGGTGTGTTCGCGGTGGGCGCGGTCGTTGAAGCCGGTGAGCAGGATCTGCATCCGCGTGTAGCGGTCGGTACGGTTGTGCAGCTGCTCGATGATGGCCAGCGTCTGCGGCCGGCTGGCGGCGCGGTACAGCGCGAGGTGGAACTGCGCGTTGAGGATGCCCCAGGCGCTGATGTCCTTGTCGCGCAGCGCGGTCTCGAAGCGGGCGAGCAGC
>Ga0209172_10004293_pt1 | contig 19528 bp, 21 predicted proteins | sample LarsenN4metaG_FD_184113 | JGI IMG/M metagenome (GOLD analysis project Ga0209172, IMG submission 184113) | Hot spring sediment bacterial and archeal communities from British Columbia, Canada, to study Microbial Dark Matter (Phase II) - Larsen... ... | reverse complement strand
GATCCGGCACTGCTACCCAGCGGTAGTCACACCGTCAGCGTGCGCATCGTCAACCTCGACGACCCGAGCCAGGTGCTGCACGAGGAAGCGCGCCTGCTGATGCCATAGAACGTGTTCACGATCTCGCGCGCTCACGCGAGACAAGGCAAAAACGGCTGAGGAAGCGGCGTTTAGCTGGATATAAACCCGCATGCCGAAGCCGTACTCACCGTGTAACGTGTCACGAAGCGCAGCAGATCGTATACAGGTTCTAAAGGTTGGCCGCAGGCCGGCTCAGTGCTGGCGCAGCGCGCGCGCCAGCCAGTCCAGCGCCGCCTGCTGGCGCAGCGGATCGAAATAGCTGGCGTTCAGCCGCAGCGCGCGGCGGCCGGCCTCGCCCGGCAGGCACAGGGTGCCGGGCGCCAGCACGATGCCCTCACGCTCAGCGTCGGCCGCCAGCTGCACGCTGTCGCACGGCAGCTGTTCCAGCCACACGAAATAGCCGCCCTCCGCCGCGCGCAGCACCACGCCGTCCGGCAGCCGCGGCTGCAACGCCGCCTCCAGCGCGCGCACCTTCTGCGCCAGCTGGCCACGCAGGCGCGCCAGCAGCGGCAGGTGGCGGCCGCCGGCCAGCAGCTCCGCCAGCGCCAGCTGGTTGGGCAGCGGCGACGCCAGCGTGTGCGCCAGTTTCAGCCGGCGCACGATGTCGGCGTAGCGTCCCGGCGCCAGCCAGCCGACGCGGTAGCCCGGCGCCAGCGACTTGGAAAAGGTGCTGCACAACAGCACGCGGCCGTCGTGGTCCAGCGCCTTCAGCGGCTGCGGCACCGCGTCGGCAAAACCGAGATGGCGATAGGCGTCGTCCTCGATCAGCGGCACGTCGTACTGCTGCGCCAGCGCCAGCAGCGCCTGCTGGCTGGCCGCCGGCAGCGAGCGGCCGTGCGGGTGGCAGAACGCGCTCATCAGCGCGATGGCGTGCACCTCGCCGGCGGCCAGCGCCTGCGCCAGCGCCGCCAGCGGCAGGCGGTCGTCGGCATCCGCCACCAGCGGCAGCACGCGCACGCCGTGCTCGCCCAGCCAGCCGAGCAGGCCGGGAAACGCCGGCAGCAACACCGCGACGCAGGGGTCGGCGATGCCGTGGGTGACCGCGGCGATCGCCAGCGACAGCGCCTCCATGCCGCCGCAGGTCACCAGCACGTCGTCGGCCTGCAGCCGCCAGCCCTCGGCGTGCGCCTGCTGTGCGATCTGGCGCCGCAGCGCGGGCAGCCCGGCCAGCGCCGGCTCCGCCAGCGCCTGGTCGTAGCGGCGCATGGCGCCGATGAAGGCGTGCGTCAGCGGCCGCGTGTCGTACAGCGCGGTGTCGATGAACGGCGCGCCCAGCGGTGCGGCCAACCGATCGGCGCCGTGCAGCGCGCCGGCGGCGACCACGTAGCCGCTACGGGCATGCGCCTCGACATAGCCCAGCCGTTCCAGCTCGTAGTAGGCGCGACGCGCGGTATTGAGGCTGACGGCGTGCTGCGCCACCAGCTGGCGCAGCGAGGGCAGCGCATCGCCGGCCTGGTAGCTGCCGTGTTCGATGCTGTCGATGACGTGCTGGACGATGGTGCCGTATTTGCTCAAGAGGTGTGCTCGTTTGCCGGGGCGGAGCCGCCATTATGACGCTTTGCCGCCGTCGCGGGCAGCGCCGGCACCACGCCGCCGCGCTGGCGGAACACGCGCGGGGTGACACCGGTCAGGCGGCGGAAGAAGCGGATGAAGTAGGCCGGCTCGGCAAAACCGAGCACATCGGCGATCTGGCTCACCGTCAGCACGGTGTAGATCAGGTTGCGCTTCGCCTCCAGCAGCTGGCGCTGGTGCACGATCTGCAGCGCGCTGTGCCCGGTCAGGCGGCGGCAGACGCTGTTGAGATAGGCGCTGGTGACGCCCAGCTGCCGCGCGTAGCGGCTGACCGGCCAGTGCGCGGCGTAGTGCTGCTCCACCAGCGCCGAGAATTTCACCAGCTGCGGCTGGCCGCGGTCGGGGCGGTCTTCGCTGGCGGCCACCTGCGGCAGCTGCCGGCTGAGCAGCACCACCAGCGCGCACATCAGCGAGCGCAGCAGCACGTCGCGGCCGGCGGCGGGGGTCGCGTATTCGCGGGCGATGGCGAGGAACAGCGCATCCAGCTCGGCATCGGCGGCGTAGCAGCCCGGCTGCTGCAGCAGCGGCGGACAGTTGGCCAGGCACTCCTGCAGCCACGCCACCAGCGGCGCTGCGAGGGTGATGATGTAGCCGTCGATGCTGTCGTGAAACTGGAAACCGTGCACGCACATCGCCGGCACCACCTGGATCACCGGCACCGCCACCGGCGTGCAGTGCTCCTCGATGAACAGCGTGGCCGGGCCGCGGCGCACGTACAGCAGCTGGTACAGGTCGGCGTGGCGGTGCTGGTCGATCTCCCAGCCGTGGCGCTGGCTGCGGCTGGAGATGCTTTCACAGTGCAGCAGGTCCGGCGTCGGCCACGCCGCGCCCTCGCCATACAGCTTGAATACCGGAATGTCCCTGCTGGGCTGCAACATCATATTTCCCATGCGCTTCTGCGAAAAGTCCTGTTTTTTTACCTGAAATTGCCTGTTATGTCGCCCGCTGCTGACCAAAAATACCGTCACACCAGCCAGAGCGCTGGGCTATACACAGCAAAAAGCAACACAAGAGGAACGCGATCATGAAAACACAAGTCGCCATCATCGGCGCCGGCCCGTCCGGCCTGCTGCTGGGCCAATTGCTGCACAAGGCCGGCATCGACAACATCATTCTGGAACGCCAGACCCCGGATTACGTGCTGGGCCGCATCCGCGCCGGCGTGCTGGAGCAGGGCATGGTCAACATGATGCGCGAGGCCGGCGTCGCCGAGCGCATGGACCGCGAGGGCCTGGTGCACGACGGCATCGAGCTGATCTACAACGGCCGCCGCGACCGCATCGACCTGAAGGAACTGACCGGCGGCGACACCGTGGTGGTGTACGGCCAGACCGAAGTCACCCGCGACCTGATGGAAGCGCGCACCGCCAGCGGCGCGATGACCATCTACGAAGCGGCCAACGTGCAGCCGCATGAGCTGAAGGGTGAAAAGCCCTACATCACCTTCGAGAAAAACGGCGAGACCGTGCGCCTCGATTGCGACTACATCGCCGGCTGCGACGGCTTCCACGGCGTGTCGCGCCAGAGCATCCCGGCCGAGGTACTGAGCCACTACGAGCGCGTATACCCGTTCGGCTGGCTGGGCCTGCTGTCCGACACCCCACCGGTGAACGAAGAGCTGATCTACGCGCAGCACGAGCGCGGTTTCGTGCTGTGCAGCCAGCGCTCGGCAACCCGCAGCCGCTACTACCTGCAGGTGCCGCTGACCGACAAGGTGGAAGACTGGTCCGATGAGCGCTTCTGGGACGAGCTGAAAACCCGCCTGCCGCAGGACGTGGCCGACAAGCTGGTGACCGGCGCGTCGCTGGAGAAGAGCATCGCCCCGCTGCGCAGCTACGTGGTGGAGCCGATGCAGTACGGCAAGCTGTTCCTGGTCGGCGACGCCGCCCACATCGTGCCGCCGACCGGCGCCAAGGGCCTGAACCTGGCCGCCTCCGACGTGTGCTACCTGTACCGCATCCTGGTGAAGGTGTACCAGGAAGGCCGCACCGACCTGCTGGAGAAATACTCCGAGCTGGCGCTGCGCCGCATCTGGAAGGCCGAGCGCTTCTCCTGGTTCATGACCACCCTGCTGCACGACTTCCCGGACGCCGACGCCTTCGACAAGCGCATGCAGCGCACCGACTACGACTACTACACCAGCTCGCCGGCCGGGCTGAAGACCATCGCTGAAAACTACGTCGGCCTGCCGTTCGACGAAGTGGACTGAGCCGCCGGTGATTCCCCTCTGATGATGATTGCCAGCCCCGGCCCTGCCGGTGCTGGCTTTTTTTACGCCGCGTTCCCTGATCCGGCGTGGCGCCGCCCTGGCGGGCCTGTTGTCCCGTCTGCGGCGACGCGCCTTGGTGCAGGTACGCGGCGAGGCCTTGTCCGCCGCACTGGACTGGCTCCGTGGCAGCGGCAGAAAGTGGCACTGGGCAAGGAGCCAGCCGGGCGGCAACATCAGGGCCAATCCCAAGCCCGGAGCCAGCCATGCCCTTGTACCAGCCCCCGTCCTTTGCCGCCGCGGCCAACGTTGGCCGCAATCTCGCCGCCGAGTTTCCGTTTGCCACGCTGCTGACCCAGCAGCAGGACACGCCGTGGCTCAGCCACCTGGTGCTGCTGCCCGATCCGCACCACCCCGACTGCCTGCTCGGCCACCTCGCCGCCGCCAACGGCCACAGCGCCGCGCTGCTGAGCGCACCCAGCGTCGCCATCTTCCACGGCGAGCACGGCTACGTGTCGCCGCGCTGGTACGTCACCCCCGGCATGGTGCCGACCTGGAACTACCGCGTGGCGCACGCCCACGGCCAGGCCGAGGCGGTCAGCGGCGACGAGCTGGCCGCGCTGCTCACGCAACTGGCCGCCCGTTTCGAAGGCGCCGACGGCTGGACGCCGGCGGCGATACCGGCCGCGGCGCTGGCGGCAATGCAGCGCGCCATCGTCGGCTTCCGGCTGCGCGTCACGCGCTGGGAGGTGAAGGAAAAACTGAGCCAGAACCGCAAACCGGAAGACGTGGCCGCGGTGATCGCCGCGCTGCAGGCCGGCGACGGCGAGCAGCGGCAGCTGGCGGCGCGCATGGCGCAGCGGCAATAAGCGCCGCCAACAAGACCTCAACGTACCTGGGCCAGGGCGCACCGACGCTGACAGTAGCCGTCGTACGGCAAGGAGGCGCAACGCAGGATCAGGGGTTTGGCTAGCGGCGCCAAGTCAGCCGACGCCGAGACGGGCGTACACCTGCTGCCGCGTCTGCGCGACCAGCCGCGCCAGCTCGCCGCTGTCGCGCATCTTGCGCAGCTCGCGGTTGAAGCGGGCGATCAGCTCCGCCGCCTGCGGATGCTTGCGTGACACCACCACGCACAGCGGCGTGGTCCAGTACTCGCGTGCCTGCGGCACCAGCTGCCGCGCCTGCGACTGTCGCAGCGTGCTGCGTGCCAGCAGCTGCCCGGCCTCCCACTCCATCGGGAACAGGTCGATGCGGCCGGCCAGCAGCTTGCGCAGGTTGCTGCTGTCGTCGCTGGCGATGTCGACCTTGAGCACGCCCTGCTGCTGCAGGCTGCTGAAGGCATCGGAATAGAAATTGCCGGCGGTGATGCCGAAACGGTAGGGCGCGAGATCGGCCAGCGTCTGCCACGGATAGCTTTCGCCGGCGCGCTGGAACAGCACCATGCGGAACGGCATCACCGGCTCGGAAAACAGCAGATCGCGCAGCCGCTCCTCGTTCGGCGTCCAGCCGAGGCTGCCGTCGACATCGCCGTTGCGCGCCAGCTGGATGGCGCGATGGTTGGGATACCAGTCGTAGCGGACGCTGACATTGCCGCGGCGGAACACCTCGCTCACCACCGCCGACAGGATGCCGCCGCGCGGCAGCTGCTCGCCCATGAACGGCGGGTAGGCCTGGTTGGAAAAGCGCACCCGCAGTGGCGCGTCGCCGGCCAGCGCCGGCAGCGACCATGCCAGCAGCAGCAAGAGCATGAAATTGCGGAACAACGTCATATTCACCCCTGGCGGCGCCATTTTGCGTTGCATAGCAGCCTATCGTAAGCAGATGCTGTCGCCAAGCGGCAATAATACCCGCCGCCACGGGCGCTGGCGGGGCAAAAGCGGTACACTGCCGGCCTTGACCGAAACCTTCCCCAGCGAAAGCCCGCCATGGCACTGAAAGCCACCATCTACAAAGCCGATCTCACCATTTCCGACATGGATCGCGGCTATTACGACAGCCATAGCCTGACCATCGCGCAGCACCCGTCGGAAACCATCGAACGCATGATGCTGCGCATCGCGGTGTTCGCGCTGCACGCCGGCGAATACATGGCCTTCACCCGCGGCATCAGCGACGACGACGAGCCGGACCTGTGGCACAAGAATTTCAGCGACGAGATCGAACAGTGGATCGAGCTGGGCGAGCCGGACGAGAAGCGGCTGCGCAAGGCCTGCGGCCGCGCCGCCAAGGTGTGGCTGTACACCTACGGCGGTCGCGCCGCCGACATCTGGTGGCAGGGCATGGAAGGCAAGGTTGGCCGCTTCGACCACCTCAACATCTTCAGCATCACGCCGGAAACGCTGGCCGAGCTGGCCACGCTGTGCGAGCGCAGCATGCAGCTGAATGCCACGGTGCAGGACGGCACGCTGTGGCTGTCGTCGGAAAAAGGCAGCGTCGCGGTAACGCCGCAGCGGCTGTACGGCAGCAGCGAACGCTGACCTCAGCCGGCTTTGTGCGTCGCCATCAGCCGCGCAAAACCGCGCCGCGCCAGCGCCACGCCGTCGGCGCTGTCCAGCAACTGCTGGTCGTGGTGCGCGCTCTGCACCAGCCCGAACAGCATGAAGGCCAGTAGCGCCACATCGCAATCTTCCGCCAGCTCGCCGGCATCGCAGGCCTGCTGCAGCAGCCGCTGCAGCGTGTCGCGCTGCCAGCGCTGGCCGGCGACCAGCGCCTCGCGCACCGCGCCGGGCTGGTCGTCGAATTCATAGGCCGCCGCCAGCAGCGGACAGCCGCCGGGATAGCGGCCCTGTTCCATGCGTCCCAGCCAGCCGTCGAACAGCGCCGTCAGCCGCGCCATGCCGCGCGGCAACGCCAGCGCCGGCTGCACCGTCTCGGCGACGAACTGCGCCTGCGCCGCCTGCACCACCGCCAGCTGCAACGCCTCCTTGCTGCCAAAGTGGGCGAACAGCCCGCTTTTCGACAGGCCGCTGGCCGCCGCCAGGCTGCCGATGGTCAGCCCGCTGACGCCGACCTGACTGGCCAGCGCCAGTGCCTGTTGCAGAATTGCCTCTCTTGTTGCCGCCTTTTTCGTCATCGCCGCTTGCCTTGCTGCTGTCTTCGTGCAAAATAGCACGATCGTTCTATTTTAGGAATCACACTCATGACCGCATTCAGCAAAGTCGTCGAGGTTCGCTGGGCCGATATCGACGCCAACCAGCACATGCGCCACAGCGCCTACGCCGACCTGTGCACCCACACCCGGCTGGAGTGGCTGCAGGCGGCCGGCTTCGGCGCCGACGAATTCAAACGCCAGGGCTTCGGCCCGGTGCTGTTCCGCGAAAGCACCGATTATCGCCGCGAGGTGAACCTGGGGGAACGCCTGGATATCAATGTGCTGATCGCCGCCGCCAGTCCGGACAACAGCCGCTGGCATATCCGTCAGGAAATGCGCAAGGCGGACGGCACCCTGGCCGCGGTGTACGAGGTGGCCGGCGCCTGGCTGGACCTGCGCAGCCGCAAGCTGATCGCACCGCCGCCGGCACTGGCCGCCATCCTCGCCGCCTTGCCGCGCAGCGCCGATTTTGCCGTGCTGCCGTTGCCGCAAAGCGCCTGAACGGAGCCGCCATGACGCTCGCCGCCAGTATTGCCATCGCCGTGGTCGCGCTGCTCCATGTCTGGATCATGGTGCTGGAAATGTTCTTGTGGACGCGCCCGGCCGGGCGCCGCGCCTTCGGCCTGACGCCGGAATTCGCCGCCGCCAGCCGCGTGCTGGCCGCCAACCAGGGGCTGTACAACGGCTTTCTCGCCGCCGGCCTGCTGTGGAGCCTGCTGCCGGGCAGCCCGGCCGCCATCGCGCCGTTCTTCCTCGGCTGCGTGATCGTCGCCGGCGTGTTCGGCGCCGCCACCGCCAGCCGCAAGATCCTGCTGGTGCAGGCCATGCCGGCGGCCGTGGCGCTGGCGCTGTGGTGGCTGGCCTAGCGCGCGCAGCCAAGGTTGGCCGCAATGTGTGGCGGCGGGTTGCGGCGACGCCACACCGGCTGCGACAGCGGTAGGGTATCAGCGTACAATTCCGCCATTCTCGGCCGGGGCAAGATGACCACCGGCCGCACTTTTTTCAGGAATTGCGAGAAGCCATGTCCACACTGCTGCCCCTGCTGCAAGCCGCCGATGCCCAGCGCACCGCGCTGCTGGCGCAACTGCACGACGAAAACACCAATGCCTACCGCCTGTTTCACGGTAGCGTCGAAGGCCGCGACGGCCTGACCATCGACCGTTACGGCGATGTGCTGCTGATCCAGACCTTCCACACCCCGCTCAGCGACGAAGAGCACCAGACCATCCTCGACCACTACGCGCCGCTGGGCCTGCACGCGGTGTACAACGACCGTAGCGGCAGCAATTCGCGCATCGGCAACCCGCTGCCGGAAGCCGAGCTGGCCGAGGCGCAACAGCCACGCGTGATCAGCGAGCTGGGCGTGAACTACCACTTCGAGGCGCGTCACGACGGCCAGGACCCGTGGCTGTTCCTCGACCTGCGCGCCGGCCGCCGCCGCGTGATGCAGCTGGCACAAGGCAAGAGCGTGCTCAACCTGTTCGCCTACACCGGCGGTGTCGGCGTGGCCGCCGCCAAGGCCGGTGCCAGCTTCGTGATGAACGTGGACTTCGCCGAATCCAGCCTGCGTGTGGCGCGCGGCAACGCCAAGCTCAACACCCTGGCCACCCGTCCGCGTTGCGTGCAGAGCGACTTCTTCCCGGCCATCCGCCAGCTGTCCGGCCTCGGCCAGGCCAAGATGGTACGCGGCAAGAAAATGCCTCCATTCCAGCCGCTGGAAGCGCGCCAGTTCGATCTGGTGTTCCTTGATCCGCCGCGCTACGCCAAAAGCCCGTTCGGCGTCGTCGACCTGATCAACGACTACGCAGCGTTGTTCAAGCCGTCGCTGCTGGCCACCGCCGAAGGCGGCGTCATCATCTGCTGCAACAACGTGGCCCAGGTGGACGCCGATGCCTGGCTGGACCAGCTCAAGCGCAGCGCGGAAAAAGCCGGCCGCACCGTACGCGACGTGGAGTGGATCTCTCCGGAAGCCGACTTCCCGTCCTTTGACGGCAAGCCGCCACTGAAAATGGTGCTGCTGCACGTTTAAGCACGCCTTCGCCGCTATCCGACAGCGCCCGCCGGGCGCTGTCCCTGTTTCCACCGCCCGTGACCGAACGCTACCCTCATGAGCCAGCCGCTGACCTATCTGCAAGCCTATCCCGCCGAACTGCTGGACAAGGTGCGCGCGCTGCTGGACCAGGGGCAGCTCGGCCAGTGGATTACCCGCCGCTATCCCGAGCGCCACGACGCCGGCACCGACCGCGCGCTGTACGACTACGTGATGGCACTGAAGCAGCGCTACCTGAAGAACGCGCCGCCGCTGGCCAAGGTGCAGTACGACAACAACATGCACCCGGTCAACGACACGCTGGGCACCAACGCCTTCGTGTCGCGGGTGCAGGGCGGCAAGCTGAAGTCGAAGAACGAGATCCGCATCGCCACCCTGTTCCGCGAGGCGCCGGAGCCCTTCCTGCAGATGATCGTGGTGCACGAGCTCGCGCACCTGAAAGAAAAGAACCACGACAAGGCGTTCTACCAGCTGTGCTGCCACATGCTGCCCGATTACCACCAGCTGGAATTCGACACCCGGCTATGGCTGACCGCGCGCGAGCTGGAACGCTGACGCACAAGGTTGGCCGCAACGCCTTGCGGCCAACCTTGCGGCTGACACCCGCGCGCCACTCGCCTACAATACGCACCCTGTTGATTTGACAACGATTTGCGGCACTACCCGCCGCCCATGAAAGCCCGATTATGTTGCGACTCGCCGAAATCAAGCTGCCGCTTGACCACCATGACTCCGCGCTGCGCGAAGCGGTCTGTGACCGCCTCGGCGTGCCCGACAGCGCCATCCGCGCGCTCACCGTTTTCAAGCGCAGCTACGACGCGCGCCGCTCCTCGCAGCAGCTGATCTACATCGTCGATCTGGACATCGCCGGCGAAGACGCGCTGCTGAAGAAATTCAAGGGCGATCCGCACGTCGGCGCCACGCCGGACATGCACTACTACTACGTCGGCCAGGCGCCGGCGACGCTGCCGTGCCGGCCGCTGGTGGTCGGTTTCGGCCCCTGCGGCATCTTCGCCGCGCTGATCCTGGCGCAGATGGGCTTCAGGCCCATCGTGCTGGAGCGCGGCAAGGAAGTACGCCAGCGCACCAAGGACACCTGGGGCCTGTGGCGCAAGAACGTGCTGAACCCGGAATCCAACGTGCAGTACGGCGAGGGCGGTGCCGGCACCTTCTCCGACGGCAAGCTGTACAGCCAGATCAAGGACCCGCGCTACCTCGGCCGCAAGGTGATCGACGAGTTCGTCAAGGCCGGCGCACCGGAGGAGATCGTCTACGTCGCCAAGCCACACATCGGCACCTTCAAGCTGGTGACGATGGTGGAGAAGATGCGCGCCACCATCATCGAGCTGGGCGGCGAGATCCGCTTCGAGCACAAGGTGACCGACGTCCTGCTGGAGGGCGACGGCGAGCAGCGCCAGCTGCGCGGCGTGGTGCTGGAAAACGGCGAACAGCTGCTGTCCGACCACGTGGTGATGGCGCTGGGCCACAGCGCGCGCGACACCTTCGAGATGCTGCACGCGCGCGGCGTGTACATGGAGGCCAAGCCGTTCTCCATCGGCTGCCGCATCGAACACCCGCAGTCGCTGATCGACAAGGCGCGCCACGGCAAGCACGCCGGCCACCCTATCCTCGGCGCCGCCGACTACAAGCTGGTGCACCACGCCAAGAACGGCCGCGCGGTGTACAGCTTCTGCATGTGCCCGGGCGGCACCGTGGTCGCCGCCGCCTCCGAACCGGGGCGCCTGGTCACCAACGGCATGAGCCAGTATTCGCGTAACGAGCGCAACGCCAACTCGGCGCTGGTGGTCAGCATCACGCCGGAAGACTACCCGGGCGAAGGCCCGCTGGCCGGCATCGCGCTGCAGCGACAGCTGGAAGAGCTGGCATTCAAGCTCGGCGGCGAGAACTACGAGGCGCCGGCGCAGCTGGTCGGCGATTTCCTCGCCGGCAAGCCGTCCACGCAACTGGGTGAAGTCGAGCCATCGTACAAGCCGGGCGTGAAGATGAGCGATCTCGCCAGCATCCTGCCGCCGTACGCGGTGGAGGCGATGCGCGAGGCGCTGCCGGCCTTCGACCGCCAGATCCGCGGCTACGCGATGCACGACGCGGTGCTGACCGGGCTGGAGACGCGCACCAGCTCGCCGCTGCGCATCACCCGTGGCGACGACCTGCAGAGCCTGAACGTGCGCGGCCTGTATCCGGCCGGCGAAGGCGCCGGATACGCCGGCGGCATCCTGTCGGCCGGCGTCGACGGCATCCGCATCGCCGAAGCGGTGGCGAAAAGCATGCTCGGCCTGCACTGAACCAGCGCAAACCATTGCCATCGAAACGCGGCGCGCCCGGCTGGCGCGCCGCATTTTTTGCTGCGACCGCCTGGCGGCCGTGGTAAAACGCCCGTATGCACACGAGTCACGTCGCGGCAATTTTTAGTCGCACGTGCTAAAACCAAGGTTGGCCGCAGGGCCACACACCGGTCCTTGCCACCAACCGGGTCATAACCAGCGCCCGGCACGTATCGGGCGCCCACCTGTTGAAACCCTTGCTTGCAAAGGAACTACCGTGAAGCTTTCCATCAAATCGCTGGCCATCGCCAGCCTCGCCGTCGCCGTTACCGGTTGTGCAGTCAATCCGCAAACCGGCCAGAATGAAATGAGCAAGACCGCCACCTACGGCCTCGGCGCCGCCGCTGCCTGCGGTATCGTTGGCGCGCTGACCCATGGCGGCAAAGGCGCACGCAACTCGGCACTGGCCTGCGGCGCACTGGGTGCCGGTGTCGGCGCCTACATGGACTACCAGGAAAAACTGCTGCGCGAAAAACTGGCCAACAGCCAGGTGCAGGTGCAGCGCGTCGGCGACCAGATCAAGCTGGTGATGCCGGAAAACATCACCTTTGCCACCGGCAGCGCCACGCTGGGCAGCGGCGCGGTGAAGACGCTGGGTGACGTGGCCGGCGTGCTGGCACAGTACGCCGACACCACCATGGTGGTGGCCGGCCATACCGACAGCACCGGCAGCCAGGCGCTGAATCAGAGCCTGTCCGAACGCCGTGCCGCCGCCGTGGCCACCGTGCTGCAGCAACGGGGCGTCGCCGCAGCGCGCATCCGCAGCGTCGGCTACGCCTCCAGCCAGCCGGTAGCCGACAACGGCACCGCCGAAGGCCGCGCCAGGAACCGCCGCGTCGAAATCGCCATCGACCCGATCAAGCAGTAAGCAGTAAGCAGTAAGCCGTCAGCGCTACCGCCACCGCCCCTGCCGCCCTGCGCCAGGGGCGGTTTTTTTGCGCTCAGCGCGGCGGAATGGAGTAGGTGCCGCTGACGTGCGCCACCGGCTCGGCGGCGCCGTCGGAGTACAGCAGCACCTCGCCCACCGCCAGCCGCTGCCCCAGCTTGAGGATGCGGCCTTCGGCGATGATGTCCGCCGGCGGCGGCTTGCGCAGGAAATTGATGTTGAGGCTGGTGGTCACCGCCAGCTCCACCGGGCCGATCATGCCCAGCACCACCGCGTACAGCGTGGCGTCGGCAATCGCCATCAGCGCCGGCCCGGCGACGGTGCCGCCGGGGCGGATCTGCGCCGGATTGAACTGCATGCGCAGCCGGGCCCGGCCGTAGCCGATGTGCTCGCAGCGGATGCCGAACAGCGCGCACAGCGGCAGCGCCTCGTCGATCAGTGCCTGAAAGGCCTGCGGGGTCATGCGTGCTGCCGTGTCGCCATGCATCATCTGCCATCCCTGACTACAGTGAAGTAAGCAGCTTAACAGCCGGCCACGTTGGCCGCAGGCTTTGCGGTATCATCGCCGTCCCTTTCCCTTATCCAGCGAGCCGAACATGAGCGACCTCACGCCCGTTACCCCCAAGCCCTGCCACAAATGCGGCGCCCCCGCCGAGGTGGTCAAAGCCGGCTCGCGCCGTTTCTGGGTGCAGTGCTCGCGCTACGCCGGCCAGGGCACCTGCTCGGCGATCGGCTCGCAGGCCGACAATCGCAAGGAAGCGATCGCCAACTGGAACAAGATCCGCTGACGCGGGCATTGTGCCGGCCATGGTCTAGCATGAAATCAGGATACGGTCGGAGATGCCTGTGCGCTTATTCCTGTTCTGCCTGCTGCTGAGTGCGGCACTGCCGGCGCTGGCCGGCGGCTGGCGCGTGGTCGGCGACGAGCAGTTCGCGCCGTACAGTTTCCAGTACGGCGAAGACCCGCAGCCGCGCGGGCTGGACGTGGAAGTGGTGCAGGCAGTGCTGCGCGAAGCCGGCATCGAATACCAGCTGCGGCTGTATCCGTGGGCGCGGGTGAAGCAGATGCTGGCGCTGGGCGATGCCGAGATGGCGTTCCAGTTCGCCGGCACCCCGGAGCGCAAGGCGCAGTACGAGCTGGTCGGCCCGCTGCGCAGCGGCGCCACCGTGTTCATGACCACGCGCAAGCTCCCGCTGGCCGACTGGCGCCGGCTGGACGACCTGAGGCCCTATGTCGTCGGCCAGGTCAGCGGCTATGCCTACGAGGCCGCCTTCGACAGTTTCGAGCTGGTGCGCGACAGCAGCGCGCAGAATCCGCGCCAGCTGGTTGCCATGCTGCTGGCCGGCCGCATCGACATCATCGTCGGCGACCGCCTGCAGCTGATGCACTTCGTGCGCGAACAGCGGGCAGAGCAGCAGGTACGCATCCTGCCGCGCCCGCTGGTGGAAATGCCGCGCTATGTCGCCTTCGCCAAGGGCGACAGCGCGCGGGCACAACGCTTTGCCAGTGCGCTGCAGCGCCTGCAGCGCGCCGGCAAGCTGGACGCCATTTACCGGCGCTGGGGGCTGTAGCAACGTGTTCACGAGCCGGCGAGCGACGGCGCGACAGGGCGACAAGGGCTGAGCAAGCGGCGTTTGCCTGCTGGCAAACACGGCTGTCGCCACTGTTTGAACGCCGTGTCGCCCGCTGCGATCCGGTCGCAGCAGAATCGTGCGCCGCTGCCAAACGCACCCGTGTCCGGACAGGAAGGGGGACACCATGCGACACCTGTCTTTGCTGCTGTGCCTGATACTGGGCTCGACACCGGCCCTGGCCACCGAGCCGCCGGCGGTGCCCGGCTGGCAGGACTACCGCGACGGCAAGCTGGCCAGCGCGCGCCAGCACTTCGAGGAAGCCGCCGGCGCCGGCGACCGGGTCGCCGCCTTCAACCTGGCGATGCTGTACTGGCGCGGCGAGGCCGTCGCCACCAGCAAGCCCAAGGCGCTGTACTGGCTGCGCAAGGCAGCCGAGCAGCAGCTGCCGCAGGCCGAGCACGCGCTGGGCATCCTCTACGAGAACGGCGACGCGGTACCCAAGTCGCTGACGCGCGCCACCTACTGGTTCGACCGCGCGGCCAACCACGGCCTGATCGTGGCGCAGATCGACCTCGGCACCCAGTTTTTCCTCGGCCGTGGTGCGCCGCAGGACTACGCCCGCGCCGCCTACTGGTATGAAAAAGCCGCGGAACAGGGCGACGCCGGCGCGCAATACCTGATCGCCAGCATGTACGAGTACGGCCACGGTGTGCGTCGCGACCTGGAAAGCGCGATCCGCTGGTACGCCAAGGCCGGGGTGCAGGGCGATGTCGCCGCCACGCTGAAGGCCATCGAGCTGGCGAAACAGATCAGCGGCCAGGCGCTGTAGCCGGCGGCGAGCTGCATGCAAAACGGCGGGGAAACCCCGCCGTTCTGGTCTGCGCCGCGCTCAACCCAAGCTCAACCTAGGCTGAGCGCCGTCTCGTCGTCCTCCGCCTCCTCGCCGAGGAAGCCGCCGCTCTGGTGCGCCCACAGCCGCGCGTACAGACCGCCGCGCGCCAGCAGGCTGGCATGGTCGCCTTCCTCCACGATGCGGCCCTTGTCCAGCACGATCAGGCGGTCCATCGCCGCGATGGTCGACAGCCGGTGCGCGATCGCCACCACCGTCTTGCCCTCCATCAGCCGGTACAGGCTGCGCTGGATCGCCGCTTCCACCTCCGAATCCAGCGCGCTGGTGGCCTCGTCCAGCAACAGGATCGGCGCATCCTTCAGCATCACCCGCGCGATCGCCACCCGCTGCCGCTGGCCGCCGGACAGCTTCACGCCGCGCTCGCCGACGTGGGCGTCGTAGCCGCTGCGCCCTTTCGGATCGGTCAGCGTCTGGATGAATTCGTGCGCCTCGGCGCGCTCGGCGGCGGCGATCATCTGCGCGTCGCTGGCGTCATTGCGGCCGTACAACAGGTTGTCGCGCACCGAACGGTGCAGCAGCGAGGTGTCCTGCGTCACCATGCCCACCTGCGCGCGCAGGCTGTCCTGCGTCACCTGCGCGACGTCCTGGCCGTCGATCAGGATGCGGCCGCTTTCCACGTCGTAGAAGCGCAGCAGCAGGTTGACGATGGTGGACTTGCCGGCGCCGCTGCGGCCGACGAGGCCGATCTTCTCGCCGGGGCGGATGGTCAGTGTCAGCTCGTCGATCACCGTGCGCGTGCCGCCGTAGCTGAAGCTGACCTGCTCGAAGCGCACCTCGCCGCGGCCAACCTTGAGCGGCTGCGCCTGCGGTGCGTCCTTGATCGCCACCGCGCGCGACAGGGTGTTGATGCCGTCCTGCACCGTGCCGATGTGCTCGAACAGGCTGGACATCTCCCACATGATCCAGTGCGAGATGCCGTTCAGGCGCAGCGCCATCGCGGTGGCCGCCGCCACCGCGCCGACGCCGACCGCGCCGCGCGTCCACAGCCACAGCGTGGCGCCGGCGGTGCTGGCGATCAGCAGCATGCTCAGCAGGTGGTTGACGATCTCGAAGCCGCTGACCAGCCGCATCTGGCGGTAGGCGGTGTGCAGGAATTCCTGCATCGCGCCGCGGGCAAAGCCGGCCTCGCGCTGGCCGTGCGAGAACAGCTTGACGGTGGCGATATTGGTGTAGGCGTCGGTGATGCGCCCGGTCATCAGGCTGCGCGCGTCGGCCTGCGCGCTGGCGGCCTTGCCCAGCCGCGGCACGAAGTAGGCCAGCGTCGCCACGTACAGCAGCAGCCAGCCGATGAACGGCCACAGCAGCGCGGTATCGAAGCTGCCGACCACCGCGATCATGGTGACGAAGTAGATCACCACGAACACCAGGATGTCGGTGACGATCATCACCGTGTCGCGTACCGCCAGCGCGGTCTGCATCACCTTGGCCGACACGCGGCCGGCGAATTCGTCCTGGTAGAAGCTCATGCTCTGGCCGAGCAGGTGGCGGTGGTAGATCCAGCGCAGGCGCATCGGGAAGTTGCCGGCCAGGCCCTGGTATTTGCACATCGCCTGCAAGGCGATCAGCAGCGGGCTGGCCAGCAGGATGCCGGCCAGCAGCAGCAGGTTGTGCCGCTGCTCCTGCCACAGCAGCGCCGGCGGCACCTTGCCCAGCCAGTCCACCACCGAGCCCAGCATGGAGAACAGCAGCGCCTCGAAGGCGCCGATGCAGGCGGTGAGCGTGGTCATCGCCAGGATCAGCGGCCGCGTGCCGGCGGTGGCCGCCCAGATAAAGGGGAAGAAGCCCTGCGGCGGTTGCGCGGGCGGGGTCTCCGGGTAGGGATTCACCCGGCTTTCAAACCATGACAGCATAAAGAACACTCCTTTTCCCGACATAACAGCAAGGTTATGCCAGTACAGGTTATAAAACGGGCTAATGACAATAGCGTTAAGCGTATTAATGCGCAACATCTTTATCGCACTGTAGCGCAGCCGGCCAAGGTTGGCCGCAAACAAAAACGGCTGCCCGCGGGCAGCCGTTTTGCGCAGTAAGGCCGGGCGTCAGGCGATCAGCGCCGCGCTGAGGCGAGTACGCTGCGCTGCCAGTGCCGGCGGCAGACGGTCGGCCAGCTTGGCGAACCATTCGTCGTGCGCCGCCAGCTCGTGCTGCCAGGTGGCGTGGTCCAGCGCCATCAGCGCGGCAAAACGCTCGGCGGTGACTTCGTCCAGCCCTTCCCAGTTGAGGTCGCCGTGTTCCGGCACCCAGCCCAGCGGGCCGGATACCGCCGCGGCGCGGCCCTGCACGCGGCCGACGATCCACTCCAGCACGCGCATGTTGTCGCCGAAGCCCGGCCACAGGAACTTGCCGTCCTTGTCGGTGCGGAACCAGTTGACGCAGAAGATGCCCGGCGCCTGGCTGACGCGCTGGCCGATGTCCAGCCAGTGCTGGAAGTAGTCGCCCATGTGGTAGCCGCAGAACGGCAGCATCGCGAACGGGTCGCGGCGGGTGACACCCTGCGCGCCAAAGGCGGCGGCGGTGGTTTCCGAACCCATGGTCGCCGCCATGTACACGCCCTCGGCCCAGCCGGCGGCCTGGAACACCAGTGGCACGGTGGAAGAGCGGCGGCCGCCGAAGATGAAGGCCGAGATCGGCACCCCGGCCGGGTCGTTCCACGCCGCGTCCAGCGACGGGCACTGGGTCGCGGCCACGGTGAAGCGCGCGTTCGGGTGCGCCGCCTTGCGCCCGGTCTGCTTGCCGATTTCCGGCGTCCAGTCCTGGCCCTGCCAGTCGGTGAGGTGTGCCGGCGCTTCCTTGCTCATGCCTTCCCACCACACGTCGCCGTCATCGGTCAGCGCCACGTTGGTGAAGATCACGTTCTCGTGCAGCATCGCCATCGCGTTGGGGTTGGATTTCACCGAGGTGCCCGGCGCCACGCCGAAGTAGCCGTTTTCCGGGTTGATCGCGTACAGCTTGCCGTCGGCACCCGGCTTGATCCAGGCGATGTCGTCGCCGACGGTGCTGACCTTCCAGCCGTTGTAGCTCTTGGGCGGGATCAGCATCGCGAAGTTGGTCTTGCCGCAGGCGCTGGGGAAGGCCGCCGCGACGTAGGACTTCTCGCCTTGCGGGCTTTCCACGCCCAGGATCAGCATGTGCTCGGCCAGCCAGCCCTGGTCGCGGCCCATGGTGGAGGCGATGCGCAGCGCGAAGCACTTCTTGCCCAACAGCGCGTTGCCGCCGTAGCCGGAGCCGTAGGACCAGATCTCGCGCGATTCCGGGAAGTGCACGATGTACTTGGTGTCCGGGTTGCACGGCCACGGCTTGTCGGCTTGACCGGCGGCCAGCGGCGCGCCGACGCTATGCACGCACGGCACGAAGGCGCCATCCTTGCCCAGCACCTCGTACACCGCACGGCCCATGCGCGTCATGATGCGCATCGACGCCACCACGTACGGCGAATCGGTGATCTCGATGCCGATGTGGGCGATCGGGCTGCCCAGCGGGCCCATGCTGAACGGGATCACGTACATGGTGCGACCGGCCATGCAGCCGTCGAACAGGCCGTTCAGCGTGCCGCGCATCTCGTCCGGCGCCATCCAGTTGTTGTTGGGGCCGGCGTCGGCCTTGTGCGCGCTGCAGACATAGGTGCGGTCTTCCACTCGCGCCACGTCGGACGGATCGGAGAAGGCGGCGTAGGAATTGGCGCGCTTGGCCGGGTTGAGGCGGGTCAGGGTACCGGCCTTGACCATTTGCGCCAGCAACTGCTCGTTTTCTTCTGCCGAACCATCCACCCAGTGAATGGCGGCCGGTTTGGTCAGGGCAGCCACTTGGGCAACCCAGGCGATGAGTTCGGAATGCTGAATATAGGACGGTGCTTGCAGCGACATGACAAACCTCGACAACAGGGATGGACAGAGGGGGACAGCTGAGTCCGCCATTGTCGCCGATTTGTAGTCGGCGAGGTTCATCCCGACCTGCCAAAACGCAAACAACACCAAGTTTTTGCGCGGCAAACAGGGATTTGTTGCACGAAAAACAAAAAAATCCGGTAACACTGGTGACGTAAGCCTCAAGTTACGTAAGCGTAAAACTACAGCCGCCAGCGCCGCACAAGCCTGGCCGCAACCGCCTGCGCAGTCCGTGCCGCGGCCGCCGGCTACGACAACGCTTGCCGGCGGCGGCCATCGCGTGTTCAATGCAATGACAATGACAAGCCACCAAGGAGCAGACATGGCCTTTGACGAAGCAGTGCACCCCGATCACTTCAGCACCCTGCGCCGCACCCCGTTTCCGCACACACTGATCGAACAGCAGCTGATGCAGATGGGCGGCGGCGGTGTCGCCGGCAGTACCTTCCGCAAGCAGGTGCTGCTGGCCGCCGGCTGGCCGCACGACGGCCTGGTGCCGTTTGCCAAGCACCCGCAGCTGGCCAGCACCACCTTCAACCGCATCCGCCTGCTGCTGGATGGCCACAGCCAGCCGGACACGCTGCTGGCGGCACTGGCCGCTTAAGCCGCCGGCCAGCCATAAAAAAAAACCGCCTGTGCATCAGGCGGTTTTTTCATGGCCGGCAGCGATCAGCCGGCGCTGACCGAGGCACTCTTCAGGATCACGTACAGCTCGTCCTTCAGCTGCAGCTTTTCCTTTTTCAGGGTCTCGATCTCCAGCGGCGTGGCCGGGGTGATGTGCGCTTCCATGTTCTTGATCTGCTGATCAAGCTCGTTGTGCTTGTCGAACAGACGGCTGAAGCGGCTGTCTTCGGTTTTCAGCTGGGAAATCAGGTCGCGGAATTCTGGAAACATGGGCAGGCTCCTTGTGGGTGGGTCGTGGCCTGAAACA
>Ga0209172_10004292_pt1 | contig 19539 bp, 21 predicted proteins | sample LarsenN4metaG_FD_184113 | JGI IMG/M metagenome (GOLD analysis project Ga0209172, IMG submission 184113) | Hot spring sediment bacterial and archeal communities from British Columbia, Canada, to study Microbial Dark Matter (Phase II) - Larsen... ... | reverse complement strand
ACCACGCGCGCGGGCGGGGCGCCGCGCGAGGCGTCGAGCGACACCGCCTGCAGCAGGTTCATCATCACCTCGTTGAGCCGGTCGGGCACCAGCTCCATCGCGCCCAGGCCGTCGGCGAAGCGGCGCTCCACCGGCGTGTCGCGGAAGCGCCGGTCGAAGGCGTGGAAGTCGCACACCGCCTTGAGCAGCGGGTTGACCTCCACCCACACCGGGTCGCCGCTGCCGGCCCCGGCGAAGTCGGAGATCTGCCGCATCATGCGCGCCACGCGCGCGCTCTGCTCGAGCACCGCGCGGCGCGTGGCATCGCGCTCGGGCAGCGCCTGCGCCGCGCCGGCGATCACGGCGAGCGGATTGCCCACCTCGTGCGACACGTTGGCCGCCATCGCCGCCAGCGCCGCCATCTTCTCGCCGTGCCAGGCCTGCTCGCGGCGCGCCGCCTGCTCCTGGGCCTGCGTCTGGCGGTCGATGATGCGCTGGCCGATGCGCACGATGGCCAGCGACGCCAGGTACAGCAGCACCAGCAGCCCGCCCACCGTGAGCAGGAAGCGGTCGGAGCTGCGGTACATCGTCTCGTGGTTGACCTGCGAGACCCGCTGCACCTCGGCCTGGTTGGCGCCGGCGATCTGCTCGAAGCGGCGCGCCGCCGCCACCGCCTGCTCCATGAAGGGCGTGACGTCGGAGTAGAGCTCGAACACGCCGAGCACGCGGCCGCCGGTTTCGTCGAGCACCGGCACGTAGGTGGAGATGAGGTCGCGGTTCTCGACCACGCCCTCGAAGGCGCTGAAGCGGTCGCGGTGCGTCAGCTCGCTGGCCGGCTTGCCGGCGGCGGCGCGGCGCCAGCCGGCGTTGCCGGCGCCGTCGTCGCCCACCTGGGCCAGCTCGGAGGAGTAGACGGTGATGCCGCGCAGGTCCCAGACCTTGATCTTGAAGACCTTGGTCGAGCGCATCGTGTCGCGCGCCTTGGCGTCGAGCGCGGCGAAGCCGGGCAGCGCGCGGATGCGCGCGCCGGTCTCGGCGTGGCAGGCCTTGCGCGCCTCGGGCGCCGCCAGCGCGCGGCAGGGCTCGACGGCGAAGGCCTGCGCGCGCTGCACGAGCGGCGCGAAGTCGCTCGCCCACATCAGGTTGGCCACCACGCGCGTGAGCGTGACGTGCGAGGCCTCGTGCAGCGCCAGCAGGCTGTCGCGCGCGGCCTCGGCCTGGCGCCGCGTGAGGTCGGCCTGGGCGCGCGCGAAGAAGGCCTGCTGCTCGCGCTGCACCTGCTCGAAGAAGGCCTCCTCGTCGTGCTGCAGCTTGAACAGCGCCGCCCCCGCCGCCAGGAACACGCCCAGCGTGGCGAGCGTGAAGTAGCGCATCAGGCGGAAGCGGCGCGGGCCTGGCTGCATCGGCATTCGGCGGCGCGGCCGGACGACGAACGCCCGACGGACGTGCAAGGGATGGTGGCCTGGGGCGGAATCGAACCACCGACACGCGGATTTTCAATCCGCTGCTCTACCAACTGAGCTACCAGGCCGGAGGGAGCGCAGTATAGCCGGGCAGCGTTGGCCTCAGCCGGCGCCGCGCTTGTTGCGCGTGAGGTCCACGCCGAGCTGCTTGAGCTTGCGGTACAGGTGCGTGCGCTCCAGGCCCGTCTTCTCGGCCACCCGGGTCATCGAGCCGCCTTCCTTGGCGAGGTGGAACTCGAAGTAGCTCTTCTCGAAGGCGTCGCGCGCCTCGCGCAGCGGGCGGTCGAGGTCGAAGCTCTGCTCGGACTGCGGGCCGCTGGCCACCACCACGGCGGCGGCCAGCGCGGCGCCGTCGATCGCGGCGCCGATGACCAGCGGCGCGTCTTGCAGGGCACCGTCGGCGTGCGTGACCGCGCCGCCCGCGGCGCCCACGCCGGCGAGCAGGCGCTGTCCGGGCTTGACCAGCGCCTGGTCGACGGCGCGCAGCAGCTTCTGCAGCGTGATGGGCTTTTCCAGGAAGGCGCAGGCGCCGTGTTTGGTCGCCTCCACCGCGGTGTCGATGGTGCCGTGCCCGCTCATCATGATCACGGGCATCGTCAGCTGCGCACTCGCCGCCCATTCCTTGAGCAGCGTGATGCCGTCGACGTCGGGCATCCAGATGTCGAGAAGCACGAGATCGGGGCGCAGCGATTCGCGCACCTGGCGCGCCTGGGCCGCGTTCTCTGCCAGTTCGACGGTGTGGCCCTCGTCGGTGAGGATCTCCGACAGCAGGGCGCGGATGCCCAACTCGTCGTCGACTACCAGGATCGTTGCCATCGGCTCTCGGTTCGCGCGCGGTTCAGCGCGGTGCTTGCGTGGGTTCCTCGGCTTCGACGCCGTGCGCGCTGGCCGATGCCGGGGCGCCTGTGGTCGTCGCGGCCGCCTCGAACTTGGAGAATGATAGCGAGACGCGTGCCCCGGTCACCGGGGCGTCGGGCTGGTCGCCGGCGTGCAGGTTGATGGCGCGCACGCGTGCCGCGTGTTCGTCGGCGATCTTCTTGACCACCGCCAGGCCCAGGCCGGTGCCCTTGGGCTTGGTGGTGACGTAGGGCTCGAAGGCGCGCTTCAGGACCTTGTCGGGGAAGCCGGGGCCGTTGTCCACCACCGACAGGCGCACCGTGCGCAGCTCGCCATGGCCGCCGCGTGCGCCCGAGCTGCGGATCTCGACCAGCCCGTCGGGCCGGTCGGCCACCGCGTCGAGGCCGTTCTGCACCAGGTTGTGGATCACCTGGCGCAGCTGGCTGGCGTCGCCCAGGATGCGCGGCAGGCCCGGCTCGAGGTGGGCCAACAGCAGGCCGTTGTCGAGGGCCTGGCCGTACAGCGCGAGCACCTCGCCGACCAGCGCATTGAGGTCCAGCGGCTGCATCTGCGCCGCCGGCAGGCGGGCGTAGTCGCGGAACTCGTTGACCAGCGCCTGCATCGCGTCCACCTGCGTGACGATGGTGGCCACCGAGCGCCTGAGCAGCGCCTGCTCGGCCGGCTCGAGCTTGTGCTCGAGCTTGGCCTGCAGCCGCTCGGCCGAGAGCTGGATCGGCGTGAGCGGGTTCTTGATCTCGTGCGCCAGGCGCCGCGCCACCTCGGCCCAGGCCGCCGAGCGCTGCGCCGAGACGACCTCGGTGATGTCGTCGAACACCATCAGCCGCGCCGCGCCGGGCAGCGTGGCGCCGCGCACCAGCAGGCTGAGCGTGGCACCGTCGCCGCGCGTCAGCTCGAAGCTCTCCTGCCACGAGTCGCGCTCGCCGAGTTCGGGGCTGGTGGCCAGCAGCTCGAAGCGCTGCTCGACCGCGCGCGCGAAGGCCTCGAGCTCGGGCAGCTCGCTGAGCAGCCGGCCGCGCCAGGCCGACAGCGGCCGCTGCAGGATGCGCGTGGCGCCGGGGTTGACGACGTCGATGCGGCCTTCGCGGTCGAACACCATCACGCCGGCCGACAGCGTGTCGAGGATGGTCTGCAGCCGCGTGCGCGCGCCCTCGAGCTGCAGCATGCCGCGCTGCACCTGGGCGCGCGCCTCGGCCACCTGGGCGGTCATGACGGCGAAGCTCTTGGTCAGGCCGCCGAGCTCGTCGCCGCTTTCGAACACCGGCTTGGCGGTGTAGTCGCCCTCGGCCACCTGGCGCACGCCTTCGGCCAGCAGCAGCAGCGGGCGCGCCAGCTGGTTGCCCAGCACGATGGCCAGCAGCACCGAGGTGAACACCGCCAGCAGCAGACCCAGCGTGAGCGTGGCGATGTACATGCGGCGCAGGTTGTCGCGCGCCAGCGCACGCTGCTGGTACTCGCTGTACGCGGCCTGCACCGCCAGCGCGTTGACCGCCAGCGTGCGCGGCAGCGGCTGCACCACCATCAGGTAGCGCTCCTCGCGCGCAGCCAGCGCGATCTCGCCGGCCGGCAGGCGCACCAGCGTGCGCAGGCGCGGGCCGCTGCGCGCGCCGGCCGCCGGGCCGGCCGGCGCCGCGGCCACGCCTTCCTCGTCGAGGCCCTCGACCTCGCGCGCCGCGCCGCCGGCGCGCGCCAGGCGCAGCAGGTTGGCGCCCGGCGGATCGGGCGGTGCGGTGTCGGCGGTGGCGGTGAGCAGCGGCTGGCCGCTCGGCGCCAGCAGCGAGGCCTGACTCGCACCGAGCTGCTCGCGCAGGCGCTCCAGCACGATCGGCGTGACCACGCTGTCGCGTTCGGCCAGCCGGTCGGCGGCCACGCGCGTCTTGGCCATCAGGTCGCCGGCCAGCGCGTCCAGCGTGCCCTTGCCGAGCGCGAGGCCGGCGTCGAGCGCGCCGGCCAGGCGCAGGTCGAACCAGGCCTCGATGCTGCGCGAGGCGAACTGGTAGCTCACGGTGTAGATGACGAGGCCGGGCAGCAGCCCGACGACGGCGAAGATGCCCGCCAGCTTGACGAGCAGCCGGCTGCCGAACTTGCCGCGCCGCATGCGCGTGAGCAGGCGCCGCGCCACCAGCACCAGCACCAGGGCGAGCAGCAGCACGACGACGCCGTTGATCCAGAACAGCCACACGAAGTGGCGTTCGTAGAAGCCGCCCGGCGTGGCGAACGAGAGCACGAAGGCGAGCACCAGCGCGGCGCCGGTGGCGGCCACCGCGGCCACCGTCCAGCCCCAGCGTGCGGCCTTGTTCATGCCGGCTTCACTCGAGCTGCAGCACGCGCGCGACGCCGACGTTCCACTCGCCCTGCCCGGCCGCCAGACCGAACTGCACCGGGCTCGGCAGCTGCGAGGTGTCGAGCCGGTACGAGAACTGCACGTAGTGGGTCTTGTCGGGGTCGATCTGGTTCAGCTCGGCCAGCCGCCAGCCGGCGCTGCGCGAGGCGGCGAGCAGCGCCTCGCCCAGCGTGGCGTAGGTCTGGTTCAGCGCGCCCAGGCCGACGCGCCAGCTGCCGGTGAGCGGCTGGTAGGCCAGCCGCCAGGAGCGGCGCACGCGGGCGATGCGCTCGTCGCGCCAGTACCAGCGGCTGCGGTACAGCGCCGCCTCGGCGACGAAGTAGACCGGCACGCCCTTGCCGAGCGCGTCTTCCACGCCCTTGGGCAGGCTGACGCGCACCGCGAACTCGATCTCGAGCGCGCCGTCCTGGCGCTGCGCCTTCAGCGTCGCCAGCTCGACGCCCTGCGCCAGGGCGCCGCCGGCCCAGGCCAGCAGCGTGGCCGCCCAGACGCCCAGCAGCCAGCGCACCGGCACGAGCCGCGTCGGGCCCAGCGGTGTGCGACGGCGGACCGGCAGCCCGAACATGGCGTGTGGCTTGAGCGGATCAGGTCTTGTCGAGCAAGGCGTAGAAGAAGCCGTCGTTCATCGCGACGGCCTCGTCGGCCCCTCCCTGCCGGGCATTGTCGGCCAGCGGCAGCAGATGGCCGGGCGACTCGGGCCGCAGGCGCGCCGCACCGGGCCCCAGGCGTTGCAAAAACGCGTCGATCTGCTGCTGGCCCTCGGCCCGGAACACCGAGCAGGTGGCGAAGAGCAGCCGCCCGCCGGGGGCGAGCAGCGGCCACAGCGCGTCGAGCAGCGCGGCCTGCACGGCGGCCAGCTGCGGCACGTCGCCGGCGCGGCGCAGCCAGCGCACGTCGGGGTGGCGGCGCACGATGCCCGAGGCGGTGCAGGGGGCGTCGAGCAGGATGGCGTCGAAAGGCCGGCCGTCCCACCACGCGGCGGGCGTGCGGGCGTCGCCCTGGCGCAGCGTGGCCGCCAGGTGCAGCCGCTCGAGGTTGGACTGCACGCGCGCCAGGCGCGTGGCGTCGACGTCGAGGGCGAGCACGTCGAGGTCGGCCAGCTCGAGCAGGTGGGCGGTCTTGCCGCCGGGCGCGGCGCAGGCGTCGAGCACGCGCGCGCCGGCCTTCAGGCCGCGCTGCGGCGCTCCGGCCGCGCCGGCGTGCGCCGGCAAGCCGAGCAGCAGCGGCGCGGCGCGCTGCGCGGCGGCGTCCTGCACCGAGACGTCGCCCTCGGCGAAGCCGGGCAACTCGTGCACCGGGCGCGGCTCGTGCAGCACCACCGCCTGCGGCAGCGCGGGCAGCAGCGCGGCGGCGATGCCGGCGTCGGCCAGCCGCTTCAGGTAGGCCGGCGCGTCACCGCGGCGCGCGTTGACGCGCAGCGTCATCGGCGGGCGCAGCGCGGCCTGCTGCAGCACGGCCTGCCAGTGATGGGGCCAGTCGCGCCGCAGCTGCTCGACCCACCAGGCCGGGTGGTTCCAGGCGCCCTCGGGCGTGCGCGCCGCCTGCTGCACGACGGCCTCGCGCTCGCGCAGGAAGCGCCTGAGCACCGCGTTGACGAAGCCGGCCGCCGCCGGCGTGCGCGCCCGCGCGGCGCGCACCGCCTGGTCCACCAGCGTGTGCCCGGCGTAGGGCGGGTGCGGCTGCGGCCACAGCAGCGCCAGCGCCGAGACGAGCAGCGCGTCGACGCGCGGCGGCGGGTCCTTGGGCGCGAGCAGCGCGCGCGCGGCCAGCGCGCTGCCCAGGCGGCGCAGCACGTCGAAGGCGAGCGCCTGCACGCCGGGGCGCAGCTCGGCCGGCAGGGCCGGCAGCAGCTCGGCCAGCGAACGCCCGGCGCGCACCGCGGCCACCGTGTCGGCGGTGTGGTCGAGCAGGCGCGCCAGCGCGATGCGGTCGGGGCCGGTCATGCCGCCGAGTCTAGGAGCGGCGCCGCGCCGAGCGCATTTGGCGCCGCGGCCGCACAATGCGCCCCCCGCGACCGTCGTCTCCACGCGCCCATGTCCAGCAGTCCCGCCACCGCCCGCATCCTGCGCAGCGAAGAAGACCTCGAGCGCCTGCCCGCCAGCGAGCGCATCCGCTACCGCCTGGTCACGGCCGACCGGCGCTACCACGCCAACGACAACATCGCCGAGTTCGTCCGCGAGGGCGAGCTGGCCGAGCTCAAGGCCGAGGTGCAGGCCAAGATGGAGGAGGTGCTCAAGGCGCTGGTCATCGACACCACGAGCGACCACAACACCCAGGAGACCGCGGCGCGCGTGGCCAAGATGTACATCGACGAGGTCTTCCGCGGCCGCTACGAGACGATGCCCGCGGTCACCGAGTTCCCCAACGCCGAGCGGCTCAACGAGCTGATGATCGTGGGCCCGATCACCGTGCGCAGCGCCTGCAGCCACCACATGTGCCCGATCTTCGGCAAGGTCTGGATCGGCATCCTGCCCAACGAGCACAGCAACCTGATCGGCCTGAGCAAGTACGCGCGCATCGCCGACTGGATCATGAGCCGGCCGCAGATCCAGGAGGAGGCGGTGACGATGCTGGCCAACGAGCTGCAGGAGCGCGTGCGCCCCGACGGCCTGGCCATCGTCATGGAGGCCGACCACTTCTGCATGCACTGGCGCGGCGTCAAGGACACCGACTCGGCGATGGTCAACAGCGTGATGCGCGGCTCCTTCCTGAAGGACGCCAACCTGCGCCGCGAATTCCTGTCGCTGCTGCCGCGCCGGCAGGGCTGAAGCCGAGGTCCGAACATGCTCGTACGCCTTCTCTACGCCAGCCGCGCCGTGCCGGCGGTGGACCACGAAGAACTGCTGTCGATCCTGCGCAAGAGCAAGACCAACAACCTCGCGCTCGGCGTGACCGGCGTGCTGTGTTTCTCCGAGGGCACCTTCATGCAGGTGCTGGAGGGCGGCCGCAACACCGTCAACAAGCTCTACAACCGCATCGCCAGCGACGCGCGCCACCACGACGTGGTGCTGCTGCACTACGAGGAGATCGGCGAGCGGCGCTTCGCCGGCTGGAGCATGGGCCAGGTGAACATGGGGCGCCTCAACCCGGCGCTGCTGCTCAAGTACAGCGAGTGCGCCCGGCTCGACCCCTATTCGGTGAGCGGGCAGGTCTCGGTGGCGCTGTTCGAGGAGCTGGTGGCCACCGCCTCGGTCATCGGCTGAAGCCAGGAGTCCGGGCGGGTCTGCGGCGGCGGGGGTTAGTCCCGATCGCCCGCCCTGCGACCATATATTAGTCTTGACTTATATCAAGTCAGGACCCCCGATGAGCCCTTCCGGCCCCGGCCGCCTGCGCAAGGCGCCCGAGAGCTTTCTCGGCCGCGACGGCGTGACCGCGGTGCAGCGCGAGGCGCGCGCCGGCCGGCGCGACTTCATCCGCCGCGCCTTCGCCGCGGCGCTGGCCGGCGGCGCGGGCGCGGCCCAGGCTCAGACTCAAGCCCAGACAGGGGCCGCCGCGGACGGCGACCCGGCCATCCTCAAGCTGCCCGCGCACAGCACGGGCCTGGGCAAGCCGGTGGCGAGTGACGGCTACGGCTCGCCGTCGCGCTACGAGGCCAACGTGCAGCGCCGCCAGAGCCCGGGGCTCACGCAGACCTCGCAGGCTTCGGTGAGCTTCTGCCCGCTGCAGAGCCTGTTCGGCATCGTCACGCCCAGCGGGCTGCACTTCGAGCGCCACCACCAGGGCTGGTGGGACATCGACCCGACGCGCCACCGCCTGATGCTCAACGGCAGCGACGCGAAGATCGTGCGCCGGCCGATGGTGTTCACGATGGACGAGCTGATGCGGCTGCCCAGCGTCAGCCGCTTCCACTTCATCGAGTGCGGCGCCAACACCGGCATGGAGTGGGGCAACGTGGCGGTGCCGACGGTGCAGTACACGCACGGCATGCTGAGCTGCAACGAGTTCACCGGCGTGCCGCTCAAGCTGCTGCTCGACATGGCCGGCGTCGACTTCAAGCGCGGCCGCTTCGTGCTCGCCGAGGGCGCCGACGGCTCGAGCATGACGCGCACCATTCCGATGGAGCTCGTCGAGAGCGGCGAGGTGCTGGTCGCCTACGGCAGCAACGGCGAGATGCTGCGCCCGGAGAACGGCTACCCGCTGCGCCTGGTGGTGCCCGGCGTGCAGGGCGTGAGCTGGGTCAAGTACCTGCGGCGCATCGAGGTCGGCGACCAGCCCTGGGCGACCAAGGACGAGGTGCTGCACTACGTGGACCTGATGCCCGACGGCCGCCACCGCCAGTACACCAGCATCCAGGAGTGCAAGAGCGTGGTCACCACGCCCTCGGGCGGGCAGGTGCTGCTCGACAAGGGCTTCCACCAGATCTCGGGCCTGGCCTGGAGCGGGCGCGGCAAGGTGGCGCGCGTCGACGTCAGCGTCGACGGCGGCCGCAACTGGCGCGCAGCGCGCCTGCAGACGCCGGTGATGGACAAGTGCCTCACGCGCTTCACGCTCGATTGGGTGTGGGACGGCAAGCCGGCGCTGATCCAGAGCCGCGCCGTCGATGCCACCGGCCACGTGCAGCCCACCTACCGCCAGCTGCGCGCGGTGCGCGGCACGCGCTCGATCTATCACAACAACGCCATCCAGACCTGGCTGGTGCAGGAGAGCGGCGAGGTCGGCAATGTCCAGCTGGGCTAGCGCGCTGGCGTCGATGGCCTTGATGGCCGGCTGCGCCGGTGCCGCAGCGCAGACCGCCTATCCGGGCATCGGCCGCGCGGCCACGCCGCAGGAGATCGCGGCCTGGGACATCGACGTGCGCGCCGACCTGCGCGGCCTGCCGCCGGGCAGCGGCTCGGTGGCCCGCGGCCAGGAGGTGTGGGAAGCCCAATGCGCGTCCTGCCACGGCATCTTCGGCGAGAGCAACGAGGTCTTCTCGCCGATCGTCGGCGGCACCACCGCCGACGACATGCGGCGCGGCCGCGTGGCGCGCCTGGCCGACCCCGGCTTCCCGCAGCGCACCACGCTGATGAAGCTCTCCAGCGTGTCGACGCTGTGGGACTACATCCGCCGCGCCATGCCGTGGACGCAGCCCAAGACGCTGAGCACGGAGGACGTCTACGCCACCACCGCCTACATCCTGCACCTGGGCGGCATCGTGCCCGAGAACTTCGTGCTCTCCGACGCCAACATGCCCGAGATTCAGGCCCGGCTGCCCAACCGCGACGGCAAGAGCACGGCGCACGGCATGTGGCCCGGGCGCACGCTGGGCGGCAGCGGTCGCCCCGACGTGCGCGCCAGCGCCTGCCTGCGCGACTGCGCGGCCGACACGCGCATCGCCTCGGCCATTCCGGAGCACGCGCGCAGCGCACACGGCAACCTCGCCGAGCAGAACCGCCTGGTCGGCGCGCAACGCGGCGCCGTGACCGCCGTGACCACCGTGACCACCGGCGCGGCCGCCGCCGCGCCGCGCGCCGCCGCGGGGGATTCCTCGGGCTCGGCTCAGGCTCTTGCCCGCAAGCACAATTGCCTCACCTGCCACGGCATCGACGCCAAGGTGGTCGGCCCCGGTCTGCGCGAGATCGCGAGCAAACACGCCTCGCGCGGCGACCTTGCCGACTACCTGGCCCAGCGCATCGTGGCCGGCGGCGGCGGCGTGTGGGGCACGCTGCCGATGCCGCCGCAGACCTTGCCCGAATCCGACCTGAAAGCCATCGCGGCCTGGCTCGCCCGCGGTGCGCCCTGACCCCGAACCGACCGAGCACGAGGAAAGCACCATGACGACCCGAAGAGATCTGCTCGCCGGCGCGGCCAAGGTGGCCGCGCTGCTGGCTGCCGCCGGCGCGCTGCCCGCCGCCCGCGCGGCCTGGAACAACACCGCCTTCGAGGCCAAGAGCCTGGCCGACGCGGCCAAGGCCTTCGGCGGCGGCGCGCCCGTCGAGAGCAAGGAGGTCACCGTGACCGGCCCCGACATCGCCGAGAACGGCGCCGTCGTGCCGGTGGGCTGCGCCACCACGCTGGCCGGCGCCAAGCGGCTGCTGCTGCTGGTGGAGAAGAACCCCAACGTGCTGGCCGCCGCCTTCGACGTGAACGACCTCGTCGAGCCGAGCTTCAACACGCGCGTGAAGATGGGGCAGAGCTCCAACGTCTACGCGGTGGCGATCACGGCCGACAACAAGGTCCTCTACGCCGTCAAGGAAATCAAGGTCACCCTCGGCGGCTGCGGCGGCTGAGGGCGACAGGCCCACGAAGGAGCAAAGACATGGCAGACCCGATGCGCATCCGCGCCCAAGTCGCCGGCAGCAACGCCACCGTGCGCGTGCTGATGGCGCACGAGATGGAAACCGGCCAGCGCCGCGACAGCGCCGGCAAGGTGATCCCGGCCTGGTTCATCCAGGAGGTGAGCGCCACCCACAACGGCAAGCCCGTGCTCGCCGCGCAGTGGGGCCCGGCGATCGCCAAGAACCCCTTCCTGCAGTTCACGGTCAAGGGGGCCAAGGCCGGCGACAAGATCGCCGTGACCTGGAAGGACAACAAGGGCGACACCCGCACCGACGAAGCGACGGTGGCCTGACGCGCGCGCGCTATAGAGCCCGACGAGAGAGGAGACGCATGAAGCACGCCATCACCGCGGCGGCGGCGCTGGCCCTGCTGGCCGGGGCCGCAGCGGCCCAGCAGCCGGCGGCCAAGACCGGCGCCGACGCCATCGCCGAGTACCGCAAGCTGCTCGAGGACGGCAACCCGGCCGACCTGTTCGAGGCGCGCGGCGCCCGCCTGTGGACCGACAAGCGCGGCCCGAAGAACGCCTCGCTCGAGGCCTGCGACCTGGGCAAGGGCCCGGGCGTGGTCAAGGGCGCCTTCGTCGAGCTGCCGCGCTGGTTCGACGACGCCGGCAAGGTGCAGGACCTGGAGACGCGCCTGGTCTGGTGCATGGAGCGCTACCAGGGCTTCAGTGCCGCAGAGATCGCCAAGACGCCGTTCGATCGCGGCGAGATGGCCAACGTGACCGCGCTGGCCACCTTCGTGGCCAACGCCTCGCGCGGCCTGCGCTTCAACCTGCCGCAGCGCCACCCGCAGGAACGCCAGATGTACGAGGTGGGCAAGCGCGCGTTCTTCTTCCGCGGCGGCACGCACGACTTCGCCTGCGCCTCGTGCCACGGTGTGGAGGGCCAGCGCATCCGCATGCAGGACCTGCCGATCCTGACCAAGAACCCGGGCGACGGCGTCGGCTTCGCCGCCTGGCCGGCCTACCGCGTGAGCGCGGGCCAGATGTGGGGCATGCAGCTGCGGCTGAACGACTGCTTCCGCCAGCAGCGCTTCCCGTACCCGGGCTTCGGCTCCGACGTGACGGTGGCGCTGGGTGTCTACATGGGCGTCAACGCCAAGGGCGCGGAGTCGATCGCGCCGTCGATCAAGCGCTGAGGGGCGAAGGCCATGCGACGTTTCATTTCCTCCGCCGCCAGCGCCGCTGTGCTCGCCGCCCTGCTCGCCGGCTGTGCCGCGCTGCCCGCCAGCAGCGAGCTCGACGCGGTCGCCGCGCGCGCCATCCAGACCTCCTTCAGCGAGCGCGGCATCGCCAAGCTCGACCGCATCCAGCAGGACCTGGCGCAGGCCGCCTGCTCCAGCGACAAGGCGCCCGACGAGGCGACCGCCGCGCGCATCATGGCCGAGGCCAAGGCGGGCGTGAAGTGGCCGGCCGGCGGCTGGTACATCGGCGACTTCCGCGAAGGCGAGCGCATCGCGCAGAGCGGCCGCGGCATGACCTGGACCGACACCAGCACCGCGCCGAGCGCCAACGGCGGCAACTGCTACAACTGCCACCAGATCAGCAAGCAGGAGATCAGCCACGGCACGATCGGCCCGAGCCTGCTGAACTACGGCCGCAACCGCGGCGTCACCGACCTGCTCGCGCCGACCGCGCAGCCGATCATCGAGTACACCTGGATGAAGCTGTACAACGCGCGCAGCTACAGCGCCTGCTCGACGATGCCGCGCTTCGGCCACATGGGGCTGCTCGACGAGAACCAGCTGCGCCACGTGATGGCGCTGCTGCTCGACCCGCGTTCGCCGGTCAACCAGCCCTGAGCCGCGTGAACCGCCGCGAATTCCAGCAGGTGCTGGCCACCGCGCTGGCCGCCGGCCTGCCGCTGGCGCGCGTGGCCGAGGCCGACGCCGCCACCGCCGAGGCGCAGCTGTACGACCTGCCGCCGCTCGGCACCGGCGCCGGCTTCGTCAGCCTGCTGCACATGACCGACTGCCACGCGCAGCTGCTGCCGCTGCACTTCCGCGAGCCGAGCGTCAACCTCGGCGTCGGCGCGATGGCCGGCCAGCTGCCGCACCTGGTGGGCGAGCACCTGCTGAAGAAAGCCGGCGTGCGGCCGGGCACGGCGCTCGCGCACGCCTACACCTTCGTCGACTTCGAACGCGCGGCGCGCCGCTTCGGCCGCGTCGGCGGCTTCGCCCACCTGGCCACGCTGGTCAAGCGGCTCAAGGCCAGCCGCCCGAGCGCGCTGCTGCTCGACGGCGGCGACACCTGGCAGGGCAGCGCCACCGCGCTGTGGACCAACGCGCAGGACATGGTCGACGCCTGCCTCGCGCTCGGCGTGGACGTGATGACCGGGCACTGGGAGTTCACCTACGGCATGGAGCGCGTCAAGCAGATCGTCGAGCGCGACTTCAAGGGCAAGGTGGACTTCATCGCCCAGAACGTCAAGACCACCGACTTCGGCGACCCGGTGTTCCCGGCCTTCACGATGAAGGAGGTGAACGGCGTCAAGCTCGCCATCGTCGGCCAGGCCTTCCCGTACACGCCGATCGCCAACCCGCGCTACTTCGTCAAGGACTGGGAGTTCGGCATCCAGGACGAGAACATGCAGAAGGTGGTGGACGAGGCGCGCGGCCGGGGCGCGCAGCTCGTCGTGCTGCTCAGCCACAACGGCATGGACGTCGACCTGAAGCTGGCGAGCCGCGTGCGCGGCATCGACGCCATCCTCGGCGGCCACACGCACGACGGCGTGCCGCTGGCGGTGCCGGTGAAGAACGCCGGCGGCACCACGCTCGTCACCAACGCCGGCAGCAACGGCAAGTTCCTCGGCGTGCTGGACATGCAGGCCAGGGACGGCAAGCTCGCCGCCTGGCGCTACCGGCTGCTGCCGGTGTTCGCCAACCAGCTGCGCGCCGACCCCGACATGCAGGCGCTGATCGAGCGCGTCCGCGCGCCGTACAAGAGCCGGCTCGACGAGAAGCTCGCCGTCACCGACGGCCTGCTGTACCGCCGCGGCAACTTCAACGGCAGCTGGGACCAGCTGGTGTGCGACGCGCTGATCGACGCGCAGGGCGCGCAGATCGCGTTCAGCCCCGGCTTCCGCTGGGGCACCACGCTGCTGCCCGGCCAGGCCATCACGCGCGAGCTGATGATGGACCAGCTGGCCATCACCTACCCGCACGCCACGGTCAGCGACATGACCGGCGAGTTCATCAAGACCGTGCTCGAGGACGTGGCCGACAACCTGTTCAACCCCGACCCCTACTACCAGCAGGGCGGCGACATGGTGCGCACCGGCGGCCTGAGCTACACCATCGACCCGACCGCGAAGATGGGCGCCCGCATCGGCGACATGCGCCTCGGCGGCCCGGCCGGCACACCCATCGAGGCCGGCAAGACCTACAAGGTGGCCGGCTGGGCGCCGGTGGCCGAGGAGGCCTCGCGCGCCGGCCTGAAGCCGGTGTGGGAGGTGGTCGAGACCTGGTTGAAGTCGCGCCCGGGCGGCCGCGTCGCGCCGCGGCGCGTGAACCTGCCGCGCATCGTCGGCATGGCCGGCAACCCCGGCATGGCCTGAAGGAGATCCGCATGATCCTGCGTTCACTCGTCGTCGCCGCCGCCCTGGCCGCCTGCACGCTCGCCGCGCAGGCGCAGGACGTGGTCGTCTACCACTTCGACAACACCGCCGCGCAGGGCTTGAAGGGCCTGCGCAACATGCGCAACCACCTCGACGTGGACCCCAGCGCCAAGATCACCGCGGTGGCGCACGCCGAGGGCGTGGACTTCCTGATGGAAGGCGCCAAGGACGCCAACGGCGGCGCCTACGCCGGCCCGATCGCGGCGCTGGTGGCGCGCGGCGTGAAGTTCGAGGTCTGCGAGATCACGCTGCGCAACCGCAACCTGAAGAAGGAGCAGTTCATCCAGGAGGCCGAGTTCACGCCCTCGGGCGTGGTGCGCATCGCCAAGCTGCAGAAGGCGGGTGCGGCCTACATCAAGCCCTGAGCCGGCCGGGCCGGCCGCCTTGCGGCCGCGGCGGCTCGTGCTCGCGGCGGCCCTCTGGCTGGCCGCGGCGCCGCTCGCGTGGGCGCGCGGCGCGCTCGAGCCGCAGCAGCTCGCCCCCGGCGTCTTCATGGTGCAGGGCGCCGCCGCGCTCGGCTCGCCGGCCAACCGCAACTTCATCAGCAACGCCGGCTGGGTGGTCACCTCCGAAGGCGTGGTGGTGATCGACGCCCTCGGTGCCCCCGTGCTCGCCGAAGCGCTGCTCGAAGCGATCGCGCGCACGACGCCGCAGCCGGTGCGGCGCGTCATCCTCACGCACTACCACGCCGATCACATCTACGGCCTGCAGGTCTTCAAGGCACGCGGCGCCGAGGTCTGGGCGCACCGCGAGGGCCGCGCCTACCTGCTCTCCGATTCCGCGCGGCTGCGGCTGCAGGCCAGCCGCGACGACCTGGCGCCCTGGATCGACGCCGACACCCGCCTCGTCGAGGCCGACCGCTGGCTCGACGGCCCGGTGCGCTTCGTGCTCGGCGGCGTCGCCTTCGAGGTGCTGCCGGTCGGCCCGGCCCACACGCCGGAGGACCTGGTGGTGGCGCTGCCCGGCCGCGGCGTGGCCTTCGTCGGCGACCTGGTGTTCCGCAACCGCATCCCCTTCGTCGGCCAGGCCGACAGCGCGCGCTGGATCACGAGCCTGGACCGCCTGCTCGCGCTCGGCCTGGCCACCGTGGTCCCGGGGCACGGGCCGCCGTCCACCGAGCCGGCCGCCGACCTGGCGCTGACGCGCGACTACCTGCTGCACCTGCGCCGCAGCATGGGCGAGGCGGCGCGCAACCTGGAGCCCTTCGAAGAAGCCTACGCGCGCACCGACTGGAGCCGCTTCGACAAGCTGCCGCTGTTCCAGGCAGCCAACCGCATGAACGCGTACAACACCTACCTGCTGATGGAGCACGAGCCGAAGTGAAGCGCCGCCACGCCCTGCTGTTGCCGCTGGCGGCCGGTGGCCGCGCGGCCTGGGCCGCGCCTTCCGTGCCTTCCGCGCCGGCCGCGCCGGGCCAGCGCGTCGCCTGGCCCGAGGTGGCGCTGCTCGACGGCGGCCGCTTCGGCCCCGATCAGGCCGCGGGGCGCGCGGTGGTGGTGGTGTTCTGGTCGATCACCTGCCCGTTCTGCCGCCGCCACAACCCGCACGTGGAGAAGCTGCACCGCGCGGCGCGCGCCCAGGGCAAGGCGCTGTCGGTGATCACCGCCGCGCGCGACGGCGATGCCGCGCAGGTGCGGCGCCATGCCGAGGCCCAGGGCTACACCTTCCCGATCACGCTCGAGGCGGCGCCGCTGGCCGCGGCGCTCTCGCCGCGCCGCCTGGTCCCGCTCACCGTGACGGTGGACCGCCGCGGGCTGCTCAAGCAGGTCATCCCCGGCGAGATGTTCGAGGAGGACGTGATGGAGCTGCTGGAGCTGGCCTCGTGAGCGCCGACGTGCACGACGAGGGCGACGCCGTCTTCGCCTCGGCCGCCGAGCTGTTCAAGCTGATGTCCACGCCGATCCGGCTGAAGATCATCAGTGCGCTGTGCGGTCAGGAGAAAAACGTCAGCCAGCTGCTGGCCGAGATCGACACCACCCAGCCCAACATGAGCCAGCACCTGGCGGCGCTGCACCGCGCCGGCGTGCTGGCGCGGCGGCGCGACGCCACGCAGGTCTACTACCGCATCGCCAGCGAACCGGCCGCCGCCCTGTGCCGCGCCGTGTGCACGCAGATCGCGGTGGAGCTCGACTCGGACGGCGAGATGCCGCTGTCGCAGCGGCTCACGCCGCCGCGTTGAGGCTAGAGCCGCCCGGCCGGCGCGAAGCCGAATACGCGCACCAGGAGTGAGGTGGGGAACTCGGCAAGCGCCGCGTCGTGCACGGCGGCCGCCGCGTTGTAGGTCTGGCGCGCGAACATGGTCTGCTGATCGGCCTCGCGCCAGCGCGCCACCAGCTCGTTCGCCGGTGGCTGGCGCGCGGCCTCGCCGGCACCGCTGGCCCCATCCGCGAGCGCGAAGACGCGGCTCGCCGCCGCCGCCTGCGCCGTCTCGGCGGCCACCCAGGCCGCGGCGGCATCACGCGCCAGCGCCCGCGTGGCCAGCGCCGCGGCCGCGGCCAGCGATTGCGCCTGCGTGACCTCGAGCGCCTGCAGCGCGCCGGCCTCGCCGGCCAGCGCCGCCTCGAGCGCGGCGCGTAGCGGCTCGACGAGCTGGCCGCGCTCGCGCACCGCGGCCTGCACGCGCGCGCCGGCAGCGGCCACCTCGTTGCGCAGGGCAACCAGCCGGTTCCACGCGCCGATCACCCAGAACAGCTGCAGCGCGAGCGCGGCGAGCAGGGCCCATAACGTCCCCGTGCCCATGCCGGTGCCCGCCTCGGGCGAGCCGTCCACGCGCTCAGCCCTTCTTGCGGCCGAAGAGCCCCGCGAACCAGTTGCGCACGACGATCCACAGGAGCGCGAAGACGTTCAGCTCCTTCACCGGCGGGGCCGGCGGCGGCGCGGTGTTGCGGCTGGCCACCGGCGTGCCCGGCGCCTGGCCCGACTGCACCATCAGCGTGATGGTCGACTCGCTGCCCGCCGCGGCGAGCCCCGGCAGCACGTCGGCCGCCGGCGCCGGCACGGCTGCGGCGGCGGCGCGGAAGTTGTCGGCGAACTGCCCGAGCATCGCGTCGCTCACCGGCACCAGCAGCCGGTTGCCGAACTGCGCCAGCTTGCCGCTGACCAGGATGGTGGCCTGGCCGACGAGCACGCTGCTGGCCGGCGTGTCGCCCGGCTCGACATGCGCGGTGAGCTCCATCGACGCCGACGAGCCGGCCTTGTCGGCGCCCTTGCCGATCATGTGCAGCTCGCGGGCGGCCTCGTCCAGCCCGAGCAGTTCGATCTCGCCGTTGAACACCATCGTCGCCGGGCCGACACGGCTCTTCACGGTGCCCTTGAAGTGCGTGTCGTCCACCTGCTCGGTGATCTGCGCACCGGGCATGCAGGCCGCGGTGGCGCGGATGTCGGCGAGCACCGTCCAGGCCTGGTCGACCGTGGCGGCCACGTCGTAACGCTTGTCGAGCTTGACTTCCATCTGCGGGGGTCTGTGCGCTGCTTTGACGGTTGCGGCCCGGAGTGTGGCACGGGCGGGGCGCGCCCTCAGATCGGCCTGAGCTTGCCCTTGAAGCGCTCGACCAGCGGCTCGTGCGCCAGCGGCGCGAACTCGATCGGCGTGTCGGGCACCTTGTGCTCCGGGATGTGGTCGAGCAGGTGGCGGATCAGCGCCAGGCGGCCGCGCCGCTGGTCGTTGAAGTCGACCAGCGTCCACGGTGCGTGTTTGGTGTGCGTGGCCTCGAGCATCTTCTCGCGTGCCTTGGTGTACGCGGCGTACTTCTGGCGCGCCTCGAGGTCGATCGGCGAGAGCTTCCAGCGCTTGAGCGGCTCGGCCAGGCGCTCGGCGAAGCGCTCCTCCTGCTGCGCCTGGTCGACCGTGAGCCAGTACTTGAAGAGCAGGATGCCGTCGTCGACCAGCATCTTCTCGAACAGCGGCGCCTGCTCGAGGAAGGCCTTGGCCTGCGCCTCGCTGCACCAGCCCATCACGCGCTCGACGCCGGCGCGGTTGTACCAGCTGCGATCGAACAGCACGATCTCGCCGGCCGACGGCAGGTGCGCCACGTAGCGCTGGAAGTACCACTGCGTCGTCTCGCGCTCGCTCGGCTTGGGCAGCGCCACCACGCGGCACTGGCGCGGGTTGAGCGTGTCGGCGATGGCGTTGATGACGCCGCCCTTGCCCGCCGTGTCGCGGCCCTCGAAGACGACGACCAGGCGCTTTCCGGTGTGCTGCAGCCAGCGCGCCACGTCGTTGAGCTCGAGCTCGAGCGGGGCGAGCGCTGCGTAGTACGCGGACTTGCCGATCGAGCCTGCGGGTTTCTTCGCCATCGGCGCTCCTGGTGCCAGGGCGGCAGCGTAGCGGCACGGCGCCCATGCAACAAGAAGGGCCGGCCCGCGTCGCCGCGGCCGGCCCTCGGGGGGCAACGCCGTCGGCGGGCTACTTCTTGCGCAGCTTCTGGATCGCCGCGATCTGCGCCGCCATGGCCGCGAACTCGCTCTGCGCCTTGGCCAGGTCGATGTCGCTCTTGGCGTTGCGCATCGCCTCCTCGGCCAGCTTCTTGGCCTCGTTGGCCTTGGCCTCGTCGAGGTCGTGGCCGCGGATCGCGGTGTCGGCGAGCACGGTCACGCAGTTCGGCTGCACCTCGAGGATGCCGCCGGCGACGAAGACGAACTCTTCCTCGCCGTTGTCGGCGCGCTCGATGCGCACCGCGCCCGGCTTGATGCGCGTGATCAGCGGCGTGTGGCGCGGCAGGATGCCGAGCTCGCCGTTCTCGCCCGGCAGCGCGACGAACTTGGCCTCGCCGCTGAAGATGCTCTCTTCGGCGCTGACGACGTCGACGTGAATGGTTGCCATGTCGGCTCCTGTTCCGGACCCTTATTGGATCTTCTTGGCCTTCTCGAACACGTCGTCGATCGTGCCGACCATGTAGAAGGCCTGCTCGGGCAGGTGGTCGCACTCGCCGTTGACGATCATCTTGAAGCCGCGGATCGTCTCCTTCAGCGGCACGTACTTGCCCGGGCTGCCGGTGAACACCTCGGCCACGTGGAAGGGCTG
>Ga0209172_10004291_pt1 | contig 19556 bp, 21 predicted proteins | sample LarsenN4metaG_FD_184113 | JGI IMG/M metagenome (GOLD analysis project Ga0209172, IMG submission 184113) | Hot spring sediment bacterial and archeal communities from British Columbia, Canada, to study Microbial Dark Matter (Phase II) - Larsen... ... | reverse complement strand
AGCCGACACGCATAGGAGCTGGTGGCGAGTGACTCGCCCAGCCACGAAACCGCGCGCGGACGGGAACAACGAAGACGTCACCTTCGCAGACCTCAGGCGGGTTAGGAGGTCTGCTCCGGTGACGTCTGTCGAAACGGAAGAGACTTGACATCAGTCCGGCTCATAGGAGCCGGACCTCGCCGAAGCGAATGTAGCGTCCGGCTTCAGCCGGACCTGACCGGGCGTCGGTGCAAAACGAATGTAGCGTCCGGCTTCAGCCGGACCTCGCCGGGTGTCGGTGAAATTCAAGGCCCACCTGCCGGTGCCGATTCCGTGGCCAGCGATCCGTGTGCACGGAGTGTCGATGACTGTCAGATTTCGCGTGGTTGCGCTTTTTGTCGCCCTGCTCGGCAGCGGTGCGCTGGCCGCCACCGACCCCTCCGCGCCCCGGACGCCGCACGAAGCCCTGGGCCTGCTGAAGGCGGGCAACGACCGGTTCGTGCGCAATGCCTCGAGCCCGGTCCCGTTGAGCATCAATCGGCGGCGCGAAATCGCCGAACGCCAGCAGCCGATGGCCATCGTGCTGTCGTGCGCCGACTCGCGGGTCCCGCCGGAGTACGTGTTCAACACCGGCATCGGCGACCTGTTCGTGGTCCGCACGGCCGGCGGCGTGATCGATCGCTCGGTGCTGGCTGCCATCGAACACGGCGCCGGCCAGCTCCACATCCCGCTGCTCGTCGTCATGGGCCACGAATCCTGCGATGCCGTCAAGGCAGCGGCGGAATCGAAGTCGGATTCGAAGACGGCCGCCTCGAGCCCGAATCTCGACTACCTCATCAAGGCCATTCAGAACGCGCGCAAAGCGGGTTCCCAGGAGCCAGACGACATCAGGAGCCTCGTCCTGGCCAACGTCGAGCAGGTCATCAACGACGCGATCGGCAGGAGCCCGATGCTGCGGAGCATGGTCGAGGCCGGGCGGCTGATCGTCGTCGGCGCGTACTACGAGCTGGTGAGCGGCCGCGTCATCTTCTCGGAGCCGGTCACGTCGACGACCGTGCCGCCGCGCGAGGCGAAACGCTGACATGCGTTCGCCGGTGATCGTCTGGATCGGCCTGTTCCTCGTGCTCAGCGCGGCGTCGCTGCACGGGCAGAGCCACGGCCTGGAGTCAAAGGGTGCCGCAAAGTCGCAGCCGGCGAAGACTCCTGCGGCGGAGGCCGCGAAGACTTCCGCCAGCGCGCCGGCAGCCTCCGCGCGGCCGGAGCCGGTCAGGGCGGCGCCGCCGCTGCCGACGGTCGCCGGTTCCAGGGCTGAGACGCAGCAGTTCACGCCGAAGGTGCCCGCCGCGAAGGTGGCTGAAGCCGTGGCCCAGGCCATTCGCGAGGCCGAAGCCGCCGCGGCCCGGCGCGCCGCACGGGCGCCGATTCGTCCCATCCTGCCGCGGCAGACGACCGGCGCACCGGCAGCGCCCGCGAAGCGCTACGAGATTCGCTGGCCGGAACAGCGCATGGTGGTGCGATGGCCGGACGACGCGCCGACGGATCGGCTCTCGTTGACCTGGCCGAGCGCCTTCTAGCTAGGCGCCTACCCCTTCACGTAGGACAGCTTCTCCGCCACCTTCCCGTCCCGGACGCGGAACAGGTCCACACCGCGGACATGGCCGGGCGTGCCATCCCGCACCCAGGTATAGCGCCAGCGGACGATGCAGCGATCGCCGGCAGTGAAGAGCTCCTCGATGTCGAAGTGGGCCTGGGGTGAGCGGCGGAAGAACTCCTCCCAGCAGGCCCGGACCGCGCTGTGGCCGACGAACCGCGTTCCATCGGGGGCGGGCCGCGTGTTCTCGAAGACGCAATCGTCGGTCATCCAGCTCATGATGGCGTCTACATCGTGCCGATTGAACGCCTCGTTGAAGTGTTCGACGACGGTCTGCGTGGGCTCAGGCATGCACGAAAGTCTAGCCCGCGTGCATGAATTCATGCGCGATCAGGGGCCGATCCGCGATCGCTCGGCTACAATGGGCTTGAGCCCCAGCGAAATCCTCGTACCTCTCGCCCTTAAAGTCCGGGCGGCTTCGGACGAAAAAAGGGTGAGACGGCCTTCTGTATTCAGCCGGGCTCAAGGACACAGCATGCTCTTTCGTCGGGTTGCGCACTCTCTCCTCCTACTCGTGTCGCTGGGCGCCGTCCCTGCAGCGGCGCAGGTCCCCGAGCAGCCGGTGGCCACGTTCAAGTCGGGGGTCGACCTGGTGTCGGTCAGTGCAGTCGTGCGCGACAAGAAGGGCAAGGTTGTGCGCTCGCTCTCGCCCAGGGACTTCATGGTGGTCGAGGACGGCCAGGCCCGCCGGATCATCAGCGTCCAGTCGGACTCCAACGCCCCGGCCAGCATTGCCTTCCTCGTGGACAGCAGCGGCAGCATGGCGCTGGGCAACGCCCGGCAGTCGTCGAAGCACATCTGCGACTGGGTGCTCTCGACGCTCACCCCGCAGGACGATGCGGCGCTGTTGAGCTTCGATACGCGTCTGGTCACGCTGCGCGAGTTCACCGGAAGGTTCGAACACGTCCGCACCGGCCTCGACGAGATCGCCCCGTGGGGCGCCACGTCCATCTACGATGCGATTGCCGGCACGTCGGCGCTCGTCGCCGACCGCGCCCGCAACCGCCGGGCGGTCATTGTCGTGACCGACGGCGCCGACAACTGGAGCACCTATACGCCCGACGAAGTGGCGTGGATCTCCAGCACCATCGACGTGCCGGTGTACGTGTTTGCGGTGGGCGACGGCGTGAACGCGGAAGCCGGGGCGGGGAATCCGAAGGCGATGTACAGCCCGCTGGCCGACCTGGCGCGCGCCACCGGCGGCGACTTCTTCGTCGCCAACAATCCGCAGCTCGCGGTGGCGGGGATCACGCGGCTGGTCGAGGAGCTCCGGCACCAGTATCTCATCGCGTTCGAGCCCTCCAAGGCGTCGGGCATGCGCCGCATCGAGATCCGCACCCGGAAGGCCGACCTGAAGGTCAGCGCGCGCAAGTGGTACGCCGGCGGCACGTCGGCCGACTGACAGCATTCGCGCCCCCGGAGCGGCGTGGCATAATCCCGACCCTTGGGAGGACTGCTCATGCGCCGCACCGTCTCCGTGCCGGGATCGATTCTCGCCGTTGCGCTCATCATCGCCGCTGCTGCCGCGGCCTACACCACCATCCAGGCTCAAACGCGCAGTACCACCACCACCACCCGCTGGAGTCACCAGGACTGGCCGACGGGCCACTACCGGGTCGTCGAGAACTGGCCCAAGCCGCTGCCTGACACGCGGCACTCGCACGACGGCTGGACGTGGGGCTCGTTCGGCGGCGTCTACGCGGAGAATCCCGATCGCATCTGGGTCGCCATGCGCGGCGAGCTGCCGCTGCCGCAGGGGGCCAAGCCGTGGACGCCGTACGCGGCGCTGAATCCGCCGCGCGGGAACGCGACCGGCAACGGCGACGGCATCTCGGCGACGTGCCAGCCCGAACCGAAGCGCGGCTGGGAGCGCCGGTGGGAGCACTCGATCTTCATCCTCAACCGCGAGGGCCAGATGATCGACGAGTGGCCGCACCTCGACAAGATGTTCTCGCAGCTGCCCTGCGGCCGCGGCCCGCACCAGATCAAGATCAGCCCCTACGACAAGCAGAAGCACGTCTGGATCATCGATGACCAGCTGCACATGATCTATCGCTTCACCTACGACGGGAAGCTGGTGCACAGCAAGGGCCAGCTCGGAAAGCGGGGACGCGGGCCGAACACCTTCGACAGGCCGACCGACATCGCGTGGCTGCCCGACGGCACCTATTTCATCACCGACGGCTACGGCGGCACGCGCGTCGCCAAGTACGACGCGAACGACAACTTCATCAGGGACTGGGGCAACCCGCCGAAGGATCCGAAGAACCCGGGTCCGAACGAGTTCAACACGGTGCACTCGATTGCCATCAGCCAGGATCGGCGGCTGTTCGTCATCGACCGCGGCCACGCGCGCATGCAGGTGTTCGACGAGAACGGCAAGTTCCTCGACATGTGGACGCTCCGGTCGCCGCACTGGCCCGCGAATCAGAACACGCTGATGGTGAATCACTTCATCGATCACAACGGCTTCATCTGGGTCGGCGACGCGCCCACGAGCCGCATCCTCAAGTTCGATCTCAACGGCAACTTCCTCTACAGCTGGGGCGCACCGGGCCCGCAGCCGGGACGCCTCAACTGCTCGCACGGCATGTCGACCGATCAGTTGGGCAATCTCTACGTGGCCGACTGCTTCGCCGGACGCGTGCAGAAGTTCGAGCCCATTCCGAACGCCGATCCGGCCAAGATCGCGGGTCAGATCCTGCGCACCTGGGACACCTGGAAGAAATAGCGCGGCTGCTCGAGGCCTCCTCGCTGCTTACAATCGGGAGACAGCAGCGAGGAGGCCCGATGAGCTACGTCGACGGATTCCTGATTCCCCTCCCGAAGAAGAACGTGCGCGCCTACCGCCGGATGGCGGAAATGGGCCGCAAGGCGTGGTTGAAACACGGCGCGCTCGATTACAAGGAGTGCATTGGCGACGATCTCGCCCCGAAGTACGCCGTCCCGTTCACGCGCCTCCTGAAGCGGAAGCCGAACGAAACGGTCGTGTTCTCCTACATCGTCTTCAAGTCGCGCGCGCACCGCGATCGGGTCAACAAGAAGGTGATGCAGGAGATGAACGCCATGGGCGGGCCGAAGGACATGCCGTTCGACATGAAGCGGATGGTCTACAGCGGATTCAGGACCATCGTCGAGTAGCAGCGCCGCGCGCAGGCGAGGGACGCCATGGATCTCGTCACACTCGGACGCACGCTGGGGTTTTCCTTCGCCGCCGGCGTGAATCTCTACGCGACGGTGGCGATCCTCGGCCTTTGCGCGCGGTACGGCTGGGTGGATCTGCCGCCGCAGTTCCAGGTGTTCGACAATCCTTTCATCATCGCGGCGGCAGTCGTGCTGTATCTCGTCGAGTTCGTCGCCGACAAGATCCCGTATTTCGACACGCTGTGGGACATGATTCACACGGCGATTCGCCCGCTCGGGGGCGCCTTGATCGCGGTCGCCACGCTCGGCGACGCGTCACCGGGCGTCGAAGGACTGATCGCACTGCTCGGCGGTACCGTGGCCGCCGGCAGTCATCTCACCAAGACCAGCACGCGCGCAGTGGCCAACACCAGCCCGGAGCCGGCCTCGAACTGGGCGCTCAGCGTCAGCGAGGACGCGTTCGTCGTCGGCCTCGCGTACCTGGCGCTCGCCTATCCAGTGGCCGCACTGATCGTCACCGGCGTCCTGCTGGTGCTGATCGTGATTTTCGCCGCGGTCATCGTCCGAACCGTGCGGCGATGGTTCTCGCGGCGGCGCGTGACCCGCCGCGAGCTGAGGTCAGGCTGACCGTCTGTCGCTGAGACGGCCCGCGGGTCAGAACCGCACGCCCAGGCCGACGCGCACTTCGCTCGTGCCGAGATTGCGGCCGAGGGCGAGCGCCTGCATCCAGCTGTCCGAGAACACCTGGTGATAGCGGTAGCCGGCGTCGGCGACGAAGTTGCCGGCATACAGCGTGACGCCGGCGCCGAGCGTGCCGATGGGCGCGGTGCGATTCAGAAAGGCCAGGCCGGCGCTGGTCAACGCACCGGGCAGGCCGTCGAGGCCGGTGACGTGCGGCGTCAGCCGCGCAATGCCTCCCGCGGCTTCAGCGTAGGGCCGGAGCGCGCCGGATCCGCTCGTCAGACGAATTCCGCCCTGTGCGTAGAACGCCGACGCGCGCAGCCCCACGGGGCTCAGGTCGAACAGCGTCTGTGTCGTCGACGGCAGGATGTTTCCGAGACGCCCCGCCTCGCCGATCAGTTGAACGTTCGGCGTGAGATCGCCGGTGATCGCACCGCCGAAGTTGGCGTTGGGGGCCGTGAAGCTCGCCGTGCCGACCCCGCCGAATCCCTGCACCGACGCACGCGTCTCCTGCGCGGACGCGGCCGTCGAGGTCAGCAGCACGGCGGCAAGCAGGATCGCCGCGAACGAAGTGATACGCATGTCGTCGCTCTCCCAAGGCACTGGCACACTGGTCTGCGGCAAGAGTCGTACCCGGATTCGACGCGCCCGATCGTCTTGAAAAGACCGCGATTGCGCGACCGCGCGCCTGGCGTGTCATCCTTCGACGACAATTGGCTGAGGCTCAGGAGGGTCGATGACCTTTGATTTGGTGCAGACGCTCGTGGACTATCACTACTGGGCGCGCGATCGCATGTGGCCGGTCGTCGAGTCGCTCACCGACGAACAGCTGCGGCGGCCGCTCGGGAACAGCTTTCCGTCCATCTACGACACCGTCGTGCATCTGTACGGCGCAGACTGGGTCTGGCGCTCACGATGGGAAGGCGCGTCGCCGATGGCGCTTCCCTCATCGGACTTGTACGACACGCTCGCCACCGTGCGCGCGGTGTGGGCGGACGAAGAGCAGCGCATCCGCGCGTTCGTCAACCGGCTCGGCCCGGAAGGCATGTCGCGGCCAATCGAGTACCAGGGTTGGGACGGGCGCCGGCAGGCGCAGCCGTTCTGGCAGACGCTGCAGCACCTCGTGAACCACGGCTCGTACCACCGCGGGCAGGTGACTACCATGCTGCGGCAGCTGAACGTCGCGCCGCCGAAAAGCATGGACCTGATCGCGTTCTACCGTGAGAGAGCGGCTGACGGGCTGCGAGTCTGACAACTCACCGGCGCGGGCGAGTCGATGTCTCGCGAAAGTCGATCCGGATATCGAGGACGACACTGGTGCTGCCGTGGCGGATCCCTGTGGAGGTGGGCGAACGGGATCCCGACCGGCAACACCAGTGACCTCCGGCGACATGCGGAGTGCGCGTCGCGGCCGCGACGCGGCATGCCGTCAGCGGCACCGACACGCGTCCCCCTTACCCCGGTGCGCGTGAGTCCTGTTGCACCGACCCGCGTCAGCCCCGTAGTAAGATTTGCCCGCTCAGGAGACTTCCGATGAACCGACGTGTGATCCTCGCCGCGCTGCTGTCGCTCGCCATGCTCGGCGCGTACGTGCACGCGCAGTTCGGAAACGCGCCCGCCAGGCTCGATACGATCAAGCTCGCCGACGACCTGTTCGTCATCCACAACGACTTCGTGCCCGGCAACACGACGGCGCTGGTGACGAACGAAGGCGTCGTGCTCGTGGACGACAAGTTCGAGATCGATCACGAGAACATCATGGCGCAGCTGAAGAAGATCACGAACCAGCCCGTCAAGTACGTCATCAACACGCACTACCACGGCGATCACAGCGGCGGGAACCCGAAGCTGCAGGCGCTCGGCGCGCAGGTCATCACCTCGCAGCAGGCGCGCGACAAGATGCTGGAGATCAAGCAGCCGGGCATGGCCAACATCACGCTCGACGACAGCCTGCGCCTCTTCCTCGGCGGCAAGCGCGTCGAGGTCTATCGGTTCGGCCGCGCCCACACCGACGGCGACGTCGTCGTCCTCTTCCCCGACCACCGCGTGCTGTCGGCGGGCGACATGTTCACCTACGGCGACGCGACGCCGCAGCTGATCGACTACGCCGGGGGCGGCAGCGCCAGGGACTGGACCGGCACGCTCGACGGCGTGCTGAAGCTCGAGTTCGATCGGGTCGTGCCGGGACACGGTGCGGTCACGACGAAGCAGGAAATGCGCAAATTCCGCGACAGCACGCTCACGCTGCGCACGAAGGTCCGCGACATGATCCTGCAGAAGAGGAGCCGGGCCGAGATCGAGAAGATGCTGCGCACGGACTTCCACTTCGCCGACCTGCACGTGCAGCGCAGCCTCGACGGCCTGATATTGGAGCTTCAGTAGCGCCGCGCCGGATACGGACTCCCGGCCCGGGGAGCGGTGGATTGCGCGTCCGGTGTGACGCGGTGAGAAGGAAGGCTGCCCCATCGATCCGGGGCAGCCGACCACACCGGGCTGGCTGAGCCTTCAGCGCTGCTCGTCCGCGCGCGAGCCCGACAGCGTGTTGCGCATGGCGTAGTTGCCCTCGTGGCACGCGTACTCGAACATCTGGTAGTCGTTGTCGCGGCGCAGCGGGAACGACGCCGTCCACGGCCGCGTCCAGGTCTTCGGGTCGTTCACCGTGACCTCGTACTGCAGGATGTTGGCGCTGAGCGGGATGAAGCGTTCGGTAATCTCGATCTCGTCGCTCGGCAGCAGCATCATGCCGTTGCCCTGCATGCCGGTCCGGCCGTTCAGATTCCGGGTCACCACGACGAGCGTGTTGCCCTCGAAGCGCCCGCGCGACGTCCCCATCCACGTCTTGATGTGCGCCGGCGGCCACGGCCGATCGTCGAGCGGGATGATCCGCGTCTCGTGGATCATCTCGTTGCGCAGCACCACCAGGCCCGGCGCCTGGACGATCTCGTTGCCGTTGTTGTAGACGACCGGCATCATCGAGCCGACGACCCCGCGCGAGATGCAGCGGTCGTAGGGACCGAGCTCGTCGGCGCTCCTGAATCCGGTCTGCTTCGCATAGGTGCCTCCGGCATTCGCCTGCCGCGCCTTGCCTTCCGGCGTCATCGGCGGCAGCCTGCCGTCGGGCGGATCGACGATGAGCGACGACTGCCGCGAGGGCAGCCCGCGCTCGAGCCAGTGCGGCGGCGGCGAGGTCGGGCCGCCGACGTCGCCGAGCGCGATGATCTCGGCAGGCGGCTTCGCCAGATCGAAGTCGAGCACATCGAGCTCGGCCTGCCGCTTCGACTGCTGCTCGCGCTCCCTGAATTCTTCCTCGGTCAGGAACAGCCGGGTCCCGTACCGCGTCGGCCGCTCGAAAGGCACGCCGACCATGTCCGTGCTGGGCCAGATCCCCTGCAGATCGGGATCTCCCCACGGCGTCTTCGGCGGCGTGTAGGTCGACCCTCCCGTCGTCGACGGCGCCTGGCCGGACACGGTCACGACGAGCGCGAGGCAGGCTGACGTCAGAAGTCCACCGAGTACCTTGAACCCGCGCATATGTCTCTACTCCCAATCAACGATCGATCATCCTAAATCAACAGGGTGGGGTGCGGCTGCTGCCTCCGTGCGTCGCGGGTCCGGCTGAAGCGCCTAGCGGGTCCGGCTGAAGCCGGACACTACGCCGTCCGGCTGAAGCCGGACACTACACAGGTGCGGGCTTGATCACACACCACGTCGTCATCGCGCGCTGCTGCTGGACGTTGGTGGTCTTGATCGGGTCGCCCAGCCGGCCGCCGAGCCGCTCCGTCCAGTCACGCAACATCATCTCATCGACGATGAACCGGGTGGATCCGTCAGGCAGCCGGACCACCCGGCCGGCGGGCCCGAGCACGGCCTCGAGGCCGATGTTCGACGCCAGCCGGGCGAACAGCAGGCCGTCGGGGGCCAGCACGCGCCACAGCTCCTGCACCATGCGGGTCCAGTGGTGCTCGTCGCGCGCGAAGTGAAGCACGGCGCTCGCCAGCACCACATCCATGCTGCCGTCGGGAAACGGAAGGCGATCGATCGGGGCGACCGCGAAGCGCTCCGGCGGCACGTGCGGCGCGATCCGCTCGGCGGTACGCCGCATCATCTGGACGGCGGCCTCATCCTCGTCGACGCCGTAGCAATCGAAGCCGTGCTGCAGCAGGAAGACGAGGTTGCGGCCGTCGCCGCAGCCGGCATCGAGCACGCGCGGCCGCGCGTCGAAGCGGCCGCGCAGCAGCTGATCGAACAGGTAGATGTCGATGTCGCCGAACTGCGCGCGCAGCTCGCGTCCCACCGGGCGCGGTGCGCTCACGAGGCGCCAGCCGTCGGCCGCCAGTCCGGCGCCGGCCGCCCGAACCAGACCCACGCGACGTAGTCGACGAGCGGCGGATGACCGCCCAGCTCGCGAAGCCGCACATTGATCTGCCCGCGGTGATACGTGGAATGGCTGGCGACCTGCTGGATCGTGTCGACAAGCGCCGGCATCGACAGCGGGCGTCCGAGCTGCGTCTCCAGCGCCCTCACCCAGGGCATATCGACGACTTCCGTCAGCCGCGAGGCGGGGAGGCCGTCGAGAAAACGGTGCACCTCGGAATAGTACCGTTGGACCCAGGACCGGAGATCGCCCAGCGTGGCGAACTCGGGCGGCCGGCCGGCCGGATCGAACGGCTGCTTCGTCCACAGCATCAGGAACATGCGCTGCACCAGGTGCAGGTGCGTGAGCAGCGCCTTCGTGCGCACATCCTGCGTGGCCGGCGCGTGCGCCGACACGGCGCGCCAGATTTCGGCGTCGGCCCACTCCATGTGACGAATTCCCTCGCGAAGCAGAGACAACGTGTCCATGTTCGTACCGGGCCGAATTTCCCCCGCCTGGCGCCGGCAGCCGTGCCCGGTCCCGGAAGCCCCGCGGCGACGACGAAGCCCTACCGGGTCGACGTCGCGGGCCGCGGCGCGGGCGATGCCGCCGGCGCGTTCACCGGCCGCGGCATCTCGTCCTTCGAGAAGCGCGGCAGCAGCTCGTCGCGCATGGCGAGGTGATAGACGGCCCCGGCAATCACGATCGTCGCCTTCTTCACATCATCCTCGACGACGCGTTCGTACGTATCCAGATTCGTGTGCCAAGTATAGGTCCGGTACTGAATCGGATCGAGCAGCGCGTTGATGCCGGGCAGACCGGCGGCGTTGAAGCTGGTCCAGTCGGTGCCGCCGGTGCTGCGCGAGCGCGTGGTGGTGGCGCCCATCATGCCGAGGTCGCGGAACGACGCGGTCGCCTCGCTCAGCACCGTGGCCGCGGCCGGCGGACCGAACGCGGTGAAGCCGCGGATGCGGCCGGTGCCGGAGTCCATGTTGAAGTAGGCCGAGAGCTTCGAGTACTCGGGCCCGGGATCTTCGAACGTGCCGAACTGCTGCCTGACGTAGGCGCGCGACCCGAGCAGGCCCTGCTCCTCGCCGCTCCACAGCGCGATCCGGATGGTGCGCCGCGGCTTCGCGCCGACCGCCGTCAGGACGCGCACCGCCTCCATCATCACGGAACACCCGACGGCGTTGTCGGTGGCGCCGGTGGCCGCATGCCACGAGTCGAGATGGCCGCCGAGCATCACGATTTCGTCCGCCTTGTCCGTGCCCGGGATCTCGGCGATGACGTTGTAGCTGGTGCGGCCCTCGGGGTAGGTGCGATTGACGATCTCGAACTCGAGCTCCACCTCGCGCGAGTCGGCGAGCAGCCGCGAGATGCGGCCGTAGTCCTCGTTCCGCATGACCACGGTCGGCGGCGCCTTGGTGACGTCGCGCGTCGCGTTGTCGAACGCCCGGATCTGGCCGTGGTCGCGGCCGGCGTCGTTGATGCGCACGAGCGCGCCGCTGGCGACCAGGAACTGATTGATACGCTCCTGAATCCGGGCGTTGGTCAGCGGCCGCGGGCCGTTCGTCCGCGCCGGCGCTGCGGCAGGAGGCGACTGCGCAGGCGGCGCGTTGAGCAGGTCGACGACGTCGGCGTCGTCGCGGCGAAGCGCGGCGGGATTGAACGTGACCGGGACGGACTGGTGTGCGCCGACGAGCACCATCCTGCCGCTGATCGACGACCTGACCCCGTCGAGATACCTCGTCAGCTCGGCGGCGGTCGGGCGGGACGGCGGCGTGATCTGCACCGCGCGCCCGCGCACCACGCCGGGCGTGCCCGGCGTCCACGCGAGCACTTCGACGACCAGCGCATCCTTCACCGGCGCGATCAGATGCGCGGTGACGCGCTCGTTGGCCCACCCGGGGTGGCCGAAGTCCCACGGCTCGAGACGGGCGTTCTTCAATCCCCACGCGGTGAGCTGCTGCACCGCCCACTCGCCCGCCGCCTCGAGGTTCGGCGATCCGGTGAGCCGCGGTCCGTAGACGTCGGTGAGAACGTGCAGCGTCCTGAGAATCTGCGAACGGCTGGTCGCCTCCTGACGGATCTTCCAGAAAACGTCCTCGTCGGGACGCTCTTCAGCGGCCAGTGCCGCGAGGGCGACGGCCATCAACACCAGAATGCCGGCCAGTCTTCGCATAGATCCCTTTCAACGCGAGCTCCGGGCGCCGGGTGCACCAGCCTATTTCACGCTCCGGTAGACCCGCTCTTCGAAGCCGTTGAGCACGCGCAGGGCGGCCTCGTCGTAGAACGGGAGCATCTGCATCAGAATCACGGCGCCAACCTGCTTCCGCGGATCGATCCAGTAGTAGGTGTTGTTGATCCCTGCCCAGCTCAGGCTGCCGGGGCTGCGCATGAGCGGGCTCGGCGTCGTCGGCGCGGCGATCTGGAAGCCGAGCCCCCACACGTCCTGGCCCGCGCCGAGCGGATACGGCCTCGATCGCAGCACGTCGGCGATCGGCTGCAGGCGAACCTTGATGGCCCCCGTCTGGTTCGTCGACATCTCGGCCACCGTGGCTTCGTCGAGGATTCGCACCCCGCCGAGCTGCCCGCCGTTGAGGATCATCTGCACGAACCGGCCGTAGTCCGCGGCCGTCGAGAACAGTCCGCCGTCGCCGCGAATCGACACCGGCAACGGCGTCGGGTTCTGCGTCTCGGTGATGGCGTTGTTGGCTTTCTGATGGACGGTGACCACCCGCGAGTACTTCTCCGGCGGCACCGTGTAGTGGGTATCGCGCATCCCGAGCGGCACGAAAATGCGCGACTCGAGATACGCGTCGATGCGCTGGGCGGTGACCCGTTCGATGACCTCGCCGATCACGCGCGTCCCGGCGCCATAGGTCCACTGCGCGCCCGGCTCGTTGACCAGCGGCAGCTCGGTATCGTTGGCGGCGCCGATCTTCCTCTGCGCGATCGCGAGCCGGTGATCGGACCACGAGTAGCCGATGCCCGAGGTGTGGGTCAGGAGCTGACGGATGGTGATGGGGCGGCTGGCCGGTCGCGTGACGATCGTGCCGGTCTTCTCGTCGACGCTGCTGATCACCTGCGGCCGCGCCAGGCGAGGCACGTAGGCCCCGACGTCATCGTCGAGGCCCACCCTGCCCTGCTCGACCAGCTGCATGACGGCGACCGACGTCACCGCCTTGGTCATGGACGCGATGCGGAAGATCGCGTTCCTGGCCATGGGCACGTTGCGGGCGACGTTCATCCTGCCGAACGCCTCGTGATAGAGCACGCGGTCGCGGTCGACCACGAGCGCGACGACGCCCGGGGCGTCGCCGCGGCAGACCGAGTCGGCAAGAAAGCTCGAGATGTCGCTCCAGCTTCCAGTGCTCAGTGGCGCCGGCGGTGCAGCGTGGACACCGATCATCAGTGCAGGTGCCGCGACATCGCGAGCAGCGGCTCGTCTTGGTCCTCCTCAGGCGAGCTTCGTCTTCGCGATCGGCAGATCCCTGACCCGCTTGCCGGTGGCCGCGAAGATGGCGTTGCCGAGGGCCGAGAGCACCGGCGGCAGGCCGGGCTCGCCGACGCCGGTCGGGAGCGCGTCGCTGTCGACGAAGTGCACGTCGACCTGATACGGCGCGTCCGACATGCGCGCCACCTGGAAGTCGTGGAAGTTGCTCTGGACGATGCGGCCGCCCTTTGCCGTGATCTCGCCGGTCCGGGCCAGGCCCACCGCCATCACCGCCGCCCCCTCCATCTGCGCGCGCACGCGATCGGGATTGACGATCACGCCGGCATCCACGACCTGATGGATCTTCGGCACCTTGAACTGTCCGCGGCCGTCCACTTCGACCTCGACCACCGAGGCGACGTAGGTGTTGAAGCTGCGGTGGGCCGAGATGCCCATGCCGTATCCGCCGCCCGACTTCCGCTTGCCCCACCCCGCCTTCTCGCCGGCGACCTCCAGCACGCGGCGCAGCCGGCGCGTGTCGATCGGGTACTTGTCGTACGGCGCGCCGTAGTTGGAGTAGTTCACGCCCTGCGCCTTGAGGTCGAGGACCTTGCCCGGCCCGAGGAGATCGAGCAGGAACTCGAGCGGGTCGCGGTTGGCCGCCCTCGCCAGTTCGTCGGCGAAGCTGTGGGCGGCAAACGCGTGGAAGTTGTTGCTGACGGCGCGGAACCAGCCGATACGCACGTGGGCGTCGGCCGGGCCGTTCTCCGCGCGGATGTTGGGCACGTCGTACGGCAGATCGGTCAGACCGAGATCCAGCTCGAAACCGAGCGGCTCCCGGGCGCCGGGCGCGAACGTCGACGCGATCGGCGGGAACACCGAGCGGTGCAGCCAAGCCGTCGGCTTGCCGCGGCTGTCGACCACCGCCTTGTGATAGACGACTGCCGTCGTGTGGTAGTAGTCGAAGCGGATGTCGTCCTCGCGCGTCCAGATCACCTTCACCGGCCTGCCGAGCCGCCGCGCGAGCACCGCCGCCTCCGCCGCGTAATCGGGCTTCGACTTGCGGCCGAAGCCGCCGCCGAGCAGCGTCACGTGGCAGATGACGTCTTCCTTCCTGATCCCGAGCGCCGCCGCCACGGCGTCCTGCACCGCCTGCGGGTTCTGCGTGGGGGCCCAGATCGTGGCCTTGCCGTTGTTGAACTCGGCCACCGCCGCCGGCGGCTCCATCGAGGCGTGCGCCGCCATCGGCGTCGTGTACATCGCCTCGAGCGTCTTGCCGCCTTTGGCGAACTCGGCGTCGACGTTGCCGAGATTGCGATAGACCTTGCCGGTCTGCCTGACCGTGGCCAGCATCTGCTGCTTGAACGTGTCGGAATCGAACACGGCATGCGGGCCGTCGTTCCACTCGACCTTCAAGGCACGGCGGCCCTTGAGCGCCGCCCACGTGTTGTCGGCAATCACGGCCACGCCGCCCAGCGGCTGGAACAGGTGCGGCGGCTTGAACGTGTCGAGCGTGACGGTCCGCTGCACGCCCTTCACGGCCAGCGCCGCCTTGTCGTCGACGCTCTTTGGCGTGCCGCCGAGGACCGGCGGGTGCTCGATCGACGCGTAGACCATGCCTTCGCGGTACACGTCGAGCCCGAACTGCGCCTTGCCCGTGACGATGTCCTTCTGGTCGTAGGTGGACGTTTCCTTGCCGATCAGACGCCACGCCGTCTTCGGCTTGAACTGCAGCTCCTCGGGCTTCGGCACCGGCAGCTTCGCTGCCGCGGGCACCAGCGCGCCGAAGCCGAGCCTGCGGCCGCTCGCCTCGTGTACGACCTCGTGGTTCCGCGCCACGCACTGCGACGCGGGAACGTTCCACTGCGCCGCGGCCGCGCTGATCAGCATCGTGCGCGCCGACGCGCCGGCGCGGCGGAATGCCTCGTAGAAGTCGCGCACCGAGCGCGAGCCGTCGGTGTTCTGATCGCCGTAGCGCGTGTCGCCGACGCCCTGCTCGATGCGGCAGCGGCTCCAGTCGGCGTCGAGCTCGTCGGCGGCCACCATCGGCAGCGTGGTGCGGATGCCGGTGCCCATCTCCGATCGGTGCGTGACGATGAACACCGTGCCGTCGGGTTCGATCCCGAGATAGACGCTCGGATGGAGCGAGGCCAGATCGGCCCTGGTCTTGAACAGCGGCTCGGGCGTCTGCGCCCACGCCGATTCCGGCAGCACGCGCGACGCGAGCACGAACGCGCCGGTCGAGCAGATGCCGCCGAGGAACCGGCGGCGGCTGACATTGATGACGCTCATGCGCGCCTCCCCGCGGCCGTCTTGATGGCCGCCCGAATGCGCTGATACGTGCCGCAGCGGCAGATGTTGCCCTGCATCGCGCGGTCGATATCGGCGTCGCTCGGGTTCGGCGTGCGCGACAGCAGCGCCGCCGCCTGCATGATCTGGCCCGACTGGCAGTAGCCGCACTGCGCGACGTTGTGCCGCTCCCACGCCGCCTGCACCGGATGGGTGCCGTTGGCGCTGAGGCCTTCGATCGTGACCACTCTCTTGTTGTTCAGCGACTTCAGCGGTGTCTGGCACGAGCGGACGGCCGTGCCGTCCAGGTGCACCGTGCACGCACCGCACAGGCCGGCGCCGCAGCCGAACCGGGTGCCGGTCAGGCGCAGGTCGTCGCGCAAGTACCAGAGCAGCGGCATGTCCTCGTCGCCGTCGAACGTGCGGGCGACCCCGTTCACTGTCAGGTTGACCATATCGTGTGCAGTCCTCGTCGGCTCTGAATTATGTCACGGCCGTCGGCGGATCCCGGCCGGCCGGGGACGAAAATCGAGCGTCTACGCGTTGTAAATCGGGCCGCCCCTGCGCCGATAGAGATCCAGCACGCCGGCGGCGTCCTGCCGCAGGACGCCGCGGCGGATGGCGACCCCGCGCGCCTGCAGGTAGTCGTACGACTGCGGGAACACCGGCCCTTCCTCGAAATTCAACGCCGTCGCATCGTCGCGGTCGGCGCCGCTCACCAGGCGCCGGACGCCGCTCCACAGCACCGCGCCCAGACACATCGCGCAGGGATCGCACGAGCTGACGAGCTCGTACTCGACCGCCGGCGCACCGGCCAGCGTGAACGAGCCGAGGCGACGCTCGGCCGTCATGATGGCCACCATCTCGGCGTGCAGCGTGCTGTTGTTCAAGCGGACCACGCTGTTCACGCCGACCGACAGGAGGGCGCCGGTCGCGCGTTCGAAGATCGCGGCGCCGAAGGGACCGCCGGTGTTGCGCAGCACGTTCTGCCGGGCCAGCTCGATGGCCAGGCGCATGCGGTCCTCGTCGCTCGTGTACCGGTCGCCGAACCGTACGACGTCGTACACCCATTCGGGGTACGAGACCACGACTTCGTCGCGAACGTCAGGCATTGCGGCGATTGTGGCACACAAACGTGCCCGTCACGTCCGGGCGCGCTTCCGGCGTTCGAGCTCAGCGACGACCGTGCGCGGCATCGGTCGGCAGCCGCAGGCGCGGGCGTGGGCGACGTGCCAGGCGACGCGCTGCCGGAGCGTCGCCGGCTTCGGCATGGGATGTCGGGCGTGCCATCGTGCGTTCAGTGCCATGCGCGGGTGTCCTCATGGGAAGGGCGTTCGCCTGCCGTTCCGGTCGTGCCGAGCGCGTTGATGACGTCGCGGACGAACCCTGTCTGATCCCACGCGCCCGCGTAGCGGGTCAGGCCGAGCCTGACCACGACGAGCCGCTCTGAGGGAATCATCGTGACGAACTGGCCGGCATGGCCGGTCGCGTGAAAGGTGTCCGTCGGGAGAACCGCATCGCCGCTGTACGCCTCGGCGACCTTCAGCCACACGTGCGCCCCATATCGCTGGAGCGGATCGGCCGGCGCCGGCGTTCTCGTGTAGGCCACCCAGCCCTCGGGAAGAATCCGCGCGCCGTCCCAGACACCGTCGTTGACGTAGAGCATGCCGAGACGGGCCCAGTCGCGGGCCGTGGCATAGCCGAACGACGAGCCGACGAACGTGCCCGACGGATCGGTCTCGATCACGGCGCTGGACATCTGCAGCGGATCGAACAGGGCGCGCCGCGGCAGACGCGCGTACTCCGCCTCGCCGATGGCGATCCGGATCGCGCGCGAGATGATGTTGGTCGTGCCGCTCGAGTACTGCCACACCGTGCCCGGCGCGGCAACGGAGCGCTTGCTCGCCGCGTAGCGTCCAGCGTCGGGGGCAGCCAGCAGCATGACCGTCACATCCGAGACGGGATTCCATGCGCTCTCGTCGAACTCGAGGCCGCTGCTCATCCGCAGCAGGTGATCGAGCGTGATCGCCCGGCGCGGATCGCCGGCGTCCTGCCACTCGGGGATGGGCACGGGCCGATCGAGCTGCAGCCGTCCTTCCCTCACGAGCACGCCCACGAGCGCATTCATCATCGTCTTGGTCATCGACCAGCCGAGCAGCGGCGTGTCGGCGGTGAATCCCGGCGCATAGCGCTCGCCCACGATCAGTCCGTCGCGGACCGCGACGATGGCTCTGGTCAGGCGCGGCCGGCCGGGCTGCGGCTCGGTGAACGCGCGATCGATCACCGCACGCAGCCTGTCGTCCAGTGCGACGCGGAGCGTGCCTCCCGATCGGGGCGTCGATTCGCCGGGGTGAGTGGCCGGGTCGGGTGCCAGGGTGCAGCCGCGATCTCCGGCGGACACGGCGTCGCGAACGACGAACCCGGCGACGCTCGACGTGACCCGCCGCGCGCGGTGATCGATCGAGTCGGCCACCACGCGCAGTGCCTGGAGATCGTTCACCTCCAGCTCGCGTTCCACCGCGGCGGGATCGCGCCCGGCAAGGAACACTTCCGAGCACAGCATCTTGGCCTTGTAGGCGGCCAGAATCGCGGCGGCGCGGACGAGGTAGAAACCGGCGGCAATCGCCAGCACGGCGGCCAGCGCCGCGGCAACCCGGCGCCACCTGCTGCGCGTCACCTGATTTCGGCGATGCGGGCCTTGATCAGCCGCTTGATGAGCGTCCCGGGGAGCGGCTTGTCGAGGCGAAACTGCACCGTGCCCGCCGACGTCTTGTAACCGGCGAGCGCCCCGGCGAGGGCCTGCCGTATCGAGGCGGTCATCGGGAACAGGCTGACGTGGTGTTTGAACCCGGCGTACCACACCAGCGGCCTCCCGTCGAGCCTGAAGCCCGGCATGCGGTAGGTAAAGCTTTCCTCCGCATCGGGAGCCAGGGCGCGAACCATCTCGCGGATCTCCTTCAGCCGCTTGCGGACCTCCGGCGGCTGCGCCGCAAGGTAGGCGCGCCGCTGCGCGTCGACCTGCGCGCGATCGCTCCGGGTTTTCTTCGTTGCCTTCTTCACCGCCATACCGCGCCTCAGTATTGCCGGAAGGTCAGATTGAAGCGCCCCTCGAGTCCGAGCTCGCGCGGGCCGCTGCCCGGGATGATCCGCGACACGCCGTGATACCGCAGCCGCGCGGCGCCGCCGAAGACGAAGACGTCGCCCGACTCGAGCCGCAAGGTCTCGACGGGATCGCGGCGGCGATGGCCGCCGAAGAGGAACCGCGCCGCGTCGCCAATCGAGATCGACACGACCGGATGCCCTGCCGCGATGGACGGGGGGCTCTCGTCCTTGTCCTGATGCAGACCCATTCGTCCGTCGGGTCCGTAGAAGTTGATCAGGCAGATGTCGGGCCGGAACTCGAAGCCCGCCTCGCGCGCCAGCGCGGACGCCATCATCGCCCAGTCGTCGGGCACCGGCAACACCGGTTCGCCGTCGTAATCGGCGCGCGTCATCTCATAGGTGTAGGTCAGCGGATTCCAGTGACGCCCGAGGCAGGTCATGCGGACGTGCATCTTGCCGCCGCCGCGCACCGTCGGCACGTACCCGCCGGCGTGACCATCCATCAACGCGCGGCAGCGATCGGCGATCGCCTTCTGCCCGTCGAGCGTCAGCCAGTGCCTGAGCCACACCGCGCCTGGTGCGATCGTCACGGCTTCACGCGTGCGCGGAAGATCCAGTGGCAGAGTCGTCACACCTCCATTATGGGTTTTCGCGCGTCGTGCAAGACCGCCGTAGTGTCCGGCTTCAGCCGGCTTCACCCCGGCTTTAGCCGGACCGTGTCTGGGATCGGTACAAAGGCCCCGCGACCTCCGCGTTTCAAATACTCCGCGACCTCGACCTTCCAGCGACTTTGAGAACTCACCCGCCCTGCGGCCCCCGCGGCCTCCGCGTTTCAAATGCTCCGCGACCTCGACCTTCCCGAGCGACTTCGAGAACTCACCCGCCCTGCGGCCCCCGCGGCCTCCGCGTTTCAAATGCTC
>Ga0209172_10004287_pt1 | contig 19567 bp, 24 predicted proteins | sample LarsenN4metaG_FD_184113 | JGI IMG/M metagenome (GOLD analysis project Ga0209172, IMG submission 184113) | Hot spring sediment bacterial and archeal communities from British Columbia, Canada, to study Microbial Dark Matter (Phase II) - Larsen... ... | reverse complement strand
TGCCGCTCGTTTTTCAAATCTTTGTAATTGACTGACATGACTTTTTACTGCAAAAATAACAACATTGATAACCAAACAGTTAATGCGCAACATGTCTAATATTTACCGCCTCCATTGTTTCAATTCCAAAATGGTGCGATTGAGAGCTTATATTGCAAAATTTGTTAAACGCAAATTGGAGTTTCAATTCCAAAATGGTGCGATTGAGAGAATTCATTTTTTACGATTTAAACATTTTTTTAATAGTTTCAATTCCAAAATGGTGCGATTGAGAGCGCAGGTCGGCTTCAATTAAGTCCAAAACATAATGGTTTCAATTCCAAAATGGTGCGATTGAGAGGTCCGCAGTTTGGCACCACAACAATGGGAGGTATGATTTCAATTCCAAAATGGTGCGATTGAGAGATGACACCGGCGCTTTTAATAGTTCTTCTGTCCTATTTCAATTCCAAAATGGTGCGATTGAGAGTCGCATTTTTCGATGTCGTTTTAGTTGTGGAAAAATATTTCAATTCCAAAATGGTGCGATTGAGAGACTTTTCAACGTCACAACCGGAACCCTGCAAGAGTATTTCAATTCCAAAATGGTGCGATTGAGAGTAAGAGAGTTGTAACCACCAGAAAAAACCTCCACATTTCAATTCCAAAATGGTGCGATTGAGAGGAGGTCGAATCGAGTCCGAGCCGTAGACGCCTGAGTATTTCAATTCCAAAATGGTGCGATTGAGAGGAGCGCCAGGGTGTTATGCAGGAACTTGATATCGAGTATTTCAATTCCAAAATGGTGCGATTGAGAGCAGCGGCACCAGCAATAGGAAGTGGCATAAATTATTCTATTTCAATTCCAAAATGGTGCGATTGAGAGAGATTGTAGAGAGAATCCATAATCACAGAACCACTCATTTCAATTCCAAAATGGTGCGATTGAGAGACTTTATGGCGGATGTTCCCAACTTTCACTTTTAAATTTCAATTCCAAAATGGTGCGATTGAGAGTGGCAGGTGCTGTCCGTGTAAGATTAGGCGTGTGAAATTTCAATTCCAAAATGGTGCGATTGAGAGTCAAGTCGCCCCAATTTGTTAACCCTCGTTGGGGATTTCAATTCCAAAATGGTGCGATTGAGAGAAGATTAGGCGTGTCAACGAGTGGGTGTTTAGATATTTCAATTCCAAAATGGTGCGATTGAGAGGACGATGCAGCATGCAATGCGCCAGGACGCTGCCTCATTTCAATTCCAAAATGGTGCGATTGAGAGGAAGATATTAAAAATCTTCGCGAGCAGCGCTATGTCCTATTTCAATTCCAAAATGGTGCGATTGAGAGGAAAGGGACTCACGGAAATCGTGAAGCAACTTTTGGATTTCAATTCCAAAATGGTGCGATTGAGAGAATCACCTTGCGTCTAACACATCGCTTTCTTATTCATTTCAATTCCAAAATGGTGCGATTGAGAGGGTTTTTTCTGGTGGTTACAATTCTGCGATACCGCCATTTCAATTCCAAAATGGTGCGATTGAGAGCTTATTCCTACATGTGTAATAGATTGTATTCCAGGATTTCAATTCCAAAATGGTGCGATTGAGAGTCCTGTCAACCGCACATCAACCAGCAATTTCTTCTATTTCAATTCCAAAATGGTGCGATTGAGAGCGCGGTGCTGGGCGCAATGAGCAAAGCCGTAGTGCAATTTCAATTCCAAAATGGTGCGATTGAGAGGCTCAGACAGGAATTATGGATTCTCTTTATAATTTATTTCAATTCCAAAATGGTGCGATTGAGAGCTCGGTATGGCATTCCGCAGTTTGGCACCACAACAAATTTCAATTCCAAAATGGTGCGATTGAGAGTTGCCTCATCGAAGGAAAGCAGGTTTGGCGGCATAGATTTCAATTCCAAAATGGTGCGATTGAGAGAGCAATAGTGGGTAGGCGAAAGGTCGTATTTGTTGATTTCAATTCCAAAATGGTGCGATTGAGAGGGTTGTTGTCAAGGTTATGCCCGAACCTTCTGCCAACATTTCAATTCCAAAATGGTGCGATTGAGAGACGAAAGAGACTGACGGAAATCATGCAGCAACTTCATTTCAATTCCAAAATGGTGCGATTGAGAGTGACACAGGGAACGGGAAAAGCCGCCCGGCAAGCCTATTTCAATTCCAAAATGGTGCGATTGAGAGCCGCTTACTGTCGGATTTTCGACGAGTATTACCGATTTCAATTCCAAAATGGTGCGATTGAGAGTACAGCATCGAGCGCGACAGCGCAGGTTTCGTGAATTTCAATTCCAAAATGGTGCGATTGAGAGTAGCGGCGCTGGCGGGCAGTCACCGTCTGCACGAATTTCAATTCCAAAATGGTGCGATTGAGAGCGGGCCGGCCTTGCGTAGCCTCATCGCGCTCTATAAATTTCAATTCCAAAATGGTGCGATTGAGAGGATTTGCGGGAAGTGCGGCGCTACGGGCAGGAAATATTTCAATTCCAAAATGGTGCGATTGAGAGGGGCTTTGCGCTCGCTGGCAACGTGAGCCGCTGGGATTTCAATTCCAAAATGGTGCGATTGAGAGCCGCTTTTCAGCGGCCTTTATCAGGGCTTTAAACTGCATTTCAATTCCAAAATGGTGCGATTGAGAGCATTACAGCCAATATTTCAAAGACCCTTGCTGCAAATTTCAATTCCAAAATGGTGCGATTGAGAGTTTTTGTGTTGGCAAACTCAAGTATCTACGCGATACATTTCAATTCCAAAATGGTGCGATTGAGAGTGTTTGCTGGCCTTGTTTCCAAGAGCGGACGGTGGCGAATTTCAATTCCAAAATGGTGCGATTGAGAGCCGACCACAGCGAGGGTGCCGATTAGGATTAAGAATTTCAATTCCAAAATGGTGCGATTGAGAGTACTGCTCGTACTCGATTCGACCTCGATTTGGACAGATTTCAATTCCAAAATGGTGCGATTGAGAGTACCGGGGCCGGCTTGCCTGAAGGTACAATTAAAGTATTTCAATTCCAAAATGGTGCGATTGAGAGCCTCTATCAACTTTGGGCATCTGAACCAAACGCTATTTCAATTCCAAAATGGTGCGATTGAGAGGATTAAGCACCGTCAAAAGCCCAGTTGTTTCAACTTATTTCAATTCCAAAATGGTGCGATTGAGAGTGCGTCTAACACCTCGCTTTCTTATGTTCAGAAAATATTTCAATTCCAAAATGGTGCGATTGAGAGTTTAACGCACGACCTTGCCTTTCGTATTCAATTTTCATTTCAATTCCAAAATGGTGCGATTGAGAGGATATTAAAAATCTTCGCGAGCAGAGGTATGTGCTATTTCAATTCCAAAATGGTGCGATTGAGAGTCAGATTGAATGTAGGTGTGCATGTTTGCTATTGTTATTTCAATTCCAAAATGGTGCGATTGAGAGATTAAGCCCCGTTCCCGCCGTTGTCAATGTTATGCCATTTCAATTCCAAAATGGTGCGATTGAGAGCAGTTACCGTAAGCAGGTCAACCGGGTTGGAGGCGTATTTCAATTCCAAAATGGTGCGATTGAGAGCAGTTACCGTAAGCAGGTCAACCGGGTTGGAGGCGTATTTCAATTCCAAAATGGTGCGATTGAGAGACCAACCAATTCGCTTACCCCAACCCCCTCTAATTATTTCAATTCCAAAATGGTGCGATTGAGAGAAAATGCGGCAACATGGCGACAAACGCAAACCGGCATTTCAATTCCAAAATGGTGCGATTGAGAGGGTTTTTTCTGGTGGTTACAACTCTCTTATACCACCATTTCAATTCCAAAATGGTGCGATTGAGAGTAATTGTCGATTTGCAGTCCGACGCCGTTACCATATTTCAATTCCAAAATGGTGCGATTGAGAGTGAGAACCCGATACCAAACCGGCTGTTCGGGGCTGTATTTCAATTCCAAAATGGTGCGATTGAGAGAATACAAGCACTTCGACAACGCACACGGCAACGCATTTCAATTCCAAAATGGTGCGATTGAGAGCGCAATTCCCGCCCCTTGAAACTTCACCGTCTGATTATTTCAATTCCAAAATGGTGCGATTGAGAGGGTATTGTGCGGCTCGGCTTGGTTTGCACAGCCGTATTTCAATTCCAAAATGGTGCGATTGAGAGAAGACCCGGTAGGCATACCATCGGAGTTCTGAGTAGATTTCAATTCCAAAATGGTGCGATTGAGAGCGCCCTGTGGGGTGTAGGATGTTGTTTGGTCGCTCATATTTCAATTCCAAAATGGTGCGATTGAGAGTCTTGCCTAAGACGCTCGATTTCAGAATACGCGTCCATTTCAATTCCAAAATGGTGCGATTGAGAGCCTGATTTCTTGCGGAAAATCAACAGGCGGTATTGCATTTCAATTCCAAAATGGTGCGATTGAGAGCGAAAGAATTAAAGAAACCGTAGACCTCGACTAAAATTTCAATTCCAAAATGGTGCGATTGAGAGGACCGCGCTGGCTCTCAATCGCACCATTTTGGAATATTTCAATTCCAAAATGGTGCGATTGAGAGTTTTTTCTGGTGGTTACAATTCTCTTATACCATCATTTCAATTCCAAAATGGTGCGATTGAGAGGATATCAGAATGTTGTTCGTACCTCTAATCTTTAATTTCAATTCCAAAATGGTGCGATTGAGAGCCCCCTCTTCCCTGTTTTGCAGAGGACGCTTCGTTTATTTCAATTCCAAAATGGTGCGATTGAGAGCCAATCTTCGAAGCATCGACATGGTAGGAACCCCATTTCAATTCCAAAATGGTGCGATTGAGAGAGGTTTTTCGGGGATATACTCAACCCACCAAACTTATTTCAATTCCAAAATGGTGCGATTGAGAGCGCCACCGGAGGCGGCTGCGCCCGCATTCTTCCTATTTCAATTCCAAAATGGTGCGATTGAGAGCCAATATGCGCATAGCATCGAGCCTGTGATTACCGTATTTCAATTCCAAAATGGTGCGATTGAGAGGCTCACTCAGTTCCTTGAATTTATACGGCAAGACGCATTTCAATTCCAAAATGGTGCGATTGAGAGGAAATGAGTTCAACAACCCGTTCAAAGTTGCTGTATTTCAATTCCAAAATGGTGCGATTGAGAGATAGGGGTAGATAGGGGTAGATAGGGGTTGGTTGTATTTCAATTCCAAAATGGTGCGATTGAGAGAGTGCGACGTTCACAACGTCAACCGCGTCAACGAACATTTCAATTCCAAAATGGTGCGATTGAGAGGGCATAGGGACTTTCGTAACGCTCGACATGAAACTTTATTTCAATTCCAAAATGGTGCGATTGAGAGACTAAGAGGAGGCATAATACCATCAGAGTCCTCTATTTCAATTCCAAAATGGTGCGATTGAGAGCAGAATATAAGTCTATCCCTTCTCGTGTCGCGGGATTTCAATTCCAAAATGGTGCGATTGAGAGGCGACTTCTGAAATCGAGCGCCTTCGACACGAGGATTCATTTCAATTCCAAAATGGTGCGATTGAGAGAAAGAAGTCAATTACACCGGCACCGTCATTGGGCAATTTCAATTCCAAAATGGTGCGATTGAGAGGCCTCTTGATGCCATCACATTTCAAGAAAAAACTCAATTTCAATTCCAAAATGGTGCGATTGAGAGGGGAATAAAGGTCAGGTTTACAAAACCCCGTGTCATATTTCAATTCCAAAATGGTGCGATTGAGAGCAACCGCAAAACCTGTAACTAACTACTCCTGTTCATTTCAATTCCAAAATGGTGCGATTGAGAGAACGCCTATATTTGAAAACGTCCGTTCGGATAAACATTTCAATTCCAAAATGGTGCGATTGAGAGCCTGTTAACCGCACATCGTCAACCAGCAATCTTCTATTTCAATTCCAAAATGGTGCGATTGAGAGAATCACCTTGCGTCTAACACTTCGCTTTCTTATGTATTTCAATTCCAAAATGGTGCGATTGAGAGCTTAATTGGATGTTTCCTTTTTGTGCAGTTAACCATTTCAATTCCAAAATGGTGCGATTGAGAGAACATCTTGTAAGAATTTTAAGTGAACGAATGTTTATATTTCAATTCCAAAATGGTGCGATTGAGAGTGAACTGGACGAGGCCAATCAAATAATTTTGGCCTATTTCAATTCCAAAATGGTGCGATTGAGAGTTGGTTTTATATCCTCGTTGTGCCCTGGCTCTACCCCATTTCAATTCCAAAATGGTGCGATTGAGAGCCGGCTCTTCCGCCTATGGTTATGGTGGTTTTCTATAATTTCAATTCCAAAATGGTGCGATTGAGAGCTTTTACAGCGTCAGGTATTGGAATAATTCAGTTCGATTTCAATTCCAAAATGGTGCGATTGAGAGATTCACATTTTTCCTCTCTGGATAGTCGCATTAAATTTCAATTCCAAAATGGTGCGATTGAGAGGCTCTTCCGCCTATGGTTATGGTGGTTTTCTATAATTTCAATTCCAAAATGGTGCGATTGAGAGTTGATGCTCGTTTCTCCCTTGCCCAGAGCAAAAAGATTTCAATTCCAAAATGGTGCGATTGAGAGTTGTCAGCGATATGGGATTTGAACGCAACCCCTCAGTATTTCAATTCCAAAATGGTGCGATTGAGAGCAGCCGCCCGATACCGGAGCGCGAAGCCGAAACGGTATTTCAATTCCAAAATGGTGCGATTGAGAGGCTATAAGTTGCCGTTGTATGTGCTTTTGGGCAAATTTCAATTCCAAAATGGTGCGATTGAGAGTCGCCGTGTCTTGAAGGTAAAGGGAGCCGCCAACGCATTTCAATTCCAAAATGGTGCGATTGAGAGTCGAAAGAATTAAAGAAACCGTAGACCTCGACTAAAATTTCAATTCCAAAATGGTGCGATTGAGAGAAAAGGCCGGGCGGCTTCTGGTAATACCGGCTCTTATTTCAATTCCAAAATGGTGCGATTGAGAGTCTTGGGCTTATTTTTAATAGCGACCCTGCGCTTACATTTCAATTCCAAAATGGTGCGATTGAGAGATTCATCGGATGTTCCGGAAGTTCGATGATATAAAATTTCAATTCCAAAATGGTGCGATTGAGAGTTTCGACTGAAGCATCTACTGCTCGTACTCGTTTATTTCAATTCCAAAATGGTGCGATTGAGAGGACGATACCGGCTCTTTTAATAGTTCGTCCGTCCTATTTCAATTCCAAAATGGTGCGATTGAGAGGGTGGTACAAGAGGATTATAACCAGAAGGAAAGAATTTCAATTCCAAAATGGTGCGATTGAGAGGATACCTTGCATGTTCCTATAACCAAAAACGGTTACAATTTCAATTCCAAAATGGTGCGATTGAGAGTGCGTCTAATTCCCCGCTTTCTTATGTCGAGAAAATATTTCAATTCCAAAATGGTGCGATTGAGAGCAGGATGCTCGTGCTGCTGTGCTTAATGCTTCTAACGATTTCAATTCCAAAATGGTGCGATTGAGAGCGTCAAGGCTTAGCGAATCAATGTAAGCATCCGTATTTCAATTCCAAAATGGTGCGATTGAGAGCGATTCTGCCAACTGACATTTGCCCGCCTCTTGGTATTTCAATTCCAAAATGGTGCGATTGAGAGATGACTTTGTGTAAAAAGGATTTTCAGGATTATAATTTCAATTCCAAAATGGTGCGATTGAGAGGGTTAGTTGGTCTGTGTAACTCCATTTGCCGTCACCGATTTCAATTCCAAAATGGTGCGATTGAGAGTGGAGCGGGTTGTCAGCACGACGGCAAGCACATCGGCATTTCAATTCCAAAATGGTGCGATTGAGAGCGTAGCGTCCACGCTGTTTACGGTGAACACACTGGTATTTCAATTCCAAAATGGTGCGATTGAGAGTTTCCCGTTAGCCTAACCCATCCATGCGCAACCCCATTTCAATTCCAAAATGGTGCGATTGAGAGGTTCATTGCTTGTCGAGCCGTCAACCTCAGTAGCCGATTTCAATTCCAAAATGGTGCGATTGAGAGAGAAATTGCGACGATGCCCCCGGACTGTAATGTAAAATTTCAATTCCAAAATGGTGCGATTGAGAGCCCGGAATGTATGGCCGGGGTTGAAACGCTTGCCCAATTTCAATTCCAAAATGGTGCGATTGAGAGTTGCAGTTCGTTCGATACGCTTCCATCCACTTCCGTATTTCAATTCCAAAATGGTGCGATTGAGAGACGCCAAGACTGCTTATCTATGTACTTAAGACAGTAAGATTTCAATTCCAAAATGGTGCGATTGAGAGGTCGAATTTAGCAGGATGGGCTTTTATAAATTCGATTTCAATTCCAAAATGGTGCGATTGAGAGAGTCCCAGACAGTTTTTCGACTACAAAGTCGATTCATTTCAATTCCAAAATGGTGCGATTGAGAGGCTGTGCCGGCTGAATTCGACTCTCTCGATAAAATATTTCAATTCCAAAATGGTGCGATTGAGAGAAGGTTGAAAGAAACGCCGAAGGTGATTTTTTCCTATTTCAATTCCAAAATGGTGCGATTGAGAGTATTTAGTTGAGCCGGGCGGCGTTCTGGAAATGTACTAATTTCAATTCCAAAATGGTGCGATTGAGAGTTCCAGACCCGCCATTTTCCCGGCTTATTCTCAAATTTCAATTCCAAAATGGTGCGATTGAGAGTCTTAGCCATTTCGGAGAGTGGGAACGTGATAACGTATTTCAATTCCAAAATGGTGCGATTGAGAGACGCCCCTGATGGATTCTCTCTATAATTTTGAGAATTTCAATTCCAAAATGGTGCGATTGAGAGGCTGCATTGTAAGAGAATAGTCGTCCAAAAGTTTGATTTCAATTCCAAAATGGTGCGATTGAGAGAAATGAATCAACAAAGCGCGATAATGTCGGATGTATATTTCAATTCCAAAATGGTGCGATTGAGAGATAGGTTGGAGAAAGGGCATACACCCAAAGGCGTTATTTCAATTCCAAAATGGTGCGATTGAGAGGCTAAGCAAAGAAGAAATATCGTTGTTGCTCGAAAATTTCAATTCCAAAATGGTGCGATTGAGAGATAACATTAAATTTTAAAAGTTAGAAAATCTTTATCATTTCAATTCCAAAATGGTGCGATTGAGAGTAGATTTTGCGAACGCTGCGAAAAAGCATTAAAAATTTCAATTCCAAAATGGTGCGATTGAGAGACATAAGAGAAAACTCGCGAACCCGGTCGTCCCTTATTTCAATTCCAAAATGGTGCGATTGAGAGTTCTTTGTACCTTATCGCATTTTGTGGGATGCTTTATTTCAATTCCAAAATGGTGCGATTGAGAGGCAGCATGCAATGCGCCAGGATGCGCACTCTGAAATATTTCAATTCCAAAATGGTGCGATTGAGAGGGCTTTGTTTTTACAAAGCAGTCTCTTACTATTCCATTTCAATTCCAAAATGGTGCGATTGAGAGGACACTCGCTCCAAAAGAGGTAAATTAAATAAATATTTCAATTCCAAAATGGTGCGATTGAGAGTCCGAATCGCTGGTTTAAGTTCAAAGATAGAGCGTATTTCAATTCCAAAATGGTGCGATTGAGAGCGGCTGTTGCAGTTCGGTTCCCTTCGATATGTGCTATTTCAATTCCAAAATGGTGCGATTGAGAGAATCCTAAACCAACAGCAACTTGAAAAGGCTTCGATATTTCAATTCCAAAATGGTGCGATTGAGAGCATCCAGCAAGGGCGCGACAATGACGTAAAGCAACATTTCAATTCCAAAATGGTGCGATTGAGAGCCTTAATTTTTGGCACCTTGGGCTTATTTTTAACAAATTTCAATTCCAAAATGGTGCGATTGAGAGGGCACTACAACAATGGGAGGAGGTTCTTATGCCTTGATTTCAATTCCAAAATGGTGCGATTGAGAGCGAATTTCGCAGGATAGGCTTTTATAAATTCATCATATTTCAATTCCAAAATGGTGCGATTGAGAGAAGGTCGTAGGCTCTTTGCCCGTTCTGACTGCCTTATTTCAATTCCAAAATGGTGCGATTGAGAGGCTGTGCCTGCCGAATTTGATAGCCTTGATAAAATATTTCAATTCCAAAATGGTGCGATTGAGAGAATCATCTTGCGTCTAATTCGCCGCTTTCTTATTAATTTCAATTCCAAAATGGTGCGATTGAGAGGGGAGATGCTATTTCGCAGACTGGTATGTCCATTATATTTCAATTCCAAAATGGTGCGATTGAGAGACCTACTTTCGGCAATCTCTACGTCGCGTATCACGTTATTTCAATTCCAAAATGGTGCGATTGAGAGCTCCGCTGCCTTTAAGATTTTCTGCGAAACTTAGAAATTTCAATTCCAAAATGGTGCGATTGAGAGGAGAAGGGATAGACTTATATTCTGCATACCGCGCCATTTCAATTCCAAAATGGTGCGATTGAGAGCACCTTGGCCTTATTTTTGGTAGTGACCCTGCCTATTTCAATTCCAAAATGGTGCGATTGAGAGAATCATCTTGCGTCTAATTCGCCGCTTTCTTATTAATTTCAATTCCAAAATGGTGCGATTGAGAGAGTATGTTCTCGAGCGGCAGGGCGTTTTGCAGGAACTATTTCAATTCCAAAATGGTGCGATTGAGAGAAAACTGTACAGGTATATCCTGCGAAAAAGTAAGAATTTCAATTCCAAAATGGTGCGATTGAGAGCGCATGCTTAACATGGCGCAGCAGCGCCTAAACAATTTCAATTCCAAAATGGTGCGATTGAGAGACAAGGAAAATTCCGAACGTCTTCGCAGACTTCTATTTCAATTCCAAAATGGTGCGATTGAGAGCCGCACATACACTCAACAACCAGCAATTTCTCCTATTTCAATTCCAAAATGGTGCGATTGAGAGCTCAATTTCTGGCACCTTGGCCTTATTTTTAACAAATTTCAATTCCAAAATGGTGCGATTGAGAGGATACGCTTCGTACCGCCATCGCGGTACAAGAGTTCCTATTTCAATTCCAAAATGGTGCGATTGAGAGTCCGAACGCCTCAACGATTACCGGCATTACCTACGTATTTCAATTCCAAAATGGTGCGATTGAGAGAAAGGGAGCGGGGCGAAGCGGCCATATCATTTGCATTTCAATTCCAAAATGGTGCGATTGAGAGCGCCGGGCTTTCTTCTAACAGGAACCCCGGAACGGTATTTCAATTCCAAAATGGTGCGATTGAGAGTATCGCCCGCCTCATCAGCCGATTGCCCTGTTTTCTATTTCAATTCCAAAATGGTGCGATTGAGAGAAGAAGTTACCTCTCATATCGACTACTTTTTTGATTATTTCAATTCCAAAATGGTGCGATTGAGAGGAGTTGAGCGAGTATGTAAAGTACTGCGCAGAAAAATTTCAATTCCAAAATGGTGCGATTGAGAGAAAGGAGAAACAAGCGTCAAAGGATTGTTACGCCTATTTCAATTCCAAAATGGTGCGATTGAGAGCGAATGAAATTCGCCTGCGCCTGCGCCAGGGCGGTCTATTTCAATTCCAAAATGGTGCGATTGAGAGCCCGGCAGGACGCGGATGAGGCCGGGGCAAAATACCAATTTCAATTCCAAAATGGTGCGATTGAGAGGAAATACGGATATGTGACAAACTCGTAAGAGTCGTATTTCAATTCCAAAATGGTGCGATTGAGAGACAGGTGCCGGCCTCCCCGAGGGAACCATTAAGGCATTTCAATTCCAAAATGGTGCGATTGAGAGTATTTGGGACTACCTACAGACCCTCTTGCTACCAGATTTCAATTCCAAAATGGTGCGATTGAGAGAAAATTCTCCCCCTGTTTCTGTTTCTACTCCTGCACCATTTCAATTCCAAAATGGTGCGATTGAGAGCCCTTAATTTTTGGCACCTTGGGCTTATTTTTGGTAGATTTCAATTCCAAAATGGTGCGATTGAGAGCTCATTCACATTGTTCCCTTTTGGATAGTCGCATTAAATTTCAATTCCAAAATGGTGCGATTGAGAGTATCTCACATGTTTGGAATATGTATCTACGTGAATAATTTCAATTCCAAAATGGTGCGATTGAGAGTGTAGAACAGAATTCTGCGCACGAATATTATCTATTATTTCAATTCCAAAATGGTGCGATTGAGAGTACAATGCAGCATGCAATGCGTCAGGACGCTTTGTCATTTCAATTCCAAAATGGTGCGATTGAGAGACAGAAGGTGTTTCACCTTCAGAAGGAGTTAAATAAATTTCAATTCCAAAATGGTGCGATTGAGAGATAAAAAGAATGTCGAGCGTGTTCGTACATTTCAGTAATTTCAATTCCAAAATGGTGCGATTGAGAGCCTACTTTCGGCAATCTCTACGTCGCGTATCATGTGTATTTCAATTCCAAAATGGTGCGATTGAGAGTGGCAAACTGTGGAGCAATATGCGGGTCGAAACTTATTTCAATTCCAAAATGGTGCGATTGAGAGACCCTGCACGTTCCTATAACCAAAAATGGCTATAATTTCAATTCCAAAATGGTGCGATTGAGAGCGGTGCCCGCCGAATTCGACTCTCTCGATAAGATATTTCAATTCCAAAATGGTGCGATTGAGAGTTGCTTCTAATGCTTCTTTCTCTTATGCAGAGAAACTATTTCAATTCCAAAATGGTGCGATTGAGAGCCGACAGCACACATCGTCAACCAGCAATTTCTCTATTTCAATTCCAAAATGGTGCGATTGAGAGTCGAACTTGGCCGGATAGGCTTTTATAAATTCATCATATTTCAATTCCAAAATGGTGCGATTGAGAGTAAATAATAAATTTTTTTAATATGAAACGTCGTTATTTCAATTCCAAAATGGTGCGATTGAGAGCTTTAATTTTAAATTTTAATATGGCACAGAACATTTTATTTCAATTCCAAAATGGTGCGATTGAGAGCATCTAATTCGCCGCTTTCTTATGTCGAGAAAATATTTCAATTCCAAAATGGTGCGATTGAGAGCGAAGATACCGGCACCTTTAATAGTTCCTCTGTTTTATTTCAATTCCAAAATGGTGCGATTGAGAGTGTCTTACATACACCAGAAATTGTTACACGATTTCCGATTTCAATTCCAAAATGGTGCGATTGAGAGATATTAAGAATCTCCGCGAACAGCGTTATATCCTATTTCAATTCCAAAATGGTGCGATTGAGAGCCGGCTTGAATTTGCGCAGTCAACAGATGCTTACATATTTCAATTCCAAAATGGTGCGATTGAGAGAAAAACCGTTCGCCCCGAAATGCCTGTCTTGAAAATATTTCAATTCCAAAATGGTGCGATTGAGAGTCGAAACTGAGAAAATCATTCATGCTTTATCGTATATTTCAATTCCAAAATGGTGCGATTGAGAGGCGTAAAATACTACCCGGACACCGGCAGCCCTTGTTATTTCAATTCCAAAATGGTGCGATTGAGAGTGGCTTTGTTTTTACAAAGCAGTCTCTTACTATTCCATTTCAATTCCAAAATGGTGCGATTGAGAGGGACTCGATTCGTTTTTGGGAGATGCAAAATGCTTAATTTCAATTCCAAAATGGTGCGATTGAGAGCATTGGTCTTTGGTACGTTGCCGGGATAATGGGATATTTCAATTCCAAAATGGTGCGATTGAGAGTACTCCTCGGTTTTGGCCGCGCACATTTGGTCGCATTTCAATTCCAAAATGGTGCGATTGAGAGGAAACCCCCATTGACTGCGAAACACAAACCGAATATATTTCAATTCCAAAATGGTGCGATTGAGAGCGCCGTGCCTCTCAGGTCAAGGTAGCCGCCAACGCATTTCAATTCCAAAATGGTGCGATTGAGAGAAATATCAACAGGCTGTTGTCTGCAATCTCAAATTATTTCAATTCCAAAATGGTGCGATTGAGAGTCGCCGTGCCTCTCAGGTCAAGGGAGCCGCCAACGCATTTCAATTCCAAAATGGTGCGATTGAGAGTGTGCGCATCTTTTCGCTGTTTACTTCTGCCTCCATATTTCAATTCCAAAATGGTGCGATTGAGAGCATGCCCGCCGATTTGCCGCCGCCGTTGCCAAGTTCATTTCAATTCCAAAATGGTGCGATTGAGAGTCGTATTCGCTAAAGTTTGGAGTTCGTTGCTGATATTTCAATTCCAAAATGGTGCGATTGAGAGCAATGAGCGGGCAAATATGCCTCGAATAATCTACATATTTCAATTCCAAAATGGTGCGATTGAGAGAAAAGAGCGAACCTATTGAATACAACGCGGCGATATTTCAATTCCAAAATGGTGCGATTGAGAGGTAGCAAACCCTCAAACCTCTGCACAGGTGACACAAATTTCAATTCCAAAATGGTGCGATTGAGAGATCAAACTTCCTCCACATTCGGTGAATCCCTTGCATTTCAATTCCAAAATGGTGCGATTGAGAGCGAACGCGGTCGTCCCTTTCGTGCCTATACCTCTTCATTTCAATTCCAAAATGGTGCGATTGAGAGCCTTGTGTAACATGTTGCAAGAATTTTAAGTTAAAATTTCAATTCCAAAATGGTGCGATTGAGAGAGCGCATGCTCAATATGGCGCAGCAGCGTTTAAATAATTTCAATTCCAAAATGGTGCGATTGAGAGCAAAACGCAGCCTACGACCCACAAGGTTCTTTGGTCGTATTTCAATTCCAAAATGGTGCGATTGAGAGAAAATTCTCCTACTGTTTCTGTTTCTACTCCTTCGCCATTTCAATTCCAAAATGGTGCGATTGAGAGGTCGAATTTGCGCCACATTCTATGGATTCCTTGCATTTCAATTCCAAAATGGTGCGATTGAGAGAATGTTCTGTGCCATATTAAAATAGCATTTTGAAAAATTTCAATTCCAAAATGGTGCGATTGAGAGTTAGTTTCTGGCACCTTGGCCTTATTTTTGGTAGATTTCAATTCCAAAATGGTGCGATTGAGAGCCCTAAGGGCCTCGATTTTTTCAATTTTATCGAGATTTCAATTCCAAAATGGTGCGATTGAGAGCTCATCAAACGTTAAAAAAGGGGCAAAAATGGAAAATTTCAATTCCAAAATGGTGCGATTGAGAGCAGACGGACGGTAGACATCCTGTTGCAAAAATCGCATTTCAATTCCAAAATGGTGCGATTGAGAGTTCGGTGTCACAGCCTCCTTTTATATTATTACCCATTTCAATTCCAAAATGGTGCGATTGAGAGAGAGATAGAGTTAAGAAAAAACAATATTAATCCTTCATTTCAATTCCAAAATGGTGCGATTGAGAGCCAGCAATAATACATCAAGGAGAAGATTGCTGGTATTTCAATTCCAAAATGGTGCGATTGAGAGAGCGCATGCTTAACATGTCGCAGCAGCGTTTAAATAATTTCAATTCCAAAATGGTGCGATTGAGAGCGACTGCCCTCTCCTAAACCGCTCTACAACCTGCCATTTCAATTCCAAAATGGTGCGATTGAGAGGCTGCGTCATGTTAAGCATGCGCTCTGCTGCTTCTTATTTCAATTCCAAAATGGTGCGATTGAGAGGCGCGCGAAGGGCTTTCGCAAGTTGCGAGGGAACGCATTTCAATTCCAAAATGGTGCGATTGAGAGAAGAAGTTACCTCTCATATTAACTACTTTTTGGATTATTTCAATTCCAAAATGGTGCGATTGAGAGGCTCAACTCCATACCCACTTGTTCAGCACCTTCGCATTTCAATTCCAAAATGGTGCGATTGAGAGCCCTACGTTACTTCTTTTAGAGGCACGTCTGGTCTTTATTTCAATTCCAAAATGGTGCGATTGAGAGAGAAAGCGCAACCCCGGAAGGCAGCATTGCTTTGCATTTCAATTCCAAAATGGTGCGATTGAGAGCGTGGCAAGGGTAATGCCCGAACCTTCAACAAACATTTCAATTCCAAAATGGTGCGATTGAGAGGAGAAAAACCGCCCTGGCGCAGGCGAAGGTCAGTCTATTTCAATTCCAAAATGGTGCGATTGAGAGTTGTCAGGCTTGTAACGAGGAACAAAAGAACTCGCATATTTCAATTCCAAAATGGTGCGATTGAGAGCGGATATCAGAATGTTGTTCGTACCTCTAATCTCCAATTTCAATTCCAAAATGGTGCGATTGAGAGTGGCAACGCACGGGTCAAAACTTGGGTATTGCTGATTTCAATTCCAAAATGGTGCGATTGAGAGATGTTGCGGTTTTAATAAGGGACTTTTGGGACACACATTTCAATTCCAAAATGGTGCGATTGAGAGCGGCTCGGCCCCTCACTTTTATCATACGGTTCTCGTATTTCAATTCCAAAATGGTGCGATTGAGAGGCTCCCGTTTTCAAACAATTAAAAGAAGAATAGATAATTTCAATTCCAAAATGGTGCGATTGAGAGCGCGCCATTTCTTCGAATCACCAGAAGAAGGAAGAGATTTCAATTCCAAAATGGTGCGATTGAGAGGAAAGGCAAGGTCGTGCCTTGAAACTTCTTCGTTCATTTCAATTCCAAAATGGTGCGATTGAGAGAGTAAGGATTTTCTTACAGTAAATTACGTATAGCGAATTTCAATTCCAAAATGGTGCGATTGAGAGCCAAGTAATCTGCCACACTGCCGACAGGATAATTCATTTCAATTCCAAAATGGTGCGATTGAGAGCCACCACGTGCAATAACGTACCAAGGAAGTTTCCGATTTCAATTCCAAAATGGTGCGATTGAGAGTTACACGACTTCAGGGAGTCTCTTCCGTCCAATTCATTTCAATTCCAAAATGGTGCGATTGAGAGCAGACCGGTATGGCGATAATGGATTCTATTTATAACTTATTTCAATTCCAAAATGGTGCGATTGAGAGTTTTAATTAATTAGGTGAACGAATGTTTATTTATATTTCAATTCCAAAATGGTGCGATTGAGAGCCTTGTGTAACATGTTGCAAGAATTTTAATTAATTAGGATTTCAATTCCAAAATGGTGCGATTGAGAGATTACCTCTTTTTGGGTATTGCTTGAAAACTTCATTATTTCAATTCCAAAATGGTGCGATTGAGAGATACAAGACCAACCAGCAAACCGGAACCAGGAAGACATTTCAATTCCAAAATGGTGCGATTGAGAGAAAAATGGAAATGATGAAATCGGAAATTCTCATTATTTCAATTCCAAAATGGTGCGATTGAGAGGGGTTGAGATTCCTTTTCCGCAAGGCCCTGATTTTGTATTTCAATTCCAAAATGGTGCGATTGAGAGACAGTTCCCGGAAGCAGAGGTATCTACCGTTGCACATTTCAATTCCAAAATGGTGCGATTGAGAGCAACAAGAGCGAAAGCATTGCCCGAGAGAACTGTATTTCAATTCCAAAATGGTGCGATTGAGAGAAAGAGGCATGCTCCTTCCTGTTAACCACAAGACATATTTCAATTCCAAAATGGTGCGATTGAGAGTAGTTCGCTGTCCGGGCAATTAAAGATAATAGCGTATTTCAATTCCAAAATGGTGCGATTGAGAGCAAAGATGGAGACAATAAAATCGGAAATTCTCATTATTTCAATTCCAAAATGGTGCGATTGAGAGACGTATCACGAAGACTATTAGAGGTACGAACAACACTCTTTCAATTCCAAAATGGTGCGATTGAGAGTAACATCCAAACGTTAGTTGCAACGTTAGAACTAACTTTCAATTCCAAAATGGTGCGATTGAGAGAAGATATTTAACAAAAACAGAAGGTGTTTCACCTCTTTCAATTCCAAAATGGTGCGATTGAGAGACAGACGGGTCGAAACTTGGGTATTGCTGTAAGTGCTTTCAATTCCAAAATGGTGCGATTGAGAGAGTAAAACGAATCCTCGCTGTCACGGTAAATATATCCTTTCAATTCCAAAATGGTGCGATTGAGAGACGTGTACACCAGCAGCGCAGCAGCAGCCACCGCCACTTTCAATTCCAAAATGGTGCGATTGAGAGAATTTCCTCGGCACGGCCCAAAAAGTTGGTCCCGTCTTTCAATTCCAAAATGGTGCGATTGAGAGGCAAATTGGTATTTGATTCCACCATGTCAGCCACATCTTTCAATTCCAAAATGGTGCGATTGAGAGCGTAATGCCCAACCGTCCAAAGGGTTGGCTCAGATCTTTCAATTCCAAAATGGTGCGATTGAGAGGTTCCGTTGGTGCCCGGCTCAAATGCGCTCACCTATCTTTCAATTCCAAAATGGTGCGATTGAGAGTCAAATTGAGCAGTCTTCACGTCAGGAACAGAGATCTTTCAATTCCAAAATGGTGCGATTGAGAGGTGATCTCGTCTACTTCATGCACTTCATCCAGATCTTTCAATTCCAAAATGGTGCGATTGAGAGAGGCCAAAGCCCTGAACGACCCGGCTCTGAACCGCACTTTCAATTCCAAAATGGTGCGATTGAGAGCCGCCACCGTCAATTTCGTCCCCGGAGACGAGAAGTCTTTCAATTCCAAAATGGTGCGATTGAGAGGCAGTGATACTGGACGAAGCAGGAGCAGTGATCGTCTTTCAATTCCAAAATGGTGCGATTGAGAGGATGCCTGCCGACTTCGGCACAGAACAGTTTCGCCTCTTTCAATTCCAAAATGGTGCGATTGAGAGTCTTCTGTTTGAAGAGGTTCCACTGGTCTTCTACGTCTTTCAATTCCAAAATGGTGCGATTGAGAGCCTCCTGATCGCCCAGACTGAGAGGTTCACAGAGGTCTTTCAATTCCAAAATGGTGCGATTGAGAGCCGACCGTAACTGTCGGGACTCCCCCGCAAGACGATGCTTTCAATTCCAAAATGGTGCGATTGAGAGTCATCTCCAAACACCGCAACGGGGCGCTCGATACGGCTTTCAATTCCAAAATGGTGCGATTGAGAGGGATGCAGTGGTCGTGTCGCACGACTACATGAGCCCTTTCAATTCCAAAATGGTGCGATTGAGAGAGGACATACCTTTTTAACTCATGCAAACTTTAATCTTTCAATTCCAAAATGGTGCGATTGAGAGGCGCGACAACGGCTGGCCTGCTTCTGCCACGCTCATCTTTCAATTCCAAAATGGTGCGATTGAGAGATTTTCTCACAGTAAATTACGCATAAGCATGATTCCCTTTCAATTCCAAAATGGTGCGATTGAGAGTTAGGTATTGGAATAACTCGAGGCGTAGCAATCCTTCTTTCAATTCCAAAATGGTGCGATTGAGAGCGCCCCGGTCGCAGGAGGTTATATAGACCTCAGTAACTTTCAATTCCAAAATGGTGCGATTGAGAGTACCAGCGTTCTCCCCGAACTTCGTTTCTCACATATCTTTCAATTCCAAAATGGTGCGATTGAGAGGTCATCCGCAATTACCTCTACGGAGAGCCGATCATCTTTCAATTCCAAAATGGTGCGATTGAGAGCGCCGTGCCTCTCAGGTCAAGGGAGCCGCCAACGCCTTTCAATTCCAAAATGGTGCGATTGAGAGGGCGGCGTGAACTTCCAACGGGACGCTTGTAAGCCCTTTCAATTCCAAAATGGTGCGATTGAGAGGAGTAGAAACAGGGGGAAGAGGATTTTGCAAAGCACTTTC
>Ga0209172_10004286_pt1 | contig 19574 bp, 14 predicted proteins | sample LarsenN4metaG_FD_184113 | JGI IMG/M metagenome (GOLD analysis project Ga0209172, IMG submission 184113) | Hot spring sediment bacterial and archeal communities from British Columbia, Canada, to study Microbial Dark Matter (Phase II) - Larsen... ... | reverse complement strand
ATCATCGTCAGCCCCGCCGATCTGCTCGCCAACGACACCCTGGGCGGCATCCCGGGGCGCGAGCTCAGCATCACGGGACTGACCAATTTCCGGCATGGGTCGGGCTTCATCGACGCCAATGGCTTCATCCACTTCCTGCCCGAGGCGAACTACGCGGGCAATGAGGCTGGGTTCGACTATGTGGCGCAGGCGGCCAACGGCCAGACCGGCACCGCGACGGTGGACATCACCCTGCAGAACGTCAACGACGCGCCGACGCTGGATCGCGTGGATCACACCACCCGGCCCGTGTATGGGTACACGCCAATCCAATACTCTTCGGACGAATGGGGCGGCGGCGGTTACATGAGCGGCGGCAATCCCATTTATACGCCCTATGCCATCCAGCGCGACTGGGAGGGTAACGAGACCATCGTCTACAACCCGCCCGCCGGACTTTGGAACGCCGAGTACCACACCACACCCATCGCTTTCGAGGACAGTGGCGCCGGGCGGGTGACCGGCGCCGACGTGGACGACCCGGCATCGAGCCTCACCTACGAGATCGTCAATCAGCCCCAGTATGGCGCGGTCAGCCTGAACGCGGACGGCAGCTTCCAGTACACGAGCTGGAAAGAGCCGGGCATTCCCAGCGACCGTATCGTCTACAACGGCCAGTATGCGGGCATCAAGGACGGCACGCTGTACTACCCCGGCAACCTGCCCGGCCAGGCGGTGTACCCGACCACCGACGTCTTCCAGGTCAGGATCACCGACCCGCACGGGGCCAGCACCATCCAGTCGATCACGGTGCCGCATTACGGTCCGTATCTCCCGCCGACGCCGCCCGGCGGCGGTGGCGGCAAGAAGCCGATCGCCGTCGATCTGAACGGCAACGGCTTCGAGTTCGTGAACGTCGACGACTCCAACGTCTTCTTCGACGTCAATGGCGACGGCTGGAAGCGGCGCACCGCCTGGATCGGCAAGGACGACGGCCTCTTGGCCTACGACATCGACGGCGACGGCAAGATCGACAAGCCGGGCGAAATCAGCTTCGCCCGTTATAAGGACGGGGCGCAGAGCGATCTCGAAGGCTTGCGCGCCTTCGACAGCAACGGCGATGGGCGCTTCTCGGCCCTCGACGACAAATGGGCGAAATTCGGCGTCTGGCAGGACGCCAACCAGAACGGCGTCACCGATCCGGGCGAATTCCGCACCCTGTCGGAAATGGGCATCACCGCCGTCAACCTGACGAGCGATGGCCGGTTCCAGATCATCAACGGCCAGACGGTGCACGGTGTCGGAAGCATGACGAAGGCCGATGGCAGCGAGATCGCCATCGCCGACGTGACCTTCGCCTACAGCAACGAAACGCAGGTGCTGCAAGGCGATGGCACGACGCAGACAGTCAACACGTCGCCGTTCTCCCCGAGCGGCGAGGAAATCGTCGGCACCGAGGGCAAGGATCTCATCCTAGGCAAGAACGGCAACAACATCGTCAAGGGCCTCTCGGGCGACGACGTGATTTTCGAGGATGGCGGCAACGACCTCATCGACGGCGGCGATGGCAATGACCTGATCTACTCGGGCGCCGACAATGATCTGGTGATAGGCGGCGCAGGTGATGACGTGGTCTACGCGGGCCTGGGCAACGATGTCGTCTTCGGCGGCGACGGGCACGACGCGATCTTTGCCGAAGGCGGCAACGACGTGGTCTTCGGTGGGGCGGGCAACGACCTCATCGCCGGCGGCTGGGGCAACGACCTGCTCTCCGGCGACGCCGGCGACGACCAGCTCTTCGGCGAGGCGGGCGCGGATGCGCTCTTCGGCCGCGACGGCGACGACGAGCTCTACGGCATGGACGGCGACGACCGCCTGGATGGCGGCGCGGGCAACGACCTGCTGGACGGCGGCACAGGGGCCGACGAAATGCTCGGCGGGACGGGGGACGACATCTATGTCGTGGACGATCCGTCCGACACGGTGACCGAGCTGGAAAACGAAGGCAACGACACCGTTCGGGCCGCCATCGCCTACACCCTGGGCGCCCACATCGAGAGCCTGACGCTGACCGGCTCGGCCGATCTGGCGGGCCACGGCAACGAAATGGACAACATCCTCGTCGGCAATCGCGGCGACAACACGCTCACCGGCGGCGCCGGCAACGACCGGCTCGATGGCGGACTGGGCGCGGACACGCTGATCGGCGGCGCGGGGGATGACACGTATCTCGTCGACAACGCCGGGGATACGGTGGTCGAACGGGCCGGCGAAGGTATCGATACGGTCAAGGCGAGCGTCAGCCACGCCCTGGCGGCCCACGTGGAGAACCTGATCCTGACCGGCACGGGCCATATCGACGCCACCGGCAACGAGCTCGACAACCGTCTGACCGGCAATGCCGGCGACAACCGCCTCGACGGCGGCGCCGGCGCCGACGTCATGGTGGGCGGGCGCGGCAACGACACCTACGTGGTCGATCAGGCCGGCGACGTGGTGATGGAGAACGCCGCCGAAGGCACGGACACCGTGATCAGCAGCATCGATTACACCCTGGGCGCGAACGTCGAGAACCTGACCCTGAGCGGCACCGGCGACCTCTTTGGCAGCGGCAATGAACTGGATAACGTGATCGTCGGCAATGCCGGCCACAACGTGCTCGACGGCGGTGCGGGTGCCGACGCGATGATCGGCGGTGCCGGCGACGACATCTACATCGTCGACAACGCGGGCGACCTGGTGCGCGAGTTCTTCGGCGAAGGCACGGATTCGGTGCTGGCCTCCGTCAGCTTCGTGCTGCCCGAGCATGTCGAGAACCTGACGCTGACCGGCTCGGCCGACATCGATGCCACCGGCAACGAATTGGCCAACACCCTGGTCGGCAACAGCGGCCGCAACCGCCTCGATGGCGGCGCCGGGGCCGACGTGATGGCCGGCGGCGGCGGTGACGACACCTACGTCGTCGACAACGCGGGCGAGCTGGTGCGCGAGTTCTTCGGCGAAGGCACGGATTCGGTGCTGGCCTCCGTCAGCTTCGTCCTGCCCGAGCATGTCGAGAACCTGACGCTGACTGGCAACGCTTCCATCGACGGCACCGGCAATGTCCTCGACAACCTTCTCATCGGCAACGACGCCGCCAATGTGCTCGACGGCGGCGCGGGGGCCGACACCATGACCGGCGGCGCCGGGAACGATATCTACTATGTGGATAGTCTCGACGACCGGGTGATCGAGGCGGTCAATGGCGGCTACGACACCGTGCGCACCATGGTCAGCCTGACCACGCCGGACAATGTCGAGCGCATCGAGCTCCTGGGCAGCGCCAATATCGATGCCACCGGCAACACCCTGGACAACGTCCTGGTCGGCAACGGCGGCAACAACGTGCTCGACGGCGGCGCGGGCGCTGACGCGATGATCGGCGGGGCCGGCGACGACATCTACCTCGTCGACAACGCCGGGGATACGGTCACCGAGGCCGCCCTGGAAGGCACCGACTCGGTGTTCGCCAGCGTGAGCCACTGGCTTTCGGCCCACGTCGAGAATCTGACGCTGACCGGCTCGGCCGACATCGATGCCACCGGGAACGAACTCGCCAACGTGCTGGTCGGCAACAGCGGCCGCAACCGCCTCGATGGCGGGGCCGGAGCCGACGCCATGGCGGGCGGGACGGGCGACGATGACTACATCGTCGATGACGTCGGCGACACGGTCGTCGAAGCCTTCAATGCCGGTATCGACACGATCTACACCAGCGTCAGCTACGTCCTCCCGGAAAACGTCGAGAACCTGATCCTGACCGGCAGCGGCCACATCGGCGCGGGCGGCAACGGTGCCGACAACACGCTCATCGGCAACGCCGGAGATAACTACATCTCGGGCGGCGCCGGCAATGACCGGCTCGATGGGCAGGCCGGCAACGACCGGCTCTCCGGCGGCCGGGGGAACGATGTCCTGATCGGCGGGACCGGGAACGATACCTACTTGATCAACCTCGGCGACGGGCTGGACCGGATCGACGACATATCGGGCACGGATACGGTGCGCTTCGGCGCAGGACTCTCCCTCGACAACGTGGCCCTGCGCATCACCGAGACCAACGGCGTCTTTACGGCCCAGGTGCGGGTGCTCAATGCCGGCGGCTGCGAACAGGCGGATCAGGGCTTCGATTTCGCGGTGAGCGTGGATCGTTGCGGTCGGGTCACCTCGCCCATCGAGCGCTTCGAGTTCGCCGACGGAAGCGTCAAGACCCTCGACGATCTGCTGATCAAGACGCGCATCACCTTTGGTACGCCCTGGACCGCCGCCATCACGACCGGCCGCGACGACGACATCATCGTGGGCGGCCCGCGCAACAACGTCATCCGCTCCGGCAGCGGCCATGACATCGTCTATGCGGGGTCGGGCGGCGACACCGTATACGGGGAGGGCGGCGACGACTACCTGCAGGGCGGCACCGGCGACGATACGCTCGACGGCGGCTGCGGCGTCGACGTGCTGGCCGGATCGAACGGCCGGGACGGCTTGTTCGGACAGGGCGGCAGCGATGCCTTGTTTGGCGGCGGGCAGGACGACCGTCTGGATGGCGGGGATGGCAATGACTTTCTGGCCGGCGGCCAGCAGGACGACATCATCCAGGCGGGCGGCGGCGCCAATGTCATCGCCTTCAACCGGGGCGATGGCCGGGACGTGGTGCTGCCGAGCGTTGGTGCCTCGAACACCCTGTCCCTGGGCGGCGGCATCGACGAGCGCGACCTGGTCTTCAAGAAGACCGGCGCGGATCTGGTCCTCTCGACCGGCGGCGGCAGTCAGATCACCCTCAAGGACTGGTACGCGGCCGCCGGCAACCAGACGGTGGACACGCTCCAGGTGGTCGAGGCGGTAGCCTATCGGGGTTGGGGGGTGACCAGCCCCACCGGCTGGGCGATCGACACCTTTGACTTCAAGGCGCTGGTGCAGCGGTTCGATGCGGCCCGCGTCGCCAACCCGAAGCTGTCGCAGTGGCGCCTGATGAACGGCCTGCTCGATGCGCATCTGGCCAGCAGCGACTCGGCGGCGCTGGGCGGCGAGCTGGCGACCCGCTACGCCGCCGGGGGCGAACCCGCCATTTCGCTCGCCGTCGCCCAGGGTACGCTGAAGGATGCCCACTTCGGCAGCCAGGAGCAGGCCGTGGGCAGCCGTTTCGATGCGACCGTGTGCGGCTACCGCCTTGGCTGAAACGAATGACAAAGGACACTCATGACCGACAAGACCACTGAAACCGCCGCCCTGGCGGCACTGGAACAGGCCAGGGATGCCCTGGCCAAGCTACCCATCCTCGGCCCGGCCCTGTGGCTCTACGCCCGCGACCCGGTGAAGAAATTCATGTTCCTGGGCGACACGGACTGGGCGGTGCTGCCACCCATCGTGCTCGATCAATGCCGCCTCTACACCAGGAGCGGCCTGCCTTACGCCTTCGTGACCTGGGCCTTCGTCAACGACCAGGTCGACTCTAGGCTACGTTCCAGCCAGCCCAAGATCGCGCCGCACGAATGGAAATCCGGCGAGCACGTCTGGATCATCGATGCGGTGGCGCCCTTCGGCCAGCTGGAGGAGACCCTCAAGGAACTGCGCGAAACGATGTTCCCGGGCAAGAAGGTTTCAGCGCTATTGCCGGACCCGGCGCGGCCGGGGGCGGTGATGGTGCGGGAATGGCCGCCGGCGCCGATGCCGACCACCCATTGAAGGGCGACGCATGAAACCCGCGGTCATGCCCCTGTCGGCCGACGCGCTCGACTTCGCGCCCGGGCTGCTCTCCCTCCAGGAGAGCCCGCCGGCCAAATTGCCCCGGACGGTGCTCTATTGCGTCGTGGCCTTGTTCGCCGTCCTGCTCGCATGGGCGAGCTTCGGCAAGCTCGACATCGTCGCCTCGGCCGAAGGGCGGCTAGTGCCGCAGACCTACGTGAAGATCGTGCAGCCGGCGGAGGCTGGCATCGTGCAGGACATCCTGGTGCGCGAAGGGCAATCGGTCGAGGCCGGCCAGATTCTGATGCGCATGGATGCCAAGCTGACCGAAGCCGACGCCCGCACCCTGCGCAACGAGTACGAGCTCAAGCGCCTGCAGTTGCGGCGCATCGATGCCGAACTGGCCGGACTGCCGATGCACGCGGAGGCATCTGACGCGCCGGAGATCTACGCGCAGGTCGCCAGTCAGTATGCCGCCCACCGCCAGGCTTACCTGGATGCGGTGGCGCAGGAACAGGCCACCCTCGCCAAAACCCGCCACGACCTGCAGGCCGCGGAAGAGCTGGCGCGCAAGTTGAGGGAGACGGTGCCGACCTACCGCAAGAGCGCGGCCGCTTTCGAGAAGCTGGGCAGGGAGGGCTTCTTGAGCCCATTGGCGGTTGAAGAGAAACAGCGCGACCGCATCGAGAAGGAACAGGACTTGCGCGCCCAGGAGGCCACGGTGGCGAGCCTCAAGGCGACCCTTGCCGCCAGCGAGAAGAAGCTGGCGCAGATCACCTCCAACTATCGGGCCGAGTTGCAGAACGAGCGGGTCGAGACCGAGTCGCAGTTCCGCAAGTTGCGGGACGAACTGGAAAAGATCGAGTACAAGGCAGCCCTGCTGTCCCTGCGCGCGCCGCAGCGCGGCGTGATCAAGGACTTGGCCACGCACACGGTCGGGACGGTCGTATCACCGGGAAGCGTGCTGATGACGCTAGTCCCGCATGGCGAACCGCTGCAGGCCGAGGTGTACGTGAAGAACGAGGACGTGGGTTTCGTGCACCGGGATCAGCGCGTGAAACTGAAACTCTCGGCGTATCCGTTCCAGAAGTACGGCATGATCGACGGCACCGTCATCCATGTCGGCCCCGATGCGGCCGATCAGCCGATTTCATCCTCGAAGGCAGGGGGTGACGCGCCCGATGCCGCCGTCGGCCTGCGCTACAAGGCCCTCGTCAGGCTGGATGCCCAGCATCTCGAAACCGATGGCAACCGCTTGCGGCTCTCATCCGGCATGCAGGTCATCGCCGAGATCCATCAGGGGCAACGCACCGTGATGGAGTACCTGCTGTCTCCGGTGCAGAAGGCTTGGCAGGAGGCGGGGCGGGAGCGGTGAAACCCTGTGCCTGCCAAACCCCGCATTGCCTCAGGTATTTGAAATCGTGCGGGATATCGTAGCCGGGCTACGACTGCGCAGACAAGGCGAAAGATGGATTCCTTCTCGCCTGTGCCTCACCGCCGACATCGCTTTGCGTCTGGGCCTGTATTTCGGCATGGGGCCCTGTTTCTGGATCAATCTCAAGATTGCTTTCATCCCGGCTCCCTCATTTATACTTGTTCATGTATAATCCTGACATGACTGGCCAGGAAAAACCGCTCGAATGGATCGGGAGCAGCTACAGAGACTTGATGGCGTTACCGCCTGGTGTCCGCCGGCGTTTTGGTTATGCGCTGTCGTTGGCGCAGATGGGCGACCGGGATGATGCAGCGAAGGTGCTCAAGGGCTTCGGCGGCGCCGGTGTGCTGGAAGTGGTCGAGGACGATGCCGGCGGCACATATCGAGCGGTCTACACGGTGAAGTTCGCCGAGGCGGTGTTCGTTCTGCACTGCTTCCAGAAGAAAAGCAAGAGCGGGATCGCCACACCGAAGGCGGACATGGACATCATCCGCGCCCGGCTGAAGATCGCCGAGGCATTGGTAGAGGAGTTGCGAAATGCAAAAACGGATCATTGAAGGTATCGAGGTTCAGCGTGGCTCGGGCAATGTTTTTGCCGACCTTGGCTTGCCTGATGCGGAGAAACTGAAGATCAAGACCGGCCTGGTGGTTGAGATCAGGAAGGCGATGCGCGCCCTGGGTCTGACGCAACAAGCGGCGGCAAAACGCATGGGCATCTCGCAACCCAAGGTGTCGGCCATGATGCGCGGGGATTTCTCGAACCTGTCCGAGCGCAAGCTGATGGACTGCCTGAATCGCCTCGGCTATGACATCGAGATCAAGGTGAGGCCGGCGAAGGAACCGATGGGGCACCTGACGCTTGCGATCGCATGACCGGCGACGAAACCCTGTACGTCTGGCAAAGACTGGCAACGACAGGCAACAACTGGCAACGTCTGGCAAATACCAGAAGTTCATATAGCCATATGATTGCAAATAACTTATCCCGTTAGTCGAAACTGGCGCAGGGCGCCTTGAAAGCGTTTGGCGCAGGGTAGGGGCGAACTTTGCCGAGTATTTTCCAAAATATCGCGTCTCTGTTCCATCAGGAAGCTCGGCGATACCCTGCGGCGCGGGTCGTGTTGTGTCGTAACAATATGAATTCGTGTAACAATCCGTGGAATCTGATACCCTGCGCATTGTCGATGCGGACACACGCGAGGCAAGCCGTTATCGAGCTTGCCAATAATCGTCGAATCGGCAGCACATAGACGGATCATGACATCCGGGAGGGGTAAAGGGCATGTCGCAAAGAAAAAGAATTCCGTTGCTCAAGGTGCCTCAATGGCTGCAAAGTTGGGGGGCTGGAGGCTGGCATCCTGATGACGATCTTGGAGAACCACCGCATCATTTTTATGTGGGGGCAATGCCGCTGCGTATCCTCCATGCGCTCTCAGGTGTCAGAAGACGAGACGTGCAAGCTCGAAGGCAGGCGCACCCACAGCCGGGCTATCAACGGGCGCACGACGATAGACGCTCCAGGGATATCGCCCGCTATATCCAATATGGTTATCCGCTCTCTAGTCAAAGCACGCTTGATCCGGATGAGCATCGCCATCTCATCCATCCAGGCTGGCTGCCGGGCGCCATCTTGGTCAATCTGATTCCGGAAGGCGTCACACGCGCTCGCGGAGGAAAAGACCTGGCACTTCTTCCTAAGAATGCTGCCCATATCGATGAAGTCGATGGCAATGCTTTTTTGATGCTGCCTGATGAATCTGATGGCAAGAACCCCGTTCCTGAAGACGAGTTGGCACCCTTCGAGGTGATCGACGGGCAACACAGGTTGTATGCGATCGCGGAAGGTTTCGATCCCGGTGACGACTACTGCGTGCCAGTGGTGTTTTTCGACAATCTGAGTCCGGCTTGGCAGGCGTATCTGTTTTGGGTAATCAACGTAGAACCGAAGAAAATCAATCCGAGCCTAGCCTTTGATCTGTATCCTGAATTGCGTAGCCAGCAGTGGCTGGAAAGTGGCGAGGCGATCAGGGTCTATCGCGAGCACCGTGCGCAAGAGCTCACGGAAATTCTGTGGCGCCATCCTAAGAGTCCCTGGCGGGAACGGATTGAATTGTTTGGTAAGCGCGTACCTGGTCATGTATCCAATGCGGCGTTTATCAGAACGCTGACTGTAAGTTTCGTCCGCCCGTGGGGTAGAGAAGCGGAAATTGGCGGCCTCTTCGGCGCCATTGATCGACACGGAAAAGCCTATGTGCTGCCATGGAAGCGGGCACAACAGGCGGCTTTTCTGATTCGAATCTGGGAAAAGGTAAAAGAAGCCGTCGATTGCTCGGAGGCGGAATGGGTGAGAGCCTGCGCGAGCGCAAAAACCCAGTCCGCGCTTCAGATTGAGGTGGAACATCACCCGGCCTTTGCCGGAGAGTATTCATTGTTGGCTACCGATCAGGGAGTGCGCGCCATCAGCGTCGTGTTCAACGCAATCTGTCAGTCCAATTACGAGGCGTTGGAACTGGATGCATGGCAGAGCGACGAGATTTCGGAAACGACCGATGACGCAACCGTTACGAACTCGCTCGGTGAGCTAGACAAATTGGTAGCTATCAACACATTCCTTGCCAAGGTATCCAAGGCATTGATCGATGACTTCGATTGGCGAACCAGTAGTTTCCCTGGTCTTGCTCCCGAGAAAAGAGACGCGCAGTCCGTCTACCGTGGAAGCAGCGGTTATTCCGCCTTGCAGCGGAAATTGATGAGAGTTTTGTGTGATGCAGAGGATGTGGAAGTGGCGCATGCCGCCAAGGAAGCTGTTAGCTTGCTCCGTTGGCCGATGGAAGAAGGTGGTAGCCGATGACAGGCGGCAAACCGGACTGCGCCAGCGTCTGTCGGACTGCCTCCGGACAGCCGGTTCGGATGGCTTTCGAGCGCCTCGGTCCGATTCGGCAATTCGGCGACTTGCTTGCGGTGGATGATTCCGAGGACCCCGCCAGGACGCTTGCAGCGGAGCAGATCGCGCATCTCGTCGAGGGGTGGCGTTATTGCGCAAGCGCCTTCCATGCCTGTCTGGTTCATGCCAGCGACAATGCCCAGCATTTCGCATATTACGCGGAGCTGCGGGCGGCACTATCGCTTTTTTCGGGCAGTGGCATCCGTATCAAGCAAGGTGATGGTTTTTGTCTGGATGAGCGTGGATCACGCTGTGAAATCCAAAAAGGGAAAACCCATGATCTCGTCTGGGCGTTTTGGCCCGAATGGGTCAAGCGTGATGACGCCGCCGCTCTGCTCAGGCAAATCACCCTATTGCCCGGCGTGAGTCTAGCGGACTTCGAAGAGAGTCTAAGCGTTCTGGGCATTGATCGCAGCCTGTATGGCTGGGGCTATGATCTCGTTCAGGTCGGAAAAGACGACAGTTTGGCGCGCAATGTCGCGAGCTATGATGCGTTTTGGGTAAGCCGACCCTTGGCGCATATGACGGAAGCCGACTTCGAACTGCTGCGCGAATTGTGGGAATTGCTGCTGCCGGATAATGACCGTTGGCGCTTCGACATCGAGCTGATCCGTTTCCTGGTGCGCCGCGCTTTGCTGACGCTCAAACGCGTGCGCAGCAAGGAAGAAACAGAGGATTGGGCGGAAGATGGTTTCACCGATCTTGTGGCCGATGATGATGACTTGAACGGTGTCGTGCACGAAGTCACCAGCCGCTGCGGCGCCGATGCCGAAACTCTCCGGAAGACGCTGACGGCGAGACCTCTCGATCGCCCCTTCCGGTTGGCCGAAGAGGGAAATACCGGTCTCGCGAATATGCTGTGCCGCGCCGTTTTCCTGCTGCGCCTGGCGACCCTGTCGGTGCGCGAGAGTATGCAGGAAACGCACGGTCCGGCACAGATATGGCTTGCTCATTGGTTGGAACATGCCGGTTTGCGGAGCCTGGAAGCAGAGGTGGAGCTTGTTGATCTCTCTGATGACTATCGGCTGGCGCTGGACGAGATCGAGATCCGGTCACCATTGCCCCAGTCACTTTGGAAGGAGAGCAATGCCCATCGCGCTGCCCGGCTTTCCCGGCCCGAGATTTGTCTTGCCTGGGGTGTGTTGGCGTGAAATACATGGGCCATAAAGGCAGGTTATTGCCTATCTTGAGCGATGTGCTGCTGGAGCATGCGCGTGACGCCGGCCAGGCCGCGGATCCCTTCTGCGGCTCGGGCATCGTTTCCTGGTTCCTCGCCGAAAACACCGACCTCATTGTTCATGCCGGAGACCTGCAGCGCTTTGCCAGCGCGCGCGCTGCCGCGGTCGTGGAACGCACTAAGCCGCTCGATGTGGAATCGCTGCTTGCCTCCTGGTTCGTGGTGGCGCAAGAGCGGATTGATCGTGTTATTGCTCATTTTCCCAATGCCATGCGCTCGGTCGCCCCCGAGCTTGACGATCCTGCCGAGATTCGCATTGCTGTCGAGCGCTCGCGCCGCTTTTCCAGCGTGGTTCTGCCGCCGCTGCTCGACCGCGTCGGCGGATGCTGGCCCATGTCCAAGGCATATGGCGGGTACTATTTTTCTCCCGCCCAGGCACTCGTCCTCGACGCTTTGCGGCAAACGCTGCCGCGTTCCGCGCCCAGGCGCGATGTCGCGCTTGCAGCCTTGGTCGAGGCCGCCAGCCGGTGTGTTGCCGCGCCGGGGCATACCGCGCAGCCATTCCAACCTACGGCTGGCGCCGCGCGCTATATCGTGGAATCGTGGAGTCGCGACGTCTGGGGGAAGGTCGCCGAGGCAGCGCATGCCATTGCCAGACGTGCCGCACGTCGGCCGGGCAAAGCTACCACCCGTGACTTTCGCGCCACTTTGCGGATGTTGCGCCCTGGCGATCTCGTATTTGCCGACCCGCCTTATTCGGGTGTTCATTACAGCCGTTTCTACCACGTGCTCGAGACTCTGGCGGGTGGGCGCGAGGTTAATGTTTCCGGGCAAGGGCGCTATCCACCAGCAAAAGAACGCCCGGCGTCCGAATTCAGCCGCAAGACGGAAGCGAAACGGGCGGCAGCAGAACTCATCGATATCTGCGCGACTTCGCGCTTGAAACTCGTGCTCACCTTTCCCGTCGGCAGATCCAGCAACGGCCTGTCCGCCAAGGACTTCATCGAGTTCGGAGGCGACCGTTTTTCGAAAGTTGAGTATTTGGAAGAAAACTCGCAGTTCAGCACCTTGGGCGGGAATGCCGTTCGACGCAACGCGCGGGTCCAATGTGTGGAGGCGGTCGTGACTTTTCTGCCCTGAGAATGCATGAATGACAAAAAGATGCATTGAATGCATCGAAGTCGAGACCGGCAGGGTAACGTCTTTACCGATCTGGGCCTGCGCGACGCGCAGAAGCTCAAGATCGACTCTGGCCTGGTGATCGAAATCACGCGAGCGATTCGCAAGCTTAACCTCGCGCAGAAAGAAGGGAGGCGGCGCATGGGTATTCCGCAACCCAAGGTGTCAGCCATGCTCTGCGGTGATTTTTCCAATCAGTCCGATCGCAAGCAGAAGGAGTGCCTGAATCGCCTCGTCTATGACATCGAGATCAAGGTGAGGCCGACGAAGGAACCAATGGGGCACCTGACCCTTGGCGATCGCCGTGGGCCAGTTTCAGATGAAAACCCCGGGTCAATTCGACGTAGAAATCAACAGCACTTGATTGCCTCAAGGCTCGGAAACGGATGCGCCCTCCGGCACATAGACCATCGTGCCATCTCTCATCCTGTATGCGGTGCCCGCCTTCTCGCCCTCGCCCTCTCCGATCTCGCCGCTCGCTTTGTATTTCTCCAGTTTTTCGCCCTTCTTGACGATCATCTCCATCGAGGGCTTGCCGGCATCGACGATTACCGTCACGTCCTGTATCGAGAACGGGTTGATGAGCGGGTTCTGCGCCACGGCGATCAGGAGCGCGGCGATAACGACGAGAAAGATATCGATGAGATTGACGACCGACAGGATCGGATCGTCGCTTTCGGTCTCGTGCAGGAACTTCATGCCGCCGCTCCCGCTTCCACTTCGTCAGCATAGGGCAGCTCCGTCACGGAGGCTTGCGCCCCACTCTGTTGCTTCGCTAGCCACGCCAGTTCCTCGGCCAGCCAGCGCCTCCTCACGGAGACAATCCAATAGGTGAGCGAGGCGGCAAGGAGCGCCAGGATCACCGCCGAGAAGGCAATCACCAGGTTGTCCGAGACCTGGGCCAGATTGCCATCGGATAGCCCCTTCAAGGCTGGCCCCATCGGAATCATGGTAGCCACGAGCCCCAACATCGGCACCACGCGCGTGGCGATGCGCGGGAACTCCAACATCCGGTGCGCGGCGACGTCGAGATCTTCAGCGCTCGCCTGCGGGTTGGCGCGCACCCAGGCAATGAGCGGGTAGCCGTGCACGTCGTCAAATGACATCACCGCCTGCCTTCGTTGCCAGGCCTGCACGCCGAAGGCGCCCAGCGCGTAAAAGGCGTAGAGGAACAAGAGCGCGATAGCAAGCAGGGTGGGGATCAGGAAGACCTGGCCGGTCTGGTACATCAGGGTTTCGAGGGTCTGACTCATCAGCTTCTCCAAGAAGGGATCGTTTTGAGGAAAAGGGTTACCACTTGCCTTCCAGCGACAACAACCAGCTCGTCTTGCCCGGCTCGCGCGCCGCCAGCCGCCAAGTATCGGCCCCCCATACGGCTGCGCCGTCGTTCTCCCGCGCCGCGGCGAAGAGATTTTGCAGTTGAAGACGCAGGGACAGCTGCGCATCGAGCCGGCGCGTGACGGACAGATCGACGAGATCACGCCGTTTGAGGCGCTGGTTCTCGAAACCGGGGATGTCGGTGCGACTCTCGCCAAGACGCTGCCATTGCAGGCTCCAGCTGGACTGCCAAGCCGGCAGCGAACCCTCGTAGGCAAACGTGAGGACATAGCGCGGTAGCTCGCGCGGGCGGCGCGATACCCCCCGCCGGGCATCCTCGACTGCGCCGCGCGGCAGGGTGAGCTGCGCGCGCAGGCCGTCGCCGTGGGGCAGGAACGCGGCGCGGTTGAGCTTGGCCGACAGCTCCAGCCCCCAGTGCCGCGCCTCGCCGACGTTCTCCGGGCGCGCGAGCCAACGCGCGCCATCGAAGGCAACCTCGCGCTCGATGAAATCGCGCGTGCGCCGCGCGTAAAGATTGGCGCCGAGCTGGCCGGCGTTGCCCGCCAGCTGCCGATCCAGACCGATTTCGAAATTGACGATGCGCTCAGGCATAAGCCCCGGATTGCCGGAAAGATCGGGCTCGAGCGGCGTGTTGGCGGCCAGCGAACGGTCGCGCTTGCTCGTCAGCTCCTCGAGCTTGGGAAAGCGCATCGCGCCGCCAGCTGAGGCGCGCGCAATCCAGCCGGCCGCCGGTTCCCAGCGTAGCGCAAGCGAAGGCGAAAGATGGCCATGCCGGCGGGCGTCGCCTGCGGCCGCAAGCCTCACCGCCTCGCCGCGCAGGCCCAGCGTGAGTGCAAGCGCCTCCTCGGGGCGCCACTCGTCCTGCAGCCAAAGGCCGACCTGGCGGGCGCGGCCGGAAAAATCGTCGCCGAAGCCGACCGTGCCGACCGCCTGCAAACGGTCTTGGCGGCGGTGGTCGGAAAACTCGGCGCCCATCGAGAAGAAGTGTTGCGTGCCCAGCGGCCGGTCCAGGCGCAGGCCGACGGAGAACTCGTCGTCCTCGCGCCGCTCGTCTTCGCGCCATTGCCCGCTGGTCACGCCACTCGCGGCGAAGGTGGCGCGCCGGTGGAGAGGAAAAGATTTGAGGAGACTGATGTGATGCGACGGTTTGGTCGCGGGAAATGGGGGGAAGTGTTGGGAAATGGCGCTACATCAATGAGTTAGCGCGGTTATCCACAGGGCGGATGCGTTTGGGTGGCGTGTTCGCATTCTGGGCGACGATTCGCGCCTTGTGGGAGGGCCGCTGGGTGCGGTCAGGCGGTCTTTTTTAGGGTGGCTGTCAGGGTCTTGACGGCTTGGCGCAGCTCGGCCAGCTCTGCCGTTTGGCGAGCGCGCGCAAAAAGCTCGTCGAGGAAGGCGGAGCGCTCTTCCTCGTCTTCGATGCCCTCGACGAGGGCCATGATTTTTTCCCACCGGCGGGCGTATGGGCTGGCGGAAATGTCAGGCGTGACAGGCACTTGCACGCGCATCTCGCCTTCTCCGGTCAGTAGCCACGTCATGTTGACGCCTGTTTTGGCGATGGCGGCGAGGGCATCTGCACCGGGCTTTCGTTGCCCGACTTCATAGCCAACAAGCGTTGCCTTTGACATCCCGGCGAGCTTTGCGAACTCGTCCTGGGTGAGGCCGAGCGCGTGCCGCCATGCCTTGATTCGGTTGGCTAAATCCATGGCGATGCCCCTATGAAGCGGGGAAAAGTGCGACGTGAAAGCGGGGAAAAGTGCGACGCGGCTAAGTGCGACAAGCGCGACAAGCGCGACGTGAAAGCGGGGAAAAGTGCGACAAGCGCGACGCGAAAGTGCGACGCGACCGCGCGGCACTGGAGCGCGTAAAAAAGTTGTCGAATGACTATTGACATGCTTGTCGATCGGATAATATAGTCGCACCGTGTTCCATGAGGTTACACGAAACATGAGCCGATTGACAAAGACTCCAGATGAGGTGCGCGCCGACCTCGACCGGCGCGGGAAGTCCGTCCGGGAGTGGGCGCGCGAGCACGGCTTCTCGGATCGCATCGTCTATGAGGTGCTGCGCGGCCGCCTGAAGGGGCGGCGTGGGCAGACCCACAAGGTGGCGGTGCTGTTGGGGCTCAAGGATGGGGTTGTCGAATGACAAACTTCACGATTGAGCAAATTGCGGAAGCTACGGGGGTGAGCAAGCGCAGCGCAGAGCGCCGCGCCCTCCGCGAATCCTGGCCCTACACAGAGGAGACCTGCCGGGGTGGCCGGCGGCGGTTGTATGACCCGCAGGCGCTGCCGGAGGACGTGCGGGTGAAGGTGGAGTGCTGGCAGGCGCTGAGGCTGGCGCAGGAAAAACGCCTGACCACAGGAGGGATGGATCATGGACATGGTGACGCACCCGGACACGGAGCTGACGGTGGCCACGCTCGACCGCGTGGGGCGGCGCTGGATGCTGATGCTCTGGGATGGCGAGGGCCGGTATCTGGCCACGCAGTGGCACCGCTCGCGCAAGTCGGCGCTGTCGCGGCTGCTGTCGCATTGCACGGCGCTCGGGGTGCCGTGGCCGGCGTTTTGACCGCCCCCGCTACGCCAGATGTCGCCATTGCTACGCCGGATGTAGCGCCTTCCTCTTTTATCTCCGCCCCCAGCGGCGAGTCCATCCCGGCGGGCGTGCCCTCTCCCGCCGATTCCAGCCCGGCGGCCACCGGCGCGGGTGGGCTCGCCGATGGGGGTGGCGCTGGATGCGCCTTGGTATCACGGGGCCAGGGCCCTGGCCGCCGTGACGGTACCAGCGGCAAAGCGGGCGACGGCCCGTCGAGCGCTGGCAAAGGGCAGCTAACCCTGGGGGCCGGTTCGATTCCGGCTGCCCCCACCCATACCCCGCCCGATGACGTGCCCGACCATGTGCTGGTGGCGCAGCTCGTCGGCGCTCGGCTGGCCACAGAAGCCGATTTCGCGCGGGTGAACAAGGCGCGGATGCTGGCGCACCGGCTGGCGGGCCTGTTGGCCGTGCCGGATGGTCAGCGCGGGCGGCGGGAGGTGGCCAAGAGAATCGCCGCGGAGTTCGGGTTCAAGAGCTTCCAGCACGTGTACCGGCTGCTGGACCTCTATAAGAAAGGCGGGCTGATGGCGCTGGCGCGCCTGGGGCAGCGCAAGGACCGCGGGCAGGCGCGGGTGCTGGTGTCGGTGGCCTTCGAGTCGTGGGCGGCGTCGCACCCGGATCTGGGAGAGCCTGCCGCGCTGGCGGAGAAGATGCTGCAGCTCACCCGCGCGGCGTGGGTGGGCGGGGCTTCAGGCGCCACGCAGGCGTGGCTGAAGGCCACGGCCGCGCTGGCCAAGGAGCTGATGGACGCGGGGCACGCGAGGGAGGCGGCGGCGCTTTTGAGCCTGCCATGCCCACGCCGGTTCGTGGAGGCCGAAGGCAGGAAGTTCCGCGTGGCGGGGCTGGCGAAGCGCGACGGCAAGGCGGTGTACGACCGGCATCTGGCGCCGGTGCCGCGCACGGCGGCGGGGCTGATGCCGGGGGATGTGGTGTGCGGGGATATCAGCCCGCTGGACATTCCGGTGGCGCGCAAGGATGGCAGCGTGGCCTACGCGCGGATGATCGCCTGGCACGACGTGGCCACGAACTGGCTGCATGTGGACGTTGTGCTGCTGGACAAGGGCGAGGGCATCCGCCGCGAGCACGTGGCGGCGTCGTTCTGCCGCATGTGCGAGACCGCACCTTTCGGTGCGCCGCGCCACCTGTATCTGGACAACGGCAGCGAATACAAGTGGGAGGAGCTGATCCAGGCGTGGGTGCAGGTGGCGATGCTGACCAAGCATGCGCTGCGGGTGGATTTGAATGAGCTGCTGCCGGAGCAGGCGCGGGTGACGCGCTCGATTCCCTTCCACCCGCGCGGCAAGCGGATCGAGGGGCGGTTCGGGAATCTGCATCAGCACCTGGCCTGGTGGTTCGGCTATGTGGGCGGCAACCGCATGGCCAAGAAGATCACGACGATGGGCAAGGGGGTGGAGGTTTCCGACTTTGCGCTGGTGCAAGAGTGGCTTCAGTTGACGCTGGAGGACTACCACACCACGCCGCAGCAGGCCGAGCACATGAAGGGGCTGTCGCCCATGCAGAAGCTGGAACAGGCGCGCGAGGCGGGCTGGAAGAAGGCGGTGATCGAGCGGGAAATCCTGATGCTGGCCTTTGCCGACCGCGAAATGCGCAAGGTGGATCGCGGCTGCATCAACTGGATGGGGCGCACGTGGTTCCACGACGAGCTGATGACGATCGATGGCCGGGTGGAGGTGGCCTGGCCGCGCATCGCCGCGCCGGAGTATGAGGGCTTGATCGTGCTGGATCCGCGCACGCAGCGGGTGATTTGCGTGGCGCAGCCGCAGGTTCCGGTGGGTCTGCTCGACCAAGCCGGGGCGAAGGAGGCGGCGCGGCGGCGCAAGGCGTTCCGGCTGCTGGTGGCCGACCGCGAGAGGGAGGCTGGCGGTGCGCTCGACGGCGCGGCTCTGGCCGGGGTGCGGGCGAAGGCGCTCGGATTGGACGAGACCCTGGCCGCCGTGGAAGCGGAGGCGGTGCGCATCGAGCCGAGCCCGGAGGCGCAGCAGTTGCGGCAGAAGTACCTGGAGGCGGTGGAGGCGCGGCTGAAGGAGACCACGCGCCGGGCCGCCGAGCGGGCTGCTGCGGAGAACCTCATCCGCTGGGCGGAGGAGGACGAGGACACCAAGGCCGCGCGGGCGATGGGGTTCTGAATGGTTTTGAGTTCCGCCCTGCGGCAACCGGGCGGGTGTTTTGAGGGCAACAACAGGAGGGCTATCCCTTGAGAACGAATGATATCCGCGAGACCAAGGTGGTGAAAGAGGCCGTGGCGCTGGCGTCGCTGGTGCTGGCCTCGGAAAACCGTTCCATCAGACTTGCTCATTCCTGCTCACACAGGAACAAAGCTGACTTCCTGCTTCGTCGAGGCTGGTTTCGCTCCGGTCTTGCGACCGGAGCCAGAGCCGTCCTCTCCACAGGCTGACACGGCGGAACTCGCCGCGTATGTGGCAAGGTTTCTTGCCGCATTCAAATCCCGGTTGTGGCTTGCACCACAGTCCGGGCAATCCCACTGCCGCACTGAAAGCGGCAGGGTTTCAATCTTCACTCCGCAGGCAGAGCAAATCTTACTGCTCGGAAACCAGCGGTCGGCCACCACCACTTGCCCACCGCGCATCGCGGCCTTGTATTCCAGTTGTCTTCGGAACTCAAAAAAGCTCATGTCCATGATGGAGCGGGCCAGATGCCGGTTTCTCGCCATGCCGCGCACGTTCAGATCCTCAATGCCGATGGTGTGGAACCGGCGCGTGAGCTCTGTCGTGAGCTTGTGCATGGCGTCCGCGCGGATGTTGGCGATCCTGGCGTACAGCTTTGCCAGTCTGGCCCTGGCCTTCTTGTGGTTGGCCGAGCCTTTTTGCTTGCGGCTTAGGCTACGCGAGAGTCTGCGCAATCGGCCCAGCAGCGTCTTGTGAGGCTTCGGACCAGGGATTGCTTCTCCCGTAGAGAGCGTTGCGAGCGCAGAGACACCCAAATCCACACCCACGACGCCTTGGTTTTCGGCTTTAGGTAGGTGCGAAGTGTCGGACGTGTCCACAGTAATGCTGACAAACCAGCGGTCGGCCACACGGGAGATGGTGGCCGACATGATCTTGCCGGTGAAGCGCAACGACTCCCGCATGCGTACCCAGCCAAGTTTAGGGATGCGAATGCGGGAGCCTTCGACGCTGAACTGGTCGTTGGTAAGGCTGAAGCGGTCGTGGATGCCTTTC
>Ga0209172_10004285_pt1 | contig 19575 bp, 35 predicted proteins | sample LarsenN4metaG_FD_184113 | JGI IMG/M metagenome (GOLD analysis project Ga0209172, IMG submission 184113) | Hot spring sediment bacterial and archeal communities from British Columbia, Canada, to study Microbial Dark Matter (Phase II) - Larsen... ... | reverse complement strand
TGATGCCGGGCGACAACGTCAACCTGGTGGTGGAGCTGATCACGCCGGTGGCCTGCGAGAAGGGGCTTAGATTTGCAATTCGAGAAGGAGGACACACCGTTGGAGCGGGTGCAGTCACTGAAATCCTTGAGTAAGCGGCGCCGGTTTACCCTGAGTCCCGACAACATCGGGACGAAGGGCGCGGTAACGGAGATCCTGGAGTAGCCATGCAGATGCAAGAAAAAATTCGCATCCGCCTGAAGGGCTACGACCACCGCATCCTCGACCAGTCCACCTGGGAGATCGTGCAGACGGCGAAGCGCACCGGCGCGCTGGTGGCGGGACCGATCCCGCTCCCCACCGACATCAACCGCTTCACCGTGCTGCGCTCGCCCCACGTGGACAAGAAATCGCGGGAGCAGTTCGAAATCCGCACGCACAAGCGGCTGATTGACATCCTCGAGCCCACGCCCAGCACGGTGGACGCGCTGATGAAGCTCGACCTCCCGGCGGGCGTGGACGTCGAAATCAAAGCCTTCGGCAAGGAGCACGGCAAATAGCCATGGCGGTTCCGGGCCTGCTGGGCAGAAAACTGGGGATGAGCCAGGTGTTCGCCGCCGACGGCAGCGTGGTTCCGGTCACGGTGCTGAAGGCGGGGCCCTGCGTGGTGGTGCAGCGCAAGACGGCGGAGAACGACGGCTACGAGGCGGTGCAGCTCGGCCTGGTCGAGTTCGTCAAGCCGCGCCGGGTGAACAAGCCCGCCACCGGCCACCTGAAGAAGAGCAACATCGCCCCGCTGCGCTTCCTGCGGGAAATCCGCCTGGGCGACGCCAAGGAAGAAGCCAAGGCCGGCGACAAGGTTCTGGTCGAGCAGGTGTTCAAGACCGACGATCGGGTGGACGTCGTGGGAGTGAGCAAAGGGCAGGGCTGGAGCGGGTTCGTCAAGCGGCACCACTTCCGCGGCGGCGCCGCCAGCCACGGCTCCATGTTCCACCGCGCCCCGGGCTCGATCGGGGCCAGCTCTTACCCTTCGCGCATCTGGCCGGGCCAGCGCATGGCCGGGCAGATGGGCAACGCGCGGGTGACGGCGCGGAACCTGCGGGTCGTCGAAGTGGACTCGGAAGACCACCTGCTGCTGGTGCGGGGGGCCGTGCCGGGAAAGAACGGCGGTTACGTGCTCATCCGCCGCACCAAGAAAGCCGCCAAGCGGAGCAAGCGCTGAAGGATTCGACCATGCCCACCGTGGACGTGAAGAACCTGACCAACAAGAAAGTGGGGACGGTTGAGCTGCGCGACGACGTTTTCGCCGTGCGCATCAAGCCCGCCCTGCTCCACGAGGCGGTGCGCCACTACCTGGCTTCGCTCCGCCGCGGCACGCACAAGACCAAGGGCCGCGGCGAAGTGAGCGGCAGCGGGCGCAAGCTCTGGCGGCAGAAAGGCACAGGCCGGGCCCGTGTCGGCTCCATCCGCTCGCCCCTGTGGCGTCACGGCGGCACCATCCACGGGCCGCAGCCGCGCGACTACAGCTACTCCCTGCCCCGCAAGGTGCTGCTGGGGGCGCTGCGCGCCGCCCTGTCCTCCAAGCTCCAGGCGGAGAAGCTCCTGGTGGTGGACACGCTCGAGCTCGAGAATCACAAGACCAAGGCGCTGCGGCAGGCGCTCGACAAGCTGGGCGTGGAGAAGTCGCTGCTCATCGTCGAGGCCGACGGCAACACCCAGCTCGAGCGCGCCAGCCGCAACCTGGCCGGGGTCAAGCTGGTCCCCGGCCGCGCCGTGCACGCCTACGACGTGCTGGCGCACGACCGGGTGCTGTTCTCGCGGGGGGCGGTGGAGAAGTTGCAGCAGGCGATCGCCCCCAAGGGGAAGGCCGCATGAAGAACCTCACCGAGGTCATCCGGCGGCCCATCATCACCGAGAAGGGCGTGCAGATCAAAGAGCTGCAGCGCACGCTGGTGTTCGAGGTCGCGACCCAGGCCACCAAGCCCGAGATCAAGCGGGCGGTGGAGGCGATGTTCAAGGTCAAGGTCGAGCGCGTGCGCACCGTAATCCTCGCAGGAAAGTTTCGTCGCCGGGGACAGAAGGGCGGCTACCGGGCCGACTGGAAGAAGGCCTACGTGCGGCTCAAGGCCGGCGAGAAGATGGTCGAATACCTGGAGTCAGCCTGATATGCCGTTGAAAACCTATCGTCCGACAACGCCCGGCCGGCGCGGCATGGCGCGGCTGGAGCGGCCCGAGATCACCAAGCACGAGCCGGAGAAGAGCCTGCTCGAGCCGCTGCCGAGGACCGGCGGGCGCAACAGCCTGGGTCGGGTCAGCGCCTGGCACCGCGGCGGCGGCCACAAGCGCATGTACCGCCTCATCGACTTCCGCCGCGACAAGGAAGGCATCCCCGCCCGCGTCGCCGCCATCGAGTACGACCCGAACCGCTCCGCCAACCTCGCCCTGCTGCACTACGCCGACGGCGAGAAGCGCTACATCCTGCACCCGCTGGGACTGAACGTGGGCGACACGGTGGTGGCGGGCGCGCAGGTGGACATCCTGCCGGGCAATACCCTGCCCCTGCGCAACATTCCGCCCGGCACCATGATCCACAACCTGGAGTTGCGCCCCGGCAAGGGCGGGCAGCTCGTGCGCGCCGCCGGCGCCGCCGCCCAACTGCTCTCGAAAGAAGAGGACTACGCCCTGGTCAAGCTGCCCTCGGGCGAAACCCGCAAGATTCTGGCCGGGTGCCGCGCCACCATCGGGCAGCTCGGCAACCTCGATCACGAAAACGTCGCCTTCGGCAAGGCCGGCCGCACGCGCTGGCTGGGCCGCCGGCCCACGGTGCGCGGCGTAGCCATGAACCCGGTCGACCACCCCCACGGCGGCGGCGAAGGCAAGACCGGCACGGGCGGCACCCCCATGACCCCCTGGGGCAAGCCCACCCGCGGCTACCGCACCCGCTTCAATCCCCGCACGGACCGCTACATCGTGCAGCGGAGGAAACCCTAAGCCATGGCGCGCTCGCTGAAGAAAGGTCCGTTCATCGACACGCACCTGATGGAGAAGGTGCAGGGGATGAACCGGCGCAACGAAAAGAAGGTGATCCGCACCTGGTCGCGGCGCTCCACGGTGATCCCCGACATGGTGGGCCACACCATCGCCGTGCACAACGGCAAGAAGTTCATCCCGGTCTACATCACCGAGAACATGGTGGGGCACAAGCTGGGCGAGTTCGCCCCCACGCGCATCTTCAAGGCCCACGGCGTCAAGGGCGCCATGGAGAGGGCCGCGGGTCCGGCCCCTCCGCCGGGCGCGGCGGCTCCAGGCGCGGCTGCCCCCGCAGCAGCCCCGGCCGGCGGCGCGGCTCCCGCGGCCAAGCCCGCACCAGGTAAGAAGGAAGGCTAAGCGATGGCGGAAGAAAAGAAACCGAAGCGGGGACCGCGCGCCGGGCGCAAGCCGGCGGCGAAGGTCGAGGCCGCCCCGGCGAAGAGGCCGAGCGCGGCGGCGCGCCTGCTGCGCCGGCGGGCGCCGGCGCCGGTGAGCGCCGTCCCGGTCGAGGCCCGGGCAGTGGCCCGCTATGTGCGGCTGTCACCGCAGAAGGCTCGCCTGGTGATCGATTTGATTCGCGACCGGGAAGTCGGCTACGCCCTGCACCAGTTGCAGTTCACCCGGCAGCGGGCCGCCGGACCCATCGCCAAAGTTCTGCGCTCCGCCATCGCCAACGCCGAGCAGAAGTCGGAGACGCTGGACGTGGACCGGCTCTACGTCAAGTACGCGGTGGTGAACGAAGGGCCGCGCTGGAAGCGGACGCAGCCGGCGCCTTTCGGCCGCGCTTATCAGCGCCAGCGGCGCACCGCGCACATCGAGATTGCGGTGGCGGAGCGCCGCGCCGCTCCGGCCCCGGCTCCGGCGCCGGCGCCGGCGCCGGCCAAGCCCGAAACCGGCAAAGAAGCGACCGCTTAGAGGAGGAGAAGAGTGGGACAGAAAACGCATCCCTACGGCTTCCGGTTGGGGGTCAACAAGACCTGGAAGTCGCGCTGGTTCGCCAAGAAGGCCTACGCCGACCTGCTGTATGAAGACGTGAAGCTGCGCGAGCAGCTGAAAGAGAAGCTGCGGGGGGCCGGCATCAGTTCGATCGAGATCGAGCGGGCGGCGAACAAGCTGATGATCCGCATCTACGCGGCGCGGCCGGGCATCGTCATCGGGCGCAAGGGCGCGGAGATCGACAAGCTGCGCGCCGACATCCAGCAGCGCACCGGGCGCGAAGTGCACATCGACATCAGCGAAGTGCACCGGCCCGAGATGGACGCGCAACTGGTGGCCGAATCCATCGCCTTGCAACTCGAGAAGCGCGTCGCTTTCCGCCGCGCCATGCGCAAAGCGGTCGACTCCGCGCTGCGCTTCGGCTGCCAGGGCATCAAGGTGCGCTGCGCCGGGCGGCTGAACGGCGCCGAGATCGCCCGCAAGGAGTGGTACCTGCAAGGGCGGCTGCCGCTGCAGACGCTGCGGGCCGACATTGATTACGGGTTCGCGCAGGCCTACACCACCTACGGGGTCATCGGGGTGAAGTGCTGGGTCTACAAGGGCGAAGTGATGAAGACCAAGGTGCACCGCGAGGAAGTGGAGGTGCCCGCCTTCGCCGGCGTGTAAAGGATTGCGCTCATGTTGATGCCGAAAAAGGTCAAGTACCGCAAGCAGCAGCGCGGCCGGATGAAGGGCAAGGCCTGGCGCGGCTCCACGCTCGCTTTCGGCGAGCAGGGGTTGAAGGCCTTGAGCCCGGGCTGGATCACCGCCCGGCAGATCGAGGCCGCCCGCGTCGCCATCACTCGCTTCATGAAGCGCGGCGGCAAGATGTGGATCCGCGTCTTCCCCGACAAGCCCTACACCAAGAAGCCCGCCGAGACCCGCATGGGCAAGGGCAAGGGGCCGGTGGAGAGCTGGGTGGCGGTGATCAGGCCGGGGCGGATTCTCTTCGAGGTGGAAGGCCTGCCGGCGGCCGAGGCGAAAGAGGCCTTGCGGCTGGCGTCGCACAAGATCCCGGTGCGGAGCGCTTTCGTCGCCCGCACCCGCCCGGGAGCGTAGCGAGGGACGATGACGGCCGAGGAGCTGCGACAGTTGAGCCCGGACGAGCTCCGGGTGAAGGAGAAAGAGATGCGGGAGCAGCTCGCCCGCCTGCGGTTCCAGCTGGCCGCCGGGCAGACGGAAAGCGTGAAGAAGCTGCGCGGCCTGCGCAAAGACATCGCCCGCCTGCTGGGGGTGCGGCGGGAACGTGAAGCGAGGGGAAGCGATGCCGGACAAGGCTAAGTCACACCCGCGCCAGCGGCGCGTGGGGCAGGTGGTGAGCGCGCGGATGGACAAGACCATCGTGGTCAAGGTCACCCGGCGCGTCCTCGACCCCTTCTACAAGCGCGTGGTGCAGGCGCGCAAGAAGTTCTACGCCCACGACGAGCTGAACCAGTGCCACGAGGGCGACTGGGTGCGGATTGAGGCGACCCGGCCGCTCTCCAAGCTCAAGCGCTGGCGGCTGGTGGAAGTGCTGGAGAAGGCGCGCGCCTAGGAGACCACGACCATGATCCAGATGCGAACCCGGTTGACCGTGGCCGACAACTCCGGCGCCAAGCGCCTGGCCGCCATCCTGCCCCTGGGTGGGCACCTCTACCGGAAGGCCGGGCTGGGCGACACCATCACCGCCGCCGTCAAGGAGGCGGCCCCCGACAGCGCCGTCAAGAAGGGCAGCGTGGTCAAGGCCGTCATCGTGCGCACCCGCAAGGAGCACCGGCGCAAGGACGGCAGCTACATCCGCTTCGACGACAACGCCGCCGTGCTCATCAACGACGCCGGCGAACCCGTGGGCACGCGCGTCTTTGGGCCGGTGGCGCGCGAGCTGCGCGAGCGCAAGTTCTTGAAGATCGTGTCGCTGGCCCCCGAGGTGTGGTGATGGCCTGGACTCTCAGCATCCGCAAGGGCGACCAGGTGAAGGTGATCGCCGGCCGCGACAAGGGCAAGGCGGGGCGCGTGCTCTCGGTGAACAAGGAGAAGCGCACCTGCACGGTGGAGCACGTCAACCTGGTGAAGCGCCACACCCGTCCGAACCCGTCCAAGCAGATCAAGGGTGGGATCGTGGAACGGGAAGGCGCGCTCCACCTCTCGAACGTGATGCTGGTCTGCCCGGGCTGCAACAAGCCGGCCCGGGTGCGGCACCAGTTCTTGTCCGACGGCAGCAAGGCGCGCGCCTGCCACCGCTGCGGGGCGACGCTGGGCGCCTAGGGAGATTGTGGCGATGCCGATGAGCCGCTTGCACGAGCGTTACCAGAAGGAAGTGCTGCCCTGGCTGCAGAAGGAGATGGGCTACCCGAACCGGATGGCGGCGCCGCGCCTAGTGAAGATTGTCCTCAACATGGGCATCGGCGAGGCCATCCAGAACATCAAGGCGCTGGATGCAGCGGTGGCCGAGCTCGGGCAGATCACCGGGCAGAAGGCCGTCGTCACCCGGGCGCGGAAGTCGATCGCCAGTTTCAAGCTGCGCAAGAACATGCCCATCGGGGCGTCGGTGACGCTGCGGGGCGAGCGCATGTACGAGTTTCTAGACCGGCTGGTGAACATCGTGCTGCCGCGGGTGCGGGACTTCAAGGGGCTGCCGGGCAAGAGCTTCGACGGCCGCGGCAACTACACCCTGGGGCTGCGCGACCAGCTGGTCTTCCCGGAAGTAGATTACGCCCGGGTGGACAAAGTGCGCGGCATGAACATCACCTTCGTCACCACCGCCCGGACCGACGAAGAGGCGCGGGCCCTGCTCAAGCAGCTGGGCCTGCCCTTGCGCGACTAACCGAAGGAGGAGACTTGGCCACCACCTCGCAGGAAGTGAAAGCCCGGCGGACGCCGAAGTACAAGATCCGCCGCCGCCACCGCTGCCGGTTGTGCGGCCGGCCGCGCGGGTACCTGCGCAAGTTCCAGCTGTGCCGCATCTGCTTCCGGCTGCGGGCGCTGCGGGGGGAAATCCCCGGCGTCGTGAAAGCGAGCTGGTAGAGGACGACTATGGGAGCTTCAACCGATCCGATCGCCGACATGCTGACCTCGGTGCGCAACGCCCTGCGGGCGCGGCATCCGAAGGTGGACATCCCCGCCTCGCGCATCAAGGGCGAGATCGCCCGGGTGCTGAAGGAAGAAGGGTTCCTGGCCGCCTACAAGGTCATCGAGGAGAACAAGCGCAAAGTGCTCCGCCTCTACCTCAAGTACGGGCCCAACAAGCAGAGCGTCATCAGCGGCCTGCGGCGGGTGTCGAAGCCGGGCCGGCGGGTCTACCGCGCCCGGACGGACATCAAGCCGGTGGTGGGCGGGCTGGGAATCAACGTGGTGACCACGCCCCAGGGCATCATGAGCGGCCGGCAGGCGCGCCGGCAGGGCGTGGGCGGCGAAATCCTCTGCGAGGTCTGGTAGGCGGCGATGTCGCGCATCGGACGCAAGGCGATTGCAGTGCCGGCGGGGGTGACGGTGAAGATTTCCGCCCAGGCGGTGGAAGTGCAAGGCCCCAAGGGGAAGCTGGCGACCCCCGTGCCCCGCGGCCTGGCGTTCCGCCAGGAGGGCAACCAACTGCTGGTCCGCCCGCAGGTGATGCCCGCCGCCGAAGTGCGCAAGGAAGAGCTCGACCGGCTGACGCAGGCCGACAAGGCCACCTGGGGTCTGGCGCGGGCGCTGGCCGCCAACGCCATCCGCGGCGTCACCCAGGGCTATACGAAGGAGCTTGAAATCGTCGGCGTCGGCTACAAGGCGGAAGTGCAGGGCAAGAAGGCGCTCTTCTCGCTGGGCTACTCCCAGCCGGTCGAGTACCCCATCCCCGACGGCATCCAGATGAGCGTGGAGAAACAGACCCGGGTGACCGTGAGCGGGATCGACAAGCAGCTGGTGGGGCAGGTGGCCAAGGAGATCCGCTCCTTGCGCCCGCCCGACCCCTACAAGCAGAAAGGAATCCGGTTCGTGGGCGAGCTGCTGCGCAAGAAAGCCGGCAAGGCCGCCGCCACTGCCACCAAGTAGCCATGCGAGCCCCTCGAACCCACGTCGGACGCGCGCGCAAGCCAGTGGCCCGGATCACCCGCGCCGAGCACCGCGAGCGCATTCACCGCCGCGTGCGCCAGCGAGTGGAGGGCAGGCCGGCGCGGCCGCGCTTGAGCGTCTTCCGCTCCCACCAGCACATCTACGCGCAGATCGTGGACGACGCGGCGGGCCGCACGCTGATCTCGGCTTCTTCGCGCGACAAGCAGTTGCGGGCCGCGCTCGCCTACGGAGGCAACGTGGCCGCCGCCAAGGCGGTGGGCAAGGCACTCGGGGAGCGCGCCCGCCAGGCGGGCCTCACCCAGGTGGTCTTCGACCGCGGCGGCTACAAATACCACGGGCGGGTCAAGGCGCTGGCCGAGGCCGCCCGGGAGGCGGGTTTGCAGTTCTAACTTTATGAGCAAGGCGCGATTCGAGGAGAAAGTGCGACTCCAAAAACCCATTGACGCCGGCAGTCTGAACCTGAAGGAGCACGTGGTGGCGGTCAACCGCGTCACCAAGGTGGTGAAAGGCGGGAAGAACTTGAGCTTCTCCGCCCTGGTGGTGGTGGGCGACGGCGCCGGCATCATCGGTTACGGTTTGGGCAAAGCCCGCGAAGTCCCCATGGCCATCCGCAAGGGCATCGAGCTGGCCAAGAAGAACCTGCTGAAGATCCACCTCACCCCGCCCACCATCCCGCACACGGTGATGGGCCGCTACTCCGCCAGCCAGGTGCTCTTGAAGCCGGCGCCGGAAGGCACCGGCGTCATCGCCGGCGGGCCGGTGCGCCCGGTGATGGAAGCGGTCGGCATCCAAAACGTTTTCACCAAGGCCATCGGCAACACCAACGCGCACAACGTGGTCAAGGCCACGCTGGACGCCCTGCTGCAATTGAAGAACCGGGAAGCCGTCGCCGCCCTGCGCGGCAAGCAGCTCCACGAGCTCTAACCCATGGCCAAGCCTTCTCTTTCTGTCATTCCGAGCGAAGCGAGGAATCTCAAACGCAGAATAGCGGGAAGATTGAGATTCTTCGGCCTCTGGCCTCAGAATGACAAACCCGATCCGGGCGGGCACGTCTAAGATGGCGAAGAAAAAGAGCGACAAGATCCGCATCCAGTGGGTGAAAAGCTGGATTGGTTGCACCGAAGACCAGCGCGCCACCGTGCGCGGCCTGGGCCTGCGGCGGCTGCGGCACGTGGTGGAGCGGGCGGACACGCCCACGGTGCGCGGCATGGTCCACAAGGTTCGCCACCTGGTCGCGGTGGTGGAGGAGTAAGGCATGGTTGAGCTGAATCAATTGAGCCCGCCGCGCGGCAGCCGCAAGAAGCCGCAGCGGGTCGGCCGCGGCATCGGCGCGCGCAAGGGGAAGACCGCCGGGCGCGGCAACAAGGGCCAGCTTTCGCGCACCGGCCGGCGGCGGCGCCCAGGGTTCGAGGGCGGGCAGATGCCGCTCCACCGGCGGCTCCCCAAGCGCGGCTTCACCAACATCTTTCGCAGCGAGCACGCAGTGGTGAACGTGGCCGAGCTGAACGTCTTCGCCGCCGGCGCCCGCGTCACCCCGGAGGAGCTGCGCGCCCGCGGCCTGCTGCGCCGGCCTCTGCCGGTGAAGATTCTCGGCGACGGCGAGCTGAAGGTGAAGCTCACCGTGGTGGCGCACGCCTTCAGCGCCAGCGCGAAAGAAAAGATCGAGAAGGCCGGCGGGAAGGCGGAAGTGCTCGGCCTCGCCGTTCCGCCGGCGCCCGCGACCCTTCGCCCTCGGAACATCGAGGGCTCTGGGCAAGCTGGAGAGCAGCCCCGCGCCTAGTAACAGATTTATGGTGAGCCCAGCCGAACCATGAAGATCCTCGAAGCCATCCGCAACATCTTCCGCATCCCCGACCTGCGCAAGCGCGTGCTGTTTACGCTGGGGCTCCTGGCGGTCTACCGGCTGGGGGCGCACGTGCCCACGCCCGGCATCAACACCGAAGCCCTCGCCCAGCTCTTCGAGCAGTACGCCGGGACGTGGCTGGGCTTGATTGACATCTTTTCCGGCGGCAACTTCCGCCGCCTGACCGTCTTCGCCCTGGGCATCATGCCCTACATCACCGCCTCCATCATTCTCCAGCTGCTGACCGTCGTCTGGCCGTACCTCGAGCGCTTGCAGAAAGAGGGCGAGCTGGGCCGGCGCAAGATCACCCAGTACACGCGCTACCTGACGGTGCTGCTGGCGGCCATCCAGGCCACGATGATCGCGGCCACCCTGATGCGGCAGTCGGCCGCGGGCGGCGTCCAGCTGGTGTTGCACCCCGGCGTCGGCTTCATCCTGATGACGGTGCTGACGCTCACCACCGGCACCATCTTCATCATGTGGCTGGGCGAGCAGATTTCCGACCGCGGCATCGGCAACGGGATGTCGCTCATCATCTTCGCCGGCATCGTCGTCGGCCTGCCCCGCGCCGTGCGCGAGGTGTACGCCAAGGGCTTCGAGACCGGCGAATGGCAGCTGCACCACCTGCTGGCGCTGGTGGCGCTGATGCTGGTGGTGGTCGGCCTCATCGTCTGGGTGGAGGGAGCGCAGCGGCGCATTCCCGTGCAGTACGCCAAGCGGGTCGTGGGCCGGCGGCTGATGGGCGGGGCCATGACCTACCTGCCCATCCGGGTGAACACCGGCGGCGTCATCCCCGTCATCTTCGCCAGCTCCGTCCTCACCATCCCGCAGACCGTGGCGGCCCTCGCGCCCCAGAACCGCATCCTCCGCGAAATGACCCAGGCACTGGCCTGGGGCGAGCCGCTCTATACGGTGCTCTACGTCGTCGGCATCATCTTCTTCTGCTACTTCTACGTCTCCATCATCTTCAACCCCGACGAGCTGGCCGACAACATGCGCAAGTGGGGCGGGTTCATCCCCGGCATCCGCCCGGGGCGGCACACCTCCGAGTACGTCAACACCATCCTGACCCGGCTGACCTTCCTCGGCGGGATTTACCTGGCGCTGATTTCCATCATCCCGGAATGGATGATTTCCGGCATCCACCTCCATCACCTGCCGGGCGCCGCCGGCCAGTTCGTGGACGCCCACTTCCCCCGCTGGCTGCTGGAAGGGCTGGGCGTGCAATTCTACTTCGGCGGCACTTCCCTGCTCATCGTGGTGGGCGTGGCCATGGACACGGTGAACCAGATCGAGGCCCAGCTCACCATGCGCCACTACGAGGGCTTCACCACCCGCGGCCGCATCCGCGGACGGAGAACCTAGCCGGTGGCCCCCAAGAAGCTCTCCCGCCCGCTCCTGTTCCTCGGGCCGCCCGGCGCCGGCAAAGGCACCCAGGCCCGCGCCGTCGCCGCCCACTTCGGCGTGCCCCAGATTTCGACCGGCGACATGTTCCGCGACCATGTCGCCCGCGGCACCGACCTCGGCCGCGAGGCCCGCGCGGTGATGGAGCGCGGCGAGCTGGTGAGCGACGACATCGTCTCCGGGATGGTGGCCGAGCGCATCCGCCGGCCCGACTGCGCCGGCGGCTTCCTGCTCGACGGCTTCCCGCGCACCGTGCCCCAGGCCGAGCGGCTGGAAGCGCTGCTGGCCGAGGCGGGCTTCCCCGGGCCGCTTGCGGTGAACCTCGAGGTCAGTTATACTAGTCTGATTCGGCGGCTCACCGGACGCCGTACGTGTGCCGTCTGCGGCGAGATTTACAACATTTACGACCGGCCCCCGCAGCAGGAGGGGCGGTGCGACCGCGACGCCGGCAAGCTCACGCAGCGCGCCGATGACCGGGAAGATGTAGTGCGGGAGCGGTTGAACGAATACGAGCGCAAGACCAAGCCGCTCGTCGAGTTTTATCGGCATCGCAGCGCTCTGCTGGGCGTCAACGGCGACGAATCGCCCGAGGCGCTGACCGGGCGGCTCATCCAGCTCCTGGAGAAGGCGGCATGATCGTGTGCAAGTCGGCCGCCGAGCTGGAGAAGATGCGCGCCGCCGGGCGCGTGGTGGCGCAGGTTTTGCAGGCGGTGGCCGCGAAGGTGGCGCCGGGCGTGACCACGCTCGAGCTGGAAGCCGTGGCCGACAAAGCCATCGCCGCCGCCGGCGCTGCGCCGGCCTTCAAGGGATACCACGGGTATCCCTGTGTGCTGTGCACCTCGGTGAACGAAGAAGTAGTGCACGGCATCCCTTCGGAGCGCAAGCTCCAGCGGGGCGACATCGTTTCGATTGACGTGGGCGTGAAGCTGGATGGGTTCTTCGCCGACGCTGCCACCACGGTGGCGCTGGCGCCGGTGAGTCCCGAGGCGGAGCGGCTCCTGCGGGTGACGCGGGAAGCGCTGGACAAGGCCGTCGCCGCCATGTGCCCGGGGCGCCACCTGGCGGACATCTCCGAGGCCGTCCAGCAGCACGTCGAGGCCGCCGGCTTCGGCGTGGTGCGGGAGTTCGTGGGCCACGGCATCGGCGCGGCGCTGCACGAGGAGCCGCAGGTGCCGAACTACGTGACCCCGACCAAGGGCCGGGGGCCGCGTCTCGAGCCCGGCATGGTGCTGGCGCTGGAGCCCATGGTGACCGCCGGGGCCCCGGCCGTCACCATCCAGCCGGACCGCTGGACGGCGGTCACGGCCGACGGCAGCAACGCCGCGCACTTCGAGCACTGCGTGGCGGTGACGCAGAACGGGCCCTGGATTCTGACCGAGCTCTGAGGCGGAGTCACCAAGGAGTTTATGCCGAAGGAAGACGCGATTGAAGTCACCGGCACGGTGCTGGAAACCTTGCCGAACGCCATGTTTCGCGTGGAGCTGGAGAACAAACACAAGGTCCTGGCTCACATCTCCGGCCGGATGCGCAAGCATTTCATCCGCATCCTGCCGGGCGACCGCGTGCAGGTGGAGCTGTCGCCTTACGACTTGAGCCGCGGGCGCATCACCTACCGGTTCAAGTAGAGGAAGACGATGAAGGTACGCTCGTCGGTGAAAAAGATTTGCGACAAGTGCAAGATCATCCGCCGCCGCGGCGCGGTGCGGGTGATCTGCGTGAATCCCAAGCACAAGCAGCGGCAAGGATAAGGAGAGCAAGCGATGGCGCGCATCGCCGGCGTGGACCTGCCCCCGCAGAAGAACGTCTGGATCGGGCTGACCCGCATCTACGGCATCGGCCAGGCCCGCTCGCGCACGATTCTGGCCCGGGCGGCGGTGGAGCCCTTCAAGAAAATCAAGGACCTGACCGAGGACGAAGTCACCCGCATCCGCCAGACCATCGAAGAGCAGGGCGGGGTCGAGGGCGACCTGCGCAAGGAAATCTCGATGAACATCAAGCGCCTCATTGAGATCGGCACCTACCGCGGCCAGCGCCACCGCCGCAGCCTCCCCGTCCGCGGCCAGCGCACCCACACCAACGCCCGCACCCGCAAGGGCCCGCGGCGCCAGACGGTGGCCTTGAAGAAGAAAGTGGTGGGCAAGAAGGGATAAAGGAGAAACCGCGTGGCCAAAGCGCCCAAAGAAGACATAGCCCAGGCGGCCGCCCAGCCGACCGCCAAGCCGGCCCGCAAGAAGGAATTCCGCAAGAAGCGGGAGAAGAAGCACGTGCCGGCGGGCATCGTGTACATCCAGGCGTCGTTCAACAACACCCTGGTGACGGTGACCGACGTGAACGGGAACGTGGTGGCGTGGTCGAGCGCCGGGGCCGTTGGCTTCAAAGGCTCGCGCAAGGGCACGCCCTTCGCCGCCGGGCAGGCGGCGGGAGCGGCGGCCGGCCGGGCCCGCGAGGCGGGGATGCGCACGGTGGAGGTGCGGGTGAAGGGCCCGGGCTCGGGCCGCGAATCGGCCATCCGCGCCCTGGCCACCGCGGGGCTGCAGGTGACGACCATCCGAGACGTCACCCCCATCCCCCACAACGGCTGCCGGCCGCCCAAGCGCCGGCGAGTGTGAGGAGGTAACGACTTGGCCCGATACCGAGAAGCGGTTTGCCGGCTCTGCCGGCGGGAAGGCATGAAGCTCTACCTCAAGGGCGAGCGCTGCTTCACCGAGAAGTGCGCCATCGAGAAGCGCAACACTCCGCCCGGCCTGCACGGCCGCGAGCGGCGGCGCAAGCCCGGCGCCTACAGCGAGCAGCTCCGCTCCAAGCAGCGCATGCGCCGCGTCTACGGTGTGCTGGAGCGGCAGTTCCGCAACGTCTTCGAGAAGGCCGAGCGGCTGGCGGGCAAGACGGGCGAAAACCTGGTGGTGCTGCTCGAGCGCCGGCTGGACACGATTCTCCACCGGGCGGGGATGGCGAGCTCCCGGGCCCAGGCGCGGCAGCTGGTGATGCACGGGCACGTGCGGGTGAACGGCCGCAAGGTCAACATCCCCTCCTATTTGGTGAACGTGAACGAAGAAGTGACGCTGAAGGACAAGCTGCGGGAGAACGCCATGGTGCTGCAGGCGCGCGAGCTGGCCGGCCGCCAGTCGGTGCCGAGCTGGCTCGAGGTGGACCGGGAGAACTTCCGCGCCCGGCTCACGGCCCTGCCCAAGCGCCAGGAGCTGACCACGCCCCCGTTGAGCGAGCAGCTCGTCGTCGAACTCTATTCGAAGTAAACCAAAGGAGACGCACTTATGTGGAGAGGTTTTCAGAAACCCAAGCGGCTGGCCTCGGAGCTGGAGACGCTCACCGACCGCTACGGGAAGTTCCATGCCCAGCCGTTCGAGCGCGGCTTCGGCACCACCATCGGCAACGCCCTGCGGCGGGTGCTGTTGAGCTCGATTGAAGGCGCCGCCATCACCGCCGTCAAGATCGAAGGGGTGCTGCACGAGTTTCAGTCCATCCCCGGCGTGGTCGAGGACGCCACCGACATCATCCTCAACCTGAAGCACGTGCCCTTGCGGCTGCACAACCCCGACGCGGTCAAGACCCTCACGCTCTTCGCCGACAAGCCCGGCGAGGTTACCTCGGCCATGATCGAAGAGGACGCCGACGTCGAGGTGCTCGACAAGAGCCTGTATCTCGCCACCCTGGGCGCGGGCGGCAAGCTCTCCGTGGAGATGCGGGTCAGGAACGGCCGCGGCTACGTGGGCGCTGACCGCAACTTCGACGAAGACCTGCCCATCGGCTACATCCCCATCGACTCGGTGCACTCGCCCGTCCGCAAGGTGAACTACACGGTCGAGGCCGCGCGCCTCGGGCAGATGACCGACTACGAGAAGCTCACCGTCGAGGTCTGGACCAACGGCGCCGTCAAGCCCACGGACGCCGTGGGCCTGGCCGCCAAGCTCCTCAAAGACCACATGAGTCTCTTCATCGCCTTCGAGGAGGAGATTCCGGCCGAGGCCGAGCCCGCCGCGCGCGTCTACGACCCCCGACAGGAATACCTGGGTCGCTCGGTGGACGAGCTCGAGCTTTCGGTGCGCGCCTACAACTGCCTGAAGAACGCCAACATCCACACCATCGGCGAACTGGTGCAGCGCACCGAGCAGGACATGCTGCGCACCAAGAACTTCGGCCGCAAGTCCCTGGCCGAGATCAAGACCATCCTGGCCGGGATGAACCTGACGCTGGGAATGCGGCTGGACGACAACGGCCGCATCGTCTGGCCGCCGGCGGAAGCGGCGCTGCCCGCGGGCGAAGAGACCCCGAGCACTTCCGCTTAATCCATGCCGCGCCACCGCCAGGGCTACAAGAAGCTGGGCCGTTCGCCCGCGCACCGTCGCGCCACTCTGCGCAACCTGGTCACCAACCTCCTCGAGCGCGAGCGCATCACCACCACCCTGCCCAAAGCCCGCGCCCTGCGCCCGCTGGCCGAGAAGATGATTACGCTCGGCAAGCGCGACACCCTGCACAGCCGCCGGCAGGTCGCCGCTTTCCTCTTGCACCCGCCGGTGGTGAAGAAGCTCTTCGCCACGCTGGCGCCGCGCTTCGCCGACCGCCCGGGCGGTTACACCCGCATTGTGCGCGCCGGCTGGCGCCGCGGCGACGGCGGCGAGGTGGCCATCGTGGAATTGCTCGGCTCCGAGCTCAAGGCCAAGCCCAAGAAGGAAAAGAAGCGCCGCCAGCCCGAGCCCGAACGGGAAAGCGCTCCCCCGGCGGAAGCGGCCCGCTAGCCTACTCGAGCACGCCCGAATCGGGCGCGCCGGTTTTCGCCGCGCGTCGCCTCCAGGCGTACAGCAGCAGCAACGCCAGCAGCACGCCCAGCGTGTCGAAGCCGACGTCGCCGAGCGAGCCGCGGCGGCCGCGGGCGAAGAGCTGATGGGTCTCGTCGGCTGCCGCCCAGAGCATCCCCACGGCCAGCGTTCCCAGCACCCAGCGCACGCGCCAGGCCTCCGCCGCGCCGCGCCGCAGCGCCCGCCACACCAGCAACCCCAAGATGAAATACTCGGTGACATGGGCGAGCTTCCGCACGACAGCGTTGAGGTGGAGCAGGGTGGCGGCGGACACCTCGGGGACGAAGAAGGTCGCCACGGCGCGCAGCACACGCAGCGTGAGGTTGGAATTGAACTCCCCCGTCGAGAGCAGGGCAATCAGCCCGGCCCAGAGCACGACCGGCAGCCAGTAGCGGAGAAAGGTTCGCAAGGGTGTGAGCGGAAGCGGCGGGTCGCGCGACTACTCCACGCGGTAGTTCGGGGCCTCCTTGGTGATGATGACGTCGTGGACGTGGCTCTCGCGCAGGCCGGCGGCGGTGACGCGCAAGAAGCGCCCGTTCTTCTGCAACTCTTCGATGGTGCGGCAGCCGCAGTAGCCCATGCCGCTGCGCAACCCTCCCACCAGCTGCTCGACCAGCCCCGCCAGCGGGCCTTTCACCGGCACGCGGCCTTCGACGCCCTCGGGGACGAGCTTGCCCGAGCCGTCGCGCGCGCTCGATTCTTCCCCGGCGGCGCTCGGTTGCACGGCGTCCTGGGCGTAGCGGTCGGCCGAGCCCGCGCCCATGGCGGCGAGCGAGCCCATGCCGCGGTAGGACTTGAAGCTGCGCCCCTGGTAGAGCACGGTTTCCCCGGGGCTCTCGTCGGTGCCGGCAAAGAGCGACCCGATCATCACCGTCGAAGCGCCGGCGGCGATGGCCTTGGTGACGTCGCCGGAATACTTGACGCCGCCGTCGGCGATGACGGGAATGCCGAACTCGCGCACCGCCTTGGCCGCGTCGGCGATGGCGGTCACCTGCGGCACGCCGGCGCCGGTGACGACCCGCGTGGTGCAGATGGAGCCGGGGCCGATGCCGACCTTGACCGCGTCGACGCCCAGCCGGCCGAGGTCGCGCGCCCCGTCGAAGGTGCCCACGTTTCCCGCCACCACCTCGGGCTCCGGCAACCGCTTCTTGATCTCTTTGACGGCGGCGATGACCCGCTCCGAGTGGCCGTGGGCGGTGTCCACCACCAGCACGTCGACGTTGCGCTTCTTGAGCTCGACGGCGCGCTCGAGGAAGTCGCCCGTCGCCCCCACCGCCGCGCCCACGCGCAGCCGCCCGTGCTCGTCCTTGGCGGCGTGCGGGTACTGGAGCTTCTTCTGGATGTCCTTGACGGTGATGAGCCCCTTGAGCACGAAGCTGCCGTCAACGACGAGCAGCTTTTCGACGCGGTGCTGCTGGAGCATGCGCTCGGCGTCTTCCAGGCGCGTGCCCACCGGGACGGTGATCAGGTTTTCTTTGGTCATCACGTCGGCGACGGCCCGCGAGGTGTCCTTCTGGAAGCGGAGGTCGCGGTTGGTGACGATGCCGAGGAGTTTTTCGCCGTTGGTGACCGGGAGCCCCGAGATGCGGTACTTGGCCATCACCGCCTGGGCCTCGGCGATGGTGGAGGTCGGCCGGATGGTGACCGGGTCGACAATCATCCCGCTCTCCGACCGCTTCACCTTGTCGACTTCTTCCGCCTGGCGCTCGACCGAAAGATTGCGGTGGACGATCCCGAGCCCGCCCTGCCGCGCCAGGGCGATGGCCAGCCGCGCGTCGGTCACCGTGTCCATGGCCGCCGAGACGATGGGGATGTTCAGGCGGATGCGCCGGGTGAACCAGGTGGAGGTGTCGGCCTCGGCCGGGAGCACCCCCGAGCGCGCCGGCACCAGCAACACGTCGTCGAACGTCAAACCTTCCGGGGGAAGCCCTTCCAGCATCGAGGCCAATCTCCTTCGCGGCTCGAACCGTCCATTCTAGGCGGCTTGTGGGTCGGCGTCAATGCAGGGAGCCCTGTGATATCCTGACGTGGTTATGCCTCTTCGGCTGCCACTCGCCATGTCTCTCGGCCTTTTGCTGCTGCTGGCGGCGACGAGCGCCGCCCCGCAAGGCAAGGTGGAGCTGCGGCTGGAGTTGGCCAAGCCGCAGCGGGAGTTCGCTCCCGACCAGGCGATCCCGCTGCGCCTCTCGAACGGCTCCTCGCGGCCGCTCTACCTCATCGTCGAGCGCCGCGCCAACGTCCGCACCGAGCGCGGCCGGCCCTTCCCCGGCGTCCCCGTGCACGAGCGCCGCAAGCCCAAGTTCTTCTTCCGCTCCGACCGCTGGGTTTACACCTCGAGCGAACAGGCGCGCTTCGCCGGCGCCTTGCTCGGGCCGGGCGATGCCGTCCGCTTCGACACCCGCTTTTCCCTCCCCGCCAACTACCGCATCTACGTCCGCTACTGGTGGATGGAGAACGAGGAGGAAGAGAAGGAGTTCCTGAAGCTCACTATGCAAGCCCTGGAAGACAAGTACGGCGAGCGCGCCCGCTGGCTGAATACGCCCACCTTCCGCATCAAGGCCCCCTCGGGCAAAGCCCTCGGGGCGAGCCCGCCGGCGGCAAAGCCCGCCCCGCGCTAGCCTTTGCCTTTGTCCTGCTTGGTTTTCTTCCCCAGCTGCTCGCCCTGCACCCGCTGGGCGCAGCCGTCGCAAATGCTTTTCGCCGAGGGCTGTCCGCACAGCATGCAGACCGGCTTCTTCTTGTCCTTCATCGCGCCTCCGCGGCCGCCATCCTAGCCGCCCCCGCCCCGGGCGTCAATTCCTCTGCTTCCTTGCTTCCTTGCCTCCTTGCCTCTAGAATAGTTGCCCCTATGCGGAGTTGGACTCGCTTGTGCGCAATGGCCCCGCTGGTCGCGGGGCTGACACTGGCGGCGCTGCCGGCGGCTGCCGTCACGGCGCCCGAAGACGCCCGCCGCGAAGTGCGCCTCACCGGCCCGGCGCCCATTGTCTTCGAGCAGCTCGGGCGGCTCTACGGCATCCGCATCGAGGTCGAGCCGACCTTGCCGGCGCGCGCCTTGCGCTTGCGGCTGGGCGAAGCTGACTTCGCCTCCGCTCTCCGCGCCGCCACCCGCCTGGCTGGGGCCTTCGCGGTCGAGCGGCGGGACGGCAGCGTGCTCATCGCCGAAGACACGCCCGCCAACCGCGCTCGCTTCCAGCTCCAGGTGATGAAAACCTTCGTCCTCCCCGGCCGCACCCCCGAGGAGTTGACCGAAACCGTCCGCCTGCTGCGCGAACTGCTCGACATGCGCCGCATCCTTCCCGACCCCGCCACCAACAGCTTCACCGTGCGCGACACCCCGCCGCGGCTGGCGGTGGCCGAGGCGCTGCTCGACCAGCTCCTCGCCGAGCCCGGAGAAATCATGCTGGACGTCTCTGTGCTCGAAATCGACCGCACCCGCGCCCTCGAGCTCGGCCTGGTCCCGCCCGACAGGGTCATCGCGCAAAACCTCAGCACCGGCACCCT